>Ga0310691_10001661_pt1 | contig 33121 bp, 50 predicted proteins | sample 176DNAGHGlowgp2_FD_203887 | JGI IMG/M metagenome (GOLD analysis project Ga0310691, IMG submission 203887) | Sheep rumen microbial communities from Palmerston North, Manawatu-Wanganui, New Zealand - 1766 DNA GHGlow gp2 (v2) (version 2) | ecosystem: Host-associated > Mammals > Digestive system >... | reverse complement strand
GACCCGGGAGGGGTGAGAGCGATTTCACGGAAGGGGGGCGGTCAGTGGAACCGAATCCGGTCTCTTTTCACATTTTTCAGCGCATTTCAGCCCCAGGCCACATGGCCCCTCATCATCTCCGGCTCTCCGCCTACAATACCACCCTGCCCAGCTCATCCAGCCGGTACCTTCGCCCCTCCTTGCTGCTGTGCAGCTCGGCGTGGCAATCCCTGCACACCAGCTGCAGGTTGTTCCAATCCAGCAGCACCCTCGGGTCGTGGATGTTCTCCGGGCTGATGTGCTCCACGTGGTGCACGATCTCCCCGGGCTTGTACACGCCTTTGCTCAGGCACCGCTCGCACAGCCCCCGCGCCGCCTTGAAGTATGCCGCCCGGCAGTCCTTCCAGGCCTTGCTCTTGTAAAACCCCTTGGCGAAATCCCGCGCCATGCTGACCTCCGAAAGAATAGCCCGCCTTTGATCGTCCGGCTGGTGCTCGGTAGCATTGCTCCGGCTGGTGCTCGGTACGACAGGCGGGCGCCCATGGGGAAGGAAGTGATGGGGAACCCATGCGGCCCGGCTTATAGCCTGACGGAGTGATCCCATGAAGAAACCGCCGGGTCATCCCCAGCGGTCCACGGTAGAAGTATAGCACATTTCAAGTGCATTGTGTTGACCCTTTTTCAACCCATCGCGCGCCATCCCACACATACCGCTGATGATACGGATTATGCGCGCAGCTCACGCACGGCTCCCGGTGCCACGTCACACCGCTGGATGCAATGGGACATTTCTCCATGCAATACTTCCCGCACTCAGGGCAGGCATACCACTCGCCGCGGCCATTGAACGCACCGCCGCAAAACTTGCATACGCTCACATCACCAGCCCCACCAACCAGTACACCCCGACCACGCACCCGGTCACGATCAGGGCACCGATGACCATGAACACGATTCCGGCCATCACAAGCTTCAGAATGTCCAAATTATTCCTCCTTCGGCTCCCACGCCTCATAATCCCCGGACGCGCACTCATGCTCCAGATTGATCCTGCAATTATTGTACCCGCCGCCGAGGTCATGCCGGCAGGTCTCACAGCACTTCGCGGGTTTGCGATCCATTACTTCATGAAAAAATCTAACAGCAGCGTCAACTTCTTTTTCTGTCAATTCTCGCATCATTCCCACTCTCCATTCTTCATCTCTCTGAGCACCCAGAAAAACTTCCGCCGCATGGCGTAGAACTGCCGCTCCCCGCAGGGCGGGCGCTCCCGTGCGAATACGGCCTGCACGCCGCCCCTGCGGGTGACGGCCTGGATCATGACGCCCGCCAGATCCCCGGCCGCCGCCTGGGCGGCCTGCTCGATCATCCGAACGTCCTTGAGCAGCCGATCCCGCCTCGCCGCGGTGGCCGCCACGGGGTCAGAGGTCTTGCCGCTGCCCCTGGGCATGAACGCGCCGAACTCCTTCCCGCCCCTGTGCCAGGTCTCCGGCGTGGGCGTGGACAGCCGGATCGTGAGCAGCGCGTCGGCGTCCCGCTTCTTCTGCTCGTATTGGAGACAGAAATACGCGAGCTCCTTGTACTCCTCCCAGCTGATGCCCCACTGGTCCAGCCTGATCGGTCGCGTCGATGCCATGCCGCTCTCCTCATCCGCGCAGCGTATACCGCGCATATCTCGTCTTTTCGCCGTACCGGTTGACGGCGCTCTCCAGCTCCATGCCGATGTCGTAGCCCATGCGCTTGAGGTCGTGGATGCGCTCCCCCAGGCGCATACATCCGAACTCCTTCAGCGCCTCCACCGGCGTGATGCTGCCGAAGTCCTTCATGTGCCGCAGCACCTTGTCACACTGTGTCATGTCTCGGCCTCCTCCCTTTCTTCATCGGCGCCGGCCGCTGTACGTCCGCCGGGATGATCCACATGGCGCCGATCTTCTTGCCGGGGATGCGCCCCCGGGCAGCCAGCAGGGCGATGTGCCTTGGGCTCAGGCCCCAGCGCGCCGCCAGCTCCTCGGTGGTGAGCCACCTGAGCGAGGTCAGCGGGCGCCTGATCTTCGCGGGCATCAGGCGTCACCGTCCATCTTCGCTCCGCACTCCGGGCAGTATCTCATGCCGTTCCACTCTGGTGTGCCGTCAATCGTTATCCAATCACAACCACAAGCAGAACACGTGTAATAACTGTCCCCGTTGCAATCTTCATGTTCTTCCCACCGCCCGTGAACCACCGGCACAGCGTCCACAGCGGGCGCTTCTGCCATGATTTTCCGCGCACCACCCGGAGGCCCTTGGTGCTGACGGTCATACTCTGCGAGTACATATGCCCTTGAAATCAGGTCATCCATTCATTTCGTCCCCCATTTTTGTGGTTTCAGTTTTGCAGTATCGACGTAGATTCCATGCTGCACGGGCAGCTTCACGAGTCACCCAATGTGTATCATGCGGCAAAGGCAGTATCGACATCGGACAGTTTTCATTATGTTTTGCATCAATAATGTAGTTTGTGTACAACTTTCTCAGAAACGCTTCACCGCCGCAAAATGGACATGGTTTCAGTTCCATTACTTCAACCCCTTCCACCAATTCTTCTGTTCCCCATCCCGGCGAATATAACGGCATCTCTTGCATACCCATCTGGAAGGTTTATCATACGTCGGCGGCTCCCATCGAAGTTGTTTGCCACAGGAAGGGCAGATGTCTTTGCGCGTCATTCCCACTTCACCGCCCTTCCACACTCCGGGCAATAGTTGTAATGCTCATGGAGCAGAACATTATCGCCAAGCAACTGCTGATGCTCAAGCGTGTGTCCACAGTTCCCGCATTTCCATGTGTCTATATCCAATACAGGCTCTACCGGCTCCTGCGCTTTCAGCAGGGCGATTGCTTGTTCTATCGCGTCCGTCCAGTTTCGAAACTTCTCACACGCGAACGTCCCGTACATCGCGTCAAAGGATGAACGGAAGTATGCCGCCGATTCTTGCAGCCCTGTAATGATCTGTTTCTGGTCTGCCATCACATATCACCCGCCTTGCACATCAATTCCATGTTCAGTATGTCAACTATATCCGAGAACGAGTAGTCGATCTTATCACCCAACTTGAATCGCGTATCATGCTGTGCGTGTTCAATCACGGTGTCGTAGACTTCTTGTGGCGTGAATGAACCTTTCAGCAGGGCAAGGGCATCTCTGGCAAGCGTTGACCTGCAACCGAAATCGCACTTATACGGACATTTTTTCTGACAACCTACTGGCCCTTCCATGCAATGTTCCAGTCCATTGATGACCTTCTCCCGCTTATCCATCCTCGCTCACCTCCACCGTGAACACCCTCCCGGCGTGGGCCCTGATGGGCATCCGCTCGAACCCGCTGAAGGTGCTGTACCTCAGCTCCACGCCCTTGCCTTCCCGCCTGCCCACCACCTCACAGGGCAGGTGCGTTGGATAGCCATAGCGGTCATGCCCGTGCACCGTGACCCTGCTGCCGATGGGCAGCGCCCGCACTTCCTTGGCGGTGATCTCCCTGGTCATGTAGTCATCTCCCATATGCTGATCTGACCCTCGATGCGGTTTGCCGTGATCCTCTCCTCGAAGTCGCGCCGCGCCTTGTACTCGTTGTACTCCTGCCGGTAGTTGTAGCTCTTGCCGAAAACGTTCCACGCGGCTCTGACCAGGTTGGGCTCATAGGGCCGTATCAGCTCCAGATCCTCCACGGCCTTGTAGGAGATCGGGCAGCCACAGCAGCCCGTCCGGGTCAGCCCGTAGACCTCATAGGCGTCGGAGTAGCGGATGCCGTAGTATTCCTTGTACCACGCCTTGTCCTTGTCGGAGACGTAGTACAGCGGGCGGAGCCGGTACTGGCCGCTGGAGGTCTCCGCGAAGCACATGGCACTGTTGGCCTCGCCCTGTCGCGGCACCGAGCGCATCCCGCCCTCGTCCCGGCGCTCGCCGGTGATGATCATCTCAAAGTCCTTCTGCACCCTGTGGGCGACCTGCTTTTTGCAGTAGTCACAGCATTTGGCGCTGATGGGGAAGGTGGGCGGGAACGCCTTGATGAAGTCCAGCATATACCTGGATGAGTTGATCACCAGCTGGATATTGGGCCTCGGCTCCCCGGCGGCGTTGCAGCAGCACAGGAAGTTGATGACGCTCTCACATCTGGGATAGCGCGCCTTCAGCTCCGCCCGCTTCGCCGCCTTGTCCTCGGCCTGGGCATATTCGTCCGCGATGGTCAGCGGGATGCCCTTCTTCTGCCACTCTGACAGCCCTGCGGACATGATCTTCGAGACGAATGGGATACCGTACTTCTTGGACGCCTGCACGATGTTGATCTTCGGCCGGACCGTCTCGATCTCCACGCCGTACTTCTCGGCGGTAGCCCTGACATGGTCCTTCGTGGCCTTCATCTCGAGGCCGGTGTTGAAGAACACGTATCGCACCGGCGGCAGCTCGAACAGGTGCCGTGCCCGCTCGACCACGTCGATCAGGATGTCGCTGTCCGCGCCGCCGGAGTAGGAGCAGATGGCGTTCGGATGCTCCAGCAGCCGCTTTCCCACGATGGACTGTATGGCCTGGAACTTCCTCGGCGCGTCATAGTCGGCGTAGGGCGGGCGGTTGGTGTACACCGCGCTGCGATACTCTCCAATCGCAGGCTTTCGCATAGTGTCTCCCTCCCATCAGAACGGCAGATCGTCGTCGTCCACCTCTGTGAACTCCTCCGGATTCGCCGGCGGCGTCGGCCCCGGATCGGCGCTGGGCGCCTTGCCCAGCCCCTCCACGCTGTCGGCGATGATCTCGGTGACGTAGCGCTTTGAGCCGTCCTGGGCGTCATAGCTGCGGGTCTGTATGCTGCCCTCCACGGCCACCAGGCGGCCCTTGGTCAGGTAGCGGTTGCAGAAATCGGCGGTGTTCCGCCAGGCGACGACGGTCAGGAAGTCCGCCTCCCGCACGCCCTGGGCGTTGGCGAAACGCCGCTGCACCGCCAGGCGGAAGGTCGATTGGCTGATGCCGCTCTGGGTGGTGCGGGCCTCGGGGTCGTTGGCCAAATGCCCTGTCAGTATTACACGATTCATCCCTGTTCCTCCTCGGTGTACTTCTCGCCGGCGATCAGCTTCGCCAGCCGTCCCAGCTTCTCGGCCTTCTTGAGCTCCAGATACTCGCCGTACTGCTCGCCGAGGATCACCTTGACCTGCCCCAGCATGATCTCCACGTCGGCGATCTCCTCGGCGATGTTGCCGATCACCGGCTCGCCCTCGGCCCAGCGCGCAAGCGCCTGCACCAGCTCGCCGCACTCCTCCATGGCCTTGATCACCTGGTTCAACCTGCCGAAGTGCTCCACGGCCTGCCGGTAGATCTCAAATTCATTCATCGTCATTGTCCTCCGACAGGCCCAGGCTTTTCGCCAGCTTCGACATGGCATCCCGGCGCTTGATGTTCTCCTCGAACTGTCGGGCCTCTGCCATGCCCTTCGCAATGCACGCCGCGGCGATCAGATTCCCGTCGTTCGAAAAGCATTCAGCAAGGTCAACGGTGCTCATTTCTTGGATGCTGATATTATGTTCGCGCTCGTTGTCCGCAATGATGCAGAACCCATCGCACTCGATGCCCATGCGGTACTCCGCCCGCAGCTCCTCGGCGGGGTCCAGCGCCTCGACCTTGATTCTGTACTTTGCCATGTGTTTATCCTCCCTTTCGCTTATGGATTCAGTTTGCACTCCGCATAAAACCGCGCCAGCCGGTCCATGCTCGCGGCCTTGGCCTGGTAGCTGTCCCGCTTCTTCGCGTAATACCGATACATCGCGTCCCGGACCTCCTGCTCGTCGAACAGAAACCCCGGCATACGCTGCAATGGCTGGATGCCCCGCAGGGCCTGGGCCATGACCGAGTAGGGGACGTTGAACCGCCGCGCCCAGTCCTTTCGCGTCATCTTGTGGCCCATGCTCACACCCCCAGTACCCAGCGGTTCAGCTTCTCGAAGCCCCGCGCCCAGGCCGCGCCCGCCAGGCATATCAGCCCCACCGCGCCCCACACGACGCGCCCCGGCAGCGTGGTCTCCGGGTTGTCTCCGTACATCCGGCGGGCGCTCTTGATGCAGGCGGCGTAATAGCCCGGCGTCCGGCCCCCGCACACGCCGTAGAGATACTCATGCAGCTCCTTCGCCGGGCTCACCGTCTCCGCGGGCACCAGCGCCGCCGCGATGGCGCCTGCGATCTCCGGGTCGCCATATGTCTTGATGACCAATCCCTTTTTCATCGTCTCGTCCTCTCTTCCTGTGTCATCCCATTTACGCACCGCCGCCCACGCGAAGCGGGTCGGCGGCAGCGCCGCGCCGATCTTTCAGATCGTTGCGCGGGCTGGTCGCGCTTCCGCTTTGCGGAGTAGCGCGACTGCTTTGGACCGGCTCGTCGATCTCGGCCCAGTGGGTGATCTGGTTGTCGCCCGCGGTCAGGCTGTGCACCAGCATCGACGTCCGGGGCTTTTTGTTGACGTAGTACACATCGGGCCGCAGCCTGACCCCCGTCCACGTCCAGTAGACCGGGCTGTCCTCGTCGTCGGTCACGTGCAGCCGCACGCCGATGGCGTAGGGCGCGTACTCCTCCAGCCGGTAGCGGTGGCGCACCAGCACCGGCACACCCACCGGCGGCAGCCGGTCGCTTGCCTTGATCCACTCGATCATCCTGTGCCCTCCCCGTACTTGCTCAGATCGACAAAGAAATCCTCGCCGAAGTCCTCATCGCGGTATTCCCGCTGCTGATAGTCCTGGGAGGGCGCAGCCCGCGCCTGGGTGAATTGCTGATCCCGCGCCCGCCAGGCGCGCACCATAGCCCGCCAGTCGGCGATGGGGGAGCCGTTCACCTTCCAGCCCCGGGCTGTGTAGTAGGCCACGAAGCCCTCGGCGTTGAAGCCGGTGTAGCCGATGCCGTCGGCGTAGATCTGCGCCTCTCTGATCGTCGGCGGGTTTTCCTGCGCGCGCGCCTCACTCTCGTTTACATCTGGGTTTTCTATCTGGGGTTTATTATCTGGTAATGGTCTGACATTTTCGTCATTTGCATTTGACATTTCCGCCATATGCAAATCGCGGTTTTGTAAAATGCAATACCCCACTTTTGTCACGGCATACCAGAGGGTTCTGTCCCGGTTGTCGTCGTTGAAGCACCCCACGGCGATCAGACCGTCCTCCACCAGCTTGTCCAGCGCCGTCTTGATCTGCCGTTCGCTGAGGTAGGGGAACAGCTCGGCGAAGGCCTTACGGCTGTTATACGTCCAGAACAGGCCGTCATGCTCATGCTTTCCGTTGGCGCGGTTGTGCTCGCACCAGTAGTAGATGTTCTGGAAGATGATGGCGGCGTTGACGCCGTACCTCCGGGCGATCTCCACGTCAAAGCTGTGTGTCATTTCTTCCGCGCCTTTCTCTGTGTCTTGAGTCCATAGATCTTGCAGATGGTCCTGTCGGCGATCACGCCGCCGGTGAGGTGGTAGCGCTTGAGAAATGCCGCCAGCCCCAGCACGTGGATCTCCTGATGGTGCTCCCGGCAGAGGGACATGACCTCCAGCCCCTCATGGATGATCTCCTCCCGGTCGCGCCCCATGCCCACGGCGTCGATATGATGGAGCTCCGCACGCCTGCCGCACACCGGACACTTTTTATGGATCACGCACTGATACACATAGTCGTCGATGTCGTCCACGTAGTCCAGCATGGGCAGCCGGGTCGGCACGTCGTTGGAGACGATGAACCGGGCGAGGTAGGATTGGAAGGCCGCCACCACGCTCATGCGGGCGTTGGACAGGGAAAACAGCTCCATGTCCTCCTCCATCCGGGCGATGAAATCCAGCTTGAAGTGGTCCTTCAGATCGTCCAGCTCATGCCCGGACCAGTCGGAGATGTCCCGCAGCATGGCATAACAGCACTTGCGCTGACGGTCGGACAGCGGCCGGGAGTCGATGGGGATGACGTCCACCTCTTTGTACTCCCGCCGGTCCATGGTAACGTAATCGTCGTAGGGCGCCCGGATCAGCAGCTCGCCGCGCCGCTCGTCATAGCCCACGATGCGCCCCCGAATGCGCTCAACGAGTGCTGCCATTGCCTGCTCCCTTCGTGGCCTTGTTGTACGTGGCCGCGCACTGGGCGGCGGTCATGGTGGGCCAGCCCTCGCCGTACATCTTGTTACACGCCGCCAGCTGCTCCAGGTTGATCACGTCGCGCAGCGCCTGCTTCTGGGCCTCGGTGGCCAGCTGCGGGGCCGCCTTCGGTGCACTCCTGGGCGCCTCCTCCACGCCGGTGTACTTCGTCCGGTCCTTCTCCCAGTAGACGTCCGCTGCGATGCCGATGGCCTTGCAGGCCACGCTCAGGGCGTCCGTCAGCGCCATCTTGAAGCACTCGTCGGAGAGGTATGCTCCGTTTCGCTCCTGGCTCACGAACGCCGCGCCGCCGGTGCCGGGGATGCCCTGGGAGGGCTCGCCGGAGAAGGGGTCGATGTAGAAGAGCAGGATGTCCACGAACGCCGCGCGCTGGTTGGTGATGGGGTCGTCGATGATCCTCTTGTCGGTGATCTCGTACCACCAGCCCACGCCGCAGGGGCCGAAGATCTCCGTCAGTCGCTTGATGCGGTACATGGGGTTGATGTCCGTCATGCCCTTGAGGCGTCCCGCGGTGATCGGCTTCTTGGCCTCCTCGGGCACCGCCCGGGCCTTGTTGTAGATCTGCATGAAATCAGGGTCATTGGTCATGGCGTCTCGCCTCCTCATGGGCGTCTATATCGGTGTATCGAATGTGGCGGCGATGGGTGACTGCCGCGCCGGTGTCGTCCATGGCCGTGGAGATGGCCGCCAGCTTCATCGGGTGCTCGCCCTCAAATTGATGGGTTGAAATCCCCGGCGGCCTGTGGTATAATGGTCCTGGGTGCAAAGTCATCGTATAGCATCCCCTTCCTGTCACCCTCCGGTCTCGTCCGCCGGAGGGCTTCTTTTTGCCTGTGAGCGGGGGCGCGGCCTTATCCTCAGCAATAGCGCGCCCCCTGTGATATAGTATCGGTCAGGAACCTCTTGGCTTGCTACGTCATAGCGTCCCCCCTCCCGTGTCGGTCCTGCTGGTCTGCTGTCGAGATATTATCCATACCGCTCTACTGTCTGCGCGGGCATGACCATGATGATGTGTTAATCGTGCAATGTGAACGTTCGCCCGCGCATTTGGTGGGGCGTGGAGGTGCTGACCCTCCCTGATGATCCGTCCGCCCCATGGCCGGGATGGCCCCGGCTCAGTTCTTCTTGAAACCTCTCTTGTTCTCCATCTTCGCCATGCCGCGCTCCTCGCCGATCAGGTAGCCCAGATACCCGGACATCAGCTCCACGGCGATCACCATCCAGACGCCCATGCTCATTCCTCCAGTATGTATTGCGCCACGCAGAAGGGCTCCGCGTCGGCCTCCTCTTTCCGGTACGCCCGCATCAGGCAGCAGCGCCCGTCCTTCGCCGGCACCGTGTAGTCGATGGAGCAGATGGACGTCTCCATGTGCCAGTGTCCGGCCTCGACCTGCTGCACCGGCCAGGCGTGGTTGTAGATGTTCTTGATGGCCGCCATCAGCACATTGGGAAGATTGCGATACTTCGGCGGCACATTGCCCACGATGGGCTTCACCTTCACGGTCTTGATCTGGCCTGTCAGTCTCATGGCGATCACCTGAACTGGATGCCGGTGGTCTGGTTCATCATCACGCCCGGCAGGATCTCGGCGGTCTCATTGAAGTGCTTCAGCACAGCACGCTTGTCGATCTTGTCCGGCTGGGGCACATGGTACTCGGCGGGCACCGCGTCCACATCCAGCACCTCCACGCTCCACGGGTTCGTCCGCACGCTCCACGCGCCGATGGACGTCTGCAGCTTCGTGGCGCCCACCCGCTGCATGGCCCCGAGCAGCTGCGCCTTGAGCCGCTCCTGCGCCGCCTCGGCGGCTCTGGCCTTGGCGGTCAGGCGCTGGGCTTCGGCCTTGTAGGCGTCCCGCTGGGCCGTCAGATTGCGCAGCACCCGGGCGTAGGCCTCACCCTTGTCGCCGATGTCGTCCTGCACGGCGTCGATCATGCCCAGCACCTCAGCCCGGCGCTTATCGTCCTCGGCGGCATCGTACTCCGCCAGCAGCGCCTCATACTCGGTGGTCAGCTCATACAGATTCATGGTTCGTCTCCTTCCTGTCCCGGTGCATGATCTTATCCCAATCGGCGGTGTACAGCACCTTGCCATCCTCGAACTCGGTCACCTCCAGGCGGCCGTCATACGTCTCGATGCGGATGTAGCCGCTGGCCTTGATGTACGCGCCCACGATCTCAGCGTCCGGCTCCATGTCCAGCACCATCTCGCGCATCTGCTTGGCGAGCTCGATCAGCTTGTTCTCTCTCTCCTGCCTCGTCATTTCACTCGTCCCTCCATGTAGGCCACGAAGGCCTTTTTCGGTATCTTCACGCGGTTGCCGATGATGATGGTGGGGAACCCCAGCCCCTCCGGGCATTGCCGCGCCCACACCCGGATGCTCTGATCGTTGGTGCCCAGCACCGCCGCGACCTCGCGGGGGATCAGGTACTCGCGGTCTATGGCCTTGACGTCGTCCAGCGTCACGTCGTGTCCCTCCCTTGTGCGATTAATCACAGTTCGTGATTTCGCTGTCAAAAAAAAGCGCCTGCACGGTGGTGCCGTAGTAGTCCGCGAGGACAATCTTGTTGTTGTCTCGCGGCAATCGCTCGCCGATTTCGTACATCCCGAGCGTGGAGGGTGCAATCCCAGTCTGCGCTGCCACCTCTTGGATGGTCCGCGTCCCTCTCAAACTCTTCAGCTTGCGCCCGATTTCTACCGCGTTCATTTGTTCACCTCCTCGCTGTGTCAATCACGTTTCGTGATGTGTCTATTATATCACGATCTGTGATTCTGTCAACTCAAAACGTGATTATTCATTATTTCTTAATATAATTTGCTGTGGGGTATTGAAAGTTTTCGCGTAACGTGATACAATTATCACACGAAGGAGGGAAACAGGATGTCACGCAAAGAGGACATAGGGGAGCGTATCAAAACAATGCGCCTGGCGCGCGGTATGTCTCAGGGCGATCTTGCGGCGGCCCTCCATTGCGGCCAATCTACGGTGGCGATGTGGGAAGGTGGCCAACGGCAGCCGGATTTGGACATGATCGACTATCTGGCCGACGTGTTCAACGTTCCGCCGTATGCCATACTGTTCAGCGAAGAAGAAATCGCGCGAAGGATAGACACATTTTCGCCCGAAGAGGTGCGTCTTGTCTATGCGTTCCGCATGGCTGAACCTGTCATCGCGCGTGCCGCGCTGGAGATGCTGGAGAATCATCCAGCGAAAACGGAGGATCGTCGCCACGCATAGAGCGTGACGGGAAGATCATCAAGATCAGATTCTAATTAAGGGAGGTATCTCTATGAAAAAGGTTGCTCTATTGGTGTTGGTGTTGGTGCTGGTGGGCGCGGTTGCCCTGGCCGAGGTGGATCTGTCTGGCATGACGTTCGACGAGCTGGTGGAGCTGCGAAAGCAGGTGGATCAGGCCATATGGGCATCGGACGGATGGCAATCCGTGCAGGTTCCTGGGGGCGACTATGATGTGGGTGTGGACATCCCGGCAGGCCGGTGGACGCTGACTGGCGTTACTTCCTTCAGCTATTTTCAAGTGTATAAGTCCAGAGATCTGAAAGATGATATTTTTGCAGAAATTGCATCAGAATCATTGGAACAAAACGAGCGTTATAATGTGACCCTTGAAGATGGGCAGTATGTTGAGCTCTCGGAGACTATCGAATTTCAGCCGTACCTCGGAGCGGGTTTGCAGTTCCACTAAAAGACGCTTCGGCGTCTTTTAATACATTGAAGGGGATAAGACGATGAATTGCAGGAAGTGTATGAAGGAGATCCCCGAGGGCGCGATCTTCTGTCCGTGGTGTGGGACGAAGCAGGCCACGGCGCCCAGAAAGCCCAGGACGCGCCCGAACGGCTCCGGGACGGCCTTCAAGCGGGGGAGATCATGGTATGCCCAGGTCACGGTGGGCTGGCGGACGCTGGATGGGGGAGGGTCCGCGGCGATCCGGCGGACGAAGGGCGGATTCAAGACGAAGCGCGACGCCCTCGAATACTGCGCCGCCCTCAAACAGGACAGGCCGAGGGCGAAGGCGCCCACGCTGGCGGAATACTGGCAGACCTACGCCGGCGGCGAGCTGCCGAAGCTGTCGAAGTCGAAGCAGGTGGCCTATGGCGGCGCGTGGAAGAAGCTGGGCACCCTGCATTACCGCCCGGTGGATCAGCTGACGGTGGCGGAGATCCGGGAGGCCGTCACCGCCGCGGCGTCCACCTATTACACCGTCCGGGACTGTAAGACCGTGCTCACGCGCCTTTTTGAGCTCGCCGGTGCGGACGGGTGGTGCAATAAGGACTTGCCGTCGTACATCGTGATGCCGAAGCTGGAGGAGCGGGAGCGGGAGGCCTTCAGCGACACCGAGCAGCTGCAGCTCTGGCGGCTGTATGAGTCCGGCGACATGAGGGCCGCCATCCCGCTGCTGATGATCTGCACCGGCATGATGCCCGGCGAGGCCCAGGCGCTCAAGGTGGAGCACATCGACCTGGATCTCCTCGAGATCCACGGCGTCGGCATGAAGACGAAGGTCCGCAGATCCAGTCCGGTGATGATCCCAGAAGACGCGCTGCCGCTGGTGCAGGACCTCATCGCCGGTGCGCAGCCCTCCGGGTACATCTGGCCTCGCAACGAGAAGCGATGGTATGAGGATTACTATGCCGCTCTCGATGCTGCTGGGTGCCGCCGCCTGGAGCCGTATTGCTGCCGGCATACCACCGCGACGCGCCTCGCCATCACCGAGAGCATAGCGCCCCAGACCATCCAAAGGATGATGCGGTGGTCGACCTCACGGATGCTGGACCGATACGCCCACCCGGACCAGTCCGACGTCCACGATGCCGCGAACACCATCAAAAAGTGTTAGTTGTAGTGTTAGCAGTAGACCCGTTTTTTGCCGTTTCTGGCAGCACTCCAAAAAACCTAAACAGGCATAAGAAAACCCCCGAAAACTCAATGTTTTCGGGGGTTTTGGCGGAGAAGGAGGGATTTGAACCCTCGCGGCAGTTATCCCACCCTACTCCCTTAGCAGGGCAGTGGTGCACTTTCAAAAAGCCCATATTTATAGGCTTTCTTCTCTGTCATTCTCGCAAAATGTGAGTTACGTGTTAGCAGTATTACCGCTGTCGGGCGGCTTGTCTTTGCTCTCTCGCATCGATTCCAGGCGTTCCTTGATAAAGTGCGGGAAGGGCACACCCATCAGGTCGGCGTTTTCCAGAATACTCAGGCCCTCGTTGGCGATGTAGTAAAAAACGGTGGCCGTCTGGAAAACCATAGCCGTGTTGCCGATGGCGCGGTCGAGCTGCGTGGCCACCAGCACGATCAGCATGATAAAGCCCTTCTTGGCGATGCCGATGAAGCCGATCTTGCTGGACAGGCCACCGCCGTCGGTCTTCGGAGATCTGCCGGTGATGGCCACCAGCACGCCGGTGATGTAGTCCACGCCCATCATGATGGCCAGGATGGACAGGGCGGCGGTCCACTCGCCATAGAGGCCGGCGATGGCCCCGGCTACCAGGCACGCGCCCTTGATGATCTTATCCCACATAGGTCAATCCTCCTCTGTATGTCAGTATAGATCCATGACCCACACCGTCAGGACTGCGACAATGATGATGGCCCACGGCATCAAACCACCTCCGCGTACTTTGCCGACACCCAGCCGACAGTGCCCTTGAAGTCGATCTGATACCAGCCGTCTGTGGTCAGCCCGTACTCGTATTTCTCGCCCTTCTTGGCGATGCCGATGACGTTGTTATTCGTGCCGGGGCCGGTGCGCACATTGACGGTATTGCCGGTGATCTCCACCTTGCCAGCGCCGATCTTGGTCATGAGTGCCGTCTTGGTCGCCGCGTCATAGATGCCGGTCACGGGCAAGCCCTCGGTGCGCTGGAAACCCTTGACGTTGGTCTCGGTCTCCGCGCCGAAGTCACCGTCACAGCCGTACTTGGGGAACGACCACCCAGCCTTGACAAGCGCCTCCTGCATGGCCTTGACCTCCGGGCCGCTGTCACCCCTGCGGAGGCCATCGACGGGAGCGGGAGCGACCTCTGCGGCCTTGCTGCCGTTAGATAGCACGACCACGGTGTGTCCCTGCGTCTTGGTGACGAGGATGTCACCGCGTCTGAGGTACTTATCGGACTTCTGGTATTCGCCTTTCATCTCGGTAAACGCGCCAGACTTCAAGAGGACAGACGCCTCGTTGGTGGTGCGGAAGTTTGGAAGGTCAACGCCAGCATACGCGCAGCACACCCGCACCAGCGCGGAGCAGTCCGTCTCGCACTTGGTCGTGACCTTGGAGCAGTTGAAGCCCAGCGGCTTGGACACGGTGTACAGCGTCCCACGCTGATTCTGGTCGTAGCCGATGTGCGAGTTGTTACAAGCGTACTGCATATCCTGCGCGATCTTCTCCGCGACGGCGGGATTCTTCGCCCGGAACACCCGCCAGCCCTTGGAGTGCAGATACCAGCTTTGAGTGCTGACCTCCCTGCCGGTCTGGTCGCCAGCAGCGCCGCCCTTGGCGTGCCCGTGCTCGTCGATGCGTGCGGAACCAATCTTGACTGCCATTATCTCACTTCCTCCCATCCATATACGCCCGGCTGCCAGACGTTACTATCCACGGTGCTGACCCACACCTTGCCGTCGTAGCGCACCTTGTCGCCGGTCATGTAGGCGTCCTGCGCCCCCGTGGGCTGTTTCCAGTCGGGGATTTCGCCGGGCTTGGCAATCTTCGTGAACAGCGCAGGCGCGATGTCAGGCTCCCATCCAGCCTGTGTGGTGTGTGCCTGTACCACGCGGTACAGCTTGTCGTGGTAGTAGATGCGGTCATTGACCACCAGCGTCATGTATTCGCGCCAATGCGGGTACATCTCCGGCGCGTCCAGCGCGTCCTCGTCAGGGAGCGACACTGCCGCCTGTTCGATGCGCCGTCTGTACTTAATCGCTGTCTGCCGGTTCATCTGCGTCCCTCCCCATGATGATGCTGAGTGCTTCGCTGTCGGACAGTTCATCCTCGATGGGGATGTCTGTCTCGGTGTAAGTGTAGCCGGATTCGGGCACATCCAGCGCGTCCTCGTACACGATGCCGGTCTCAACTTGCAGGATTTTCATGCCGGCATCACTATAAGTGTATACCCGGTCATCTCTCATCTCTGTGCGTATCATGGCTTTCACTCCTCAATATAGGTGTAGGTGCTGCTGCTCGGATAGTTTGTTGCGCTGGTGTACGCCGCCAGACTACCAGCGGGGACGTAGATTTTACAGTCGCTTTGGAGGTTTGAGAAAGCGTTGGTAGCGGATACAGTTGGCGGGGTGGACTGCAAGAAATGTATCTCACCGAGTCCGTAGCAGCCACTGAACGCACTACTGCCTATACTGGTCACGCTGTCAGGTATCGTGATGGAGGCGAGACTGGAACAGCCACTGAACGCACTATTGCCGATACTCGTCACACCATCTGGTATCGTGGTTGAGGTGAGACTTGAACAGTAGTTGAACGCATAGCTGCCGATATCCACATTTCCGCCCATCTCCACACGCTGCACAGAATTTGCATAAACACGGCTGATATTTGACGTGGTCGCGGTGCTCTTTTTGAGGATATGCGCGGCATTGGAAATGCCGAAGAACGCGAAACTGCCACTCTCCACCGTCAGCGTAATAGTGTAATCACCGGCCTCCGAGTAGGTATGCTGAACCGTCTTTGCAGTCGTCAGGCTTGTTCCCGTCAGCGTGTCCGTGCTGCTACCATCGCCCCAGTCCACCGTCACCGTACCATTGACGCCCAGACCGAGATATGGCGCAAGCCGCCCTGTCTCAAAGTGGCAATAGATGCGCGTTTTGCCGTCATCGGTAATGTACATCTGCCCGACCCAGACCGGCGTACCCGGCATAGCAGTGAGTTGCGATTTGATCTGCGCCAACGTCCAGTTCCAGCCCTGCGAAGTCAAGCCGCTGTGCGAAGGGTTGGCGGGGAGGTCTGTCAGCGCAAGGGCATCAGACTCGGAGTAGCTGTACAGGATAGTTCCGTCGTAGTCGATGAAGTTGACCGCTTTGGGCGATGCGGGAGTAGTGCCCCCGCCCCCGCTGACATTGACCGTCACGGGGCTGTACGCCGTGCCGCTCGGCGCGGTGTAGGTGCCATTGGCGGTGACGGAGAGGGGGGAGACGGTGACGCCACCACCGGTCTCGATGTCAGAAACGGCATCGGCAAAGCCTGTTTCGTTCGAATAATCAAACGCAATATCTGCACTGTCGCCGGTCTTTGCGCGTATCGCATCTGCCGTAGCCGCAAGCGCGTTGTTTAACTTGCTGCTGTCTACGAGTTTATCAACAGCCATCAGTAACTACCCCCTTGCCATGTTGCTAAAGTCTGTGCTGTCCATGCGCTCCCAGACCACACCAGAAACGCCCCTGTCGCAGGAGATGAGGGTGCGGCGATTGCACCGACATCAGCGGCGGTGGACGGGATGGACAGCACCACAGCGCCGGTAGAGCCGTTTACGCTCGTCACGGGCGCAGACTGGAGAGCCGTGTCCGCCTTGCCCAGCGAGGTCTGGACAGCGGAGGCAAGGTCAGACTTCGGGATACCGCCGGAGGGCTTGCTGTACGTCCCTGCACCGACATCAGATGCAGTCAGCGTCACCGCGCCGGTCTTGCTGTTGACAGAGGTCACAGGGGCGCTCTGGAGGGCGGTGTCGGCCTTGCCGAGACTGGTCTGAACCGCGCTGGCAAGGTCGCTTGCAGGGATGCCGGTGGACGGTTTGGTGTACTTCGCGGCGACGGCGGATTCGGACGCTGCGCCCAGATCGGACAGGGATTTGTTGCCTGTCAGCGTAACGCCGTTGATGCTGGGCTTGTTGGTCAAGTCGGTGTAATCGGACGTTCCACCGCCGCCGCCAGACTGGTCCACCCACTCGGTGTCGTAGTTCGCGCCGGTCTTTTTGGCGAGTACCTGACCCGCCGTGCCGCCAGTCGGGACACCCACACCAGCAGGGCCTTGGCTGCCGGCAGGACCCGCAGGACCCGCAGGGCCGGTATCGCCCGTATCGCCTTTATCACCTTTCGGTCCCTGACTGCCAGCAGGGCCAGCGGGGCCAGTAGCACCCGTGTCGCCCTTCGCGCCCTGGGGGATGCCCAGCGTGATGACACCGTTGTCATAGGACGCTGTGGCGGCGCTCCCGGGGGCGAGGGTGGTGGCGGTGGCACTTATATCGACAAGCTGGGACACAGCGGTCTCAGCCCTATCAGCAGCGCTCTCAGCAGCGGTCTGGGCGCTCTGCGCGGAGGTCGCGCTTGCAGAGGCGGATGACGCAGAACTGGACGCGGAGGACGCAGACCCCGAAGCGGCAGACGCGCTCTGCGACGCGGAGGACGCGGAGGATGCCGCCTGCGTAGCCGCCTGACTTGCGGTTGTCGCGTCGGTAGAAGCGGAGGATGCGGACGTGGACGCGCTCTGGGCATCGCTCTGGGCGCTCACAGCCGCCGCTTCAGCACGGGCAGTATAGCCGTCGATGTGGTCAGCAACTTCCTCAGCCGCCTCTGCCGCCGCTTCTGCACGTTCGGTGACGCTCTCGATGTTGGACGCCGCAGTCTCGGCGCGGGTCGCCGCCTCCTGCGCGGTCTGGGCGGAAGATTCAGCCAGACCCACATTCTCGTTGAGCGCGGCAATGGCGCTATCGATGATGCTCTCTTGCGCAGGGGTAGGTTCGGCATCGGAGATGTCAGGCCGCGCCTTGACGGGGATGGTCACTCGGCGGATGGTATAGCCCACACCGTCAGCAGGGGTCAGGTAAATCCATGCGTAGATGTCCTGACCAGACTGAAAATACTGGTCAGGGATGTCCACGACATCAGAGGATGCCAACACAGGGATGGCTTCACCCTGCACGGGCTGGTTGGCGAAATGCACCTGATAGTAGTCCGGGAGGTCGAGGCCGGTGATGCGCAACTGCATCCCCCGGTCGATGCGCCAGACGGGTTCGGTTTTGATGTTTTTCGCCTCGCAAAACGCAGCTTCGATGATATTGCTCATGGTCGGCCTCCTATTCAAAGTCAAGGTCTGGGTCGGAGTGATACTGCACGGTCACGTCCCCGCAGTCGGCAAAGATGATGTTGTCGCCATGCAGGGTCAGGACTTCCAACGGAGTGAGTTGGTAGGTGACAGCTTCTATGCCGCATACGACATGAAGATTGTGGCTGGCGAGATAAGTCTTGACATCGTTGACCGTAAAACTATCACCATTCGTTACTCCGGGAATATTAAAATTCAGAGTCCCCGTGTTTGATATTGCCACGCCCGTTGTATTTGATATGTATATTGCATTAACGGACACTGTTGGCAAATAATCACTTATTAATGTGTCTGAAACTACAGCATTTCCAGAAACAGGCTTTCCAACAGCGCTATTCGTATACGCACGATGGCTACTGGTTGAAATACTTATGGCTGTATTCTCATCAATCGTAACCATCGCCCTGTCCACCGTCAGCACCCCATTGGTCACATCCAGCGTACCACCATATACCGTGCCAGCCTCGGCGGGGAAGGTGATGTCGTAGGTCTGGCCAGCGTAGGGTTTGTAGGGTGTGGCAGTTGAATTTGGCTCTACCTGAAGATTTGTTACGGTAGCTGAGCCTGTTGTTGCCAATGACGTCACATACACGCCAAAGAATAGAGTGTCTGACGATGCGGTGAACGTATATGTTTTTGCGGTTTTAGTCGTGGTGAAGTCAGTTTGTGCAATATAACCTTCTGCTGATGCGTACCAAACGCCGTCCTTTGACCCGTAGAATACCTTATTGTTCATTCCGTCACTATCGCTCGCAACCACATCATATGAGATGGTATAAGTCATTCCCTTAACCACCGGGATAAGCCAGCCAGCCCGTGCATATCTACCAGTCGCAGTAACAACAACGCCGCCATTTTCATATTGAAACGTGGAAGTTTGGTTGCTTCCGAGATTATCGTTTGACAAGTTTGCAAGGTTTTTCCCAGTCCCGCTCACATTCGCTCCCGTCCACCCGCTGATGGCACGCACGTTGTCCGGGGCTGGGGCGCCGCTTCCGGATTGCACAGGCTCAACATTAGCGATAAGCGAAGCGATTGGCAATGGTGCTCCGTCCGTGATGTTGACCACCGGGCCGCTCTTGGTCTTGATCGGATACGGATCAGCGGGAGGTGCGGGCAGCTGCACGGCGTTGAACCAGTTGGCGTAGGCCTCCGGGTCCGTGCGCGGCGTGGTCTCCGCGTGATCGAACCATTTGCCATGAGACGCCACATAGATGCCCATGGAGTTGATGGTCGTGGTCTCGGTCTGGGGCTCCTTCGAGCCCTCGTTGGTGTTCGATCCCACGGTGGAGGCCGTCGCCACGCAGTTGTACATGACGTAGCGCCGGGGGCGCTTGTCGTTCATTGTCTCGAAGAGCAGCGCAAAGTGCACCGTCACCGGGTTCATGTCCTCCAGCATCAGGCCGTTGGTGTCCTGGACATAGCCGAGGACGTGCTCCTTGAAACTGTCGATCATCCGCGCCATCTCAAGGTCGCCCTGGCGGGCGGACGGCGCCGTGTTGTAATAATACACGCCATCGTCCGAATACCACGCCTCCCCGGTGCCCTGGGGCTCCATGGACAGAGCACGGGCGCCGGGGAAGGTGATGGGCGTGTCATAGGTGGCGCTGCCATCAGGCGCGATGGTGGCGATGGCGAAGGCGACCCTTTTAAGGCCGAATTTGACCTTGTTTTCATTTGCTCTGAGCGGCATGGTTTTTACCTCCTGACGGCTATTATTGGTACACTGCGTTTGTCAATATCCCATTGGTAAACTCGGCTTTTACAATTCGACTTCCGGTGGATGGATTTTCGTCTCTCAGGTATAAGACCACATTCGCCGCCTGTTCAAGGTTATAGTTCACTCCTCGGGATACATAAAGCGAGCCTATATGCAGCACAAACTCGGTGGCCTCCATATAAATAGCCTTCGGCGCTATAATACCAGCCCGCATATCTATCACCTGACCATGCAGCCCGGTGATTGCTCCGTCCTCTATGGTGAGTGTCTTGGTGTTGTTAGCTCCAGTGGTTTCGATCTTTCCCCCGTTGATCGTCGCGCCGGTGCAGCTCATCGCGCCGCCAGACGTGACGGTAAAGACACCATTGCCCAGATTGATGGAGCCTTTGGACAGATGGAGCCCGGTGTTGTTCCAGACGCCGATGCGGTCATCGTTTTCGTCCACGACCATCAGCGCCCCATACCCCGACCCGGCGCCGCCCAGCTTGAGGGTGCCGCCGCTGATATAGTTGGCATTGAGCGTCCCCGCGGTGATGAAGTCCGCGACGATCTTGCCGTCATAGGTGATGGCGGTGGTGTACGGGCCGTTGTAGCCGTTGTTAGAAAATCCCAGCCCGCCACTGTTCCAGCGCCATACGTTGACGGCCTGCGCCACGTCCGGGTTGTCCATGATCAGGATCTCGTTGGGATTGCCGTTGGCGTCGGTGTTGAATACGAGGTAGCTGCCATAGCCGCCCCGGACCAGCGCGTCGGTGGCGGCCTCGATGGCAGCGTCCAGATAGGACTTGGTCGGCACCCCATCGAGCACCGCGTCGGTGATGTCCGCCATCAGCATCTGCTCGAAGGACGTCCGCGCACTGCCCAGCTCCATGCTGTCATAGCGGTCCAGCAGCACGTCCCACACGGTCTTGATGATTTGCACGCCGTTCATCACGACGTTGCCCGGGCCATAGACCACATTCACGCGGTCGCACAGCCGCAGGCGCTCCAGCGGGGCGAGATACTCATACTCCTCGGTCTGCCAAAGCTGCACGAAGCTGACCTCGATGTTGTCCTTGGGGAGCCACGGCCGGTTGTTGGCCATCTTCTGGCGCGCCCGCGTCTCGACCTGGGCCTCGGTGGGCTGCGTGTCAAACTCCGCTGACAGGTCCATGACCACCGGCGTGGTGTTGGAGGCGCTGTACCCATCCGCGTACACGACGCCGGGAGTGACCATCGCGCCGCTCTCGGCGTTGGCCCAGTAGGGCACCACCGCGCCATAGGTGTTGAGATAGTCCAGATCCCGGTTATAGCCGGTCATGTTGATGCCATAGCGGATGGTGACGCCGGTGTCCGTGCCGCGGTTCTGGTGCAGCTTGACCACAAAGCGGTCCCACTCGTATTCCGCGGTGCCAAAGACATCCAGGACGCTGCCCTGGCTGCCGCCCAGCGCCTCCTTGCACGGCTTCGGGACGGTGACCTTGAAAGTGCCCGACCCTCCGCGATCTGTCCAAAAAGTAAACGGGCCGATACCGTTGTAGGTGTGGCTGGGGATGTTGGCGAAAACCTCCGCGGGTGTCGTCGCCGTGAAGGGGGACAGGATCACGCGCCCCAGCCGGTAGCTGACATGGTGCGCGAAAAAGGACACCACGCCGTCGATGGGCTCGGTGCGGGCGTAGATGTCAAAGGGCTGGCCGCGCCCGGTCTCGTCGTGGGTGGCGAAGATGATGCGGCCCTCCCGGATCTGCGAATAGTTCTCGCCGTTGATGGGGTAGGTGAAGTTGAGCTCGTAGACGCCGTTGCGCTCCTCGGTGACAAGGCACATGCCGCAGTCCGGCAGGCGACAGATACCGTTGGAGGTGAAGGCCGTCTCGGTGTTTTCGTACAGAATCGGGATCATATCGTCCACCACCTCGGCGTGATATAGGCCGCAGTAAAGCCCGTAATGTGGATGGTATTTGTGGCCGAGTTGAGCACCGGCCAGTCGTTATCACTGGATGACACAAGCCGGTTTTTGTTGGTATAACCGCTGTATGCGTTCATGGTATCGCAATCCAGATAGATCGTGCCGGTATTGCCGGCGACCGTCAGGACGCTGCCGCCGTTGATCTGGAAGGTGCCATTGCCCTCGAGCCGGACCAGCGGCCGCGCAGGGAAGTCGGTAGGGTTGCGCAGCTGATAGCCGTCAGAGATCGTGACGCGGGTGTTACCGGAATTGAGAAAGCGCTGAGGCTTCACGTTGAAGACCAGATCGAATTTGGCGGCATTGAGCCGCTGCGTCACCGCCGGCGTGAAAGGCCCGCGGTAAAACGCCCGGCGGTATTCATCCGGGTGATATGTATCATTCAGTATGAAATAGGAGGTTCGCGACAACAGGAAAGCCCGCAGCGCGGCGATGTTGGCGTCGAAATTGCGGACGATGAAGCAGGAGTAGGTCAAATCGTAGTTCTGCAAGCGGTCGGCCTTGACGATCAGGTCGCCGTTGCGGCCCGGAATCTGGAGGGTGGACACCTCCCGCGCACCCGCGCCGAAGGTGTCCACGCCGTTGATATACATGCCGAAATCATCGCTCCATGCGCCGTCCATACACAGTCTATGATACATACGCCGCGCTCCTTTGCTGCATCTCCCGCACAAACACCCGCTTCACCGCTGCGGCGATGTCCTCGGCGGACTGGCCGGGCTGGGCGTTGATGGTGATGCTCATGTTGGTGGTGCCCGCGCCGCTGCCGACCAGCTCCTTCAGCTTGGACATGGAGAGGACGACCTCTGCGCCGGCACCGTCGCCGAAGCCCTTGGGGCCGGATGGCGTCTGCAGGACAGTAGGCTGGGTGAAGACGACAGGGTCCTTATAGGCATTGGCGTACCATACAAACTCGCCGTAATCGTTATAATACCCGTTCGATGTGCTGGTTCTCGCCCTCGACGGCACTGTATCACTGGTCTGCTGATTCTTCCTAATGAAATTGTCCAGCTTGTTCAGTGCTTCGCCGATCTTTTTGATCACACCGCTCAAAGCGCTCTTTATTGCTGAGGCTGCTTTTTTCACCGGGTCAGGCAGTTTGTTCCACAGGCTTTTCCATGCGTTCGGGATGACGTCCTTGAGCCAATCGACCTTTTGCTTGATCCATTGCACACCGTCATTCCACAGCTTTTTGATCTCGTCCCAATGAGTTATCGCCAGCGCGGCGACAGCGCCGATGGCAAGAACGAGCCCGAACGGGCCGGTCAAAGTGCTGATCAGGCTCTTAACGATGCCGATCAATCCGCCCGCGCCGGAGATCTTTTCGATAATCGAGCCGATGTTGGTGATCCACTCGCCGCCCTTGGAGATCACCTTGCCGATGCTGGACACCGCGAGACTGCCCGCCACGATGGCCAGGCCGACGTCGAGGATGAGGTTTTTGACGTCCGGGTCGAGCTGATCAAACCAGTCGATCAGGCCGGAGACCTTGTCCGCGATTTTCCCGAGGGTGTCCGTCAGCTTCGGCAAAGTCGATGTGATGAAGGTTTTGAGCTTGCCCTGCAGATAGGGCTTCAGCGTATTGTTCCAAAGCCTGAGCAGTGCGCCGCCGATGTCCTTCACCGCGTTGATGACGTTATCAAGGGACGTTTTCAGCCCCGTGAAGATCTCACTGGTGGTGCTGCCGTCGCCCAGCCACTCCGCGATGGAATCGGAGATGTCCCAAAGGGTTTGGGAAACGGTGTTATAGAGAGACTCGAACAGCCACGGCAGCTTGGAGACAATGTGCTCATCTACCCACTCCGGGATCTTTGCCAGCCACTCGGTGACTTTTGCGACGATTTGAGGCAAATAGAAGATCACGCGATCCAGTACGTAGTCAAAGACCTGGCTGATGCCGCTCAGAGACGTCTGGATGGTGGGGAACAGGTTGTCCTTCAGGTACGTTGCCGCCGCCTGCAGCATGGTCTTGGTGGCGCCCTTGACGTCGTCGCCGGTGCCGATGGCGGTCAGGAGGTTGGACCATGCGGCCTTGGCTGCCGCCATGGAGCCCTCGATGGTCTTGGAGGCCTCGGCGGCGGTGGTGCCGGTGACACCCATGTTCTCCTGCACGATGTGGATGGCGTTGATGATGTCGGCATATGAGTAGGCCAGCTCGTCGTTGACCTCTTTACCCTTTTTCACAGTCTTGTGGGTGACCTGGAATGAGTTGTCCAGGCGTTCGGCGTCCCGGATCAGGCGCTCCATCTCGGCCTTGGTGCCGCCATAGCCCAGTTTCAGATTATCGAGAAGGGTGTACTGCTGTTTGGCGAAGCCTTGGTACGCCGCCTCCACGCTGGCCATGTCGGTGCCGAACTTGTTGGCATTGTCGCTCATGTCCCGGATGGCCATGTCCGCCATCTTCGCGGACCTCTGGGTGTTGCCCTCCAAAGACTGCAGCAGGGAGGCAGAGAAGGCCGTGACGGTCTTCATGTAATCGTTGGCGCTCTTGCCGCTGGTCTTGTAGGCACTCTTGGCGTTCTTGATGACGGTGGCGCTGCTGTCCTTGAACAGCGTCTCCACGCCGCCGACCAGCTGCTCATACTCCGCTGCCGCGTCCACCGCGCCCTTGGTCAGTGCCGTGCCGGCGGCGAAGCCCGCAGCGCCCACGACCTTGGCCACCTGGAGCATGGGCTGCAAAACGTGCTCGTTGATGGCGCTGCCGATCTCCTTGAGCTTGCCCGGGACCACGCTGCCGATCTCCTGCATCCGCTGGCCCACGCCGGAGATCTTGCCGCCGACCTCCTGCATGGCCTGGCCGACCGCCGCGATCTTCTGCTGGGCGACGGAGCCGAAGGCCCTGTATTCATCCTGCAGGCCCTCAAGGGTGTGCTCGGTATCGATGATCTCCCGCTGGAGGGCATCGTACTCGTCCGGAGACAGCGAGTCCGTCTGGGTGGACTTGAGGGTCTTGAGCCGCTCCTCGGTGGCCTTGATGGACTCCTGCAGATTCTTCTGCTTTTGGACCAGCAACTCGGTGTTGCCGGGGCTGAACTTCAACAATTTGTTGATGTCCTTCAAATTGCCCTGAGTCTTGGACAGCTCCTTGTCCACGTTTTTGAGCGCGGTCTGCAGCTTTGTGGTATCGCCGCCGATCTCGATCGTGATACCCTGTATCCTCTTGCTTGCCATAGTCTCACCACCTTAGAACGGGGATTCGTTGTCCTCCGGGAGTAATGGATAATCGAAATCATCATTCCCGCGCTCAATCAGGATGTCAATGACCTCGCCGGTCTCCAAAAAATCCAGGTCGGACAGCTTGAGCCCGACCTGGAGTGCGCGGAGGATGAACACCGAGGTATTTAACTGGCGCTCGGTTCGCCGCCCTCTTTTTTTTCGAGGGAGCGCGACTTGTTCTGGGTCGCGTAGAGCTCGATGATAGGGCCGGAGGGCTCGGCGAAATCAAAGGTGTTGAACTGGTCGATCCAGTCCAGATACTCGTCCAGCGTCAGGGCGTTCATGATGGTCCGGTCACCGTGTGCCTCGGCGGCCTTTTTCATCACAAAGCCCATCTGCATCGCGAAGGTGATGCCCATGGCGGCGCCGCCCTCACGGGAGGACGCCTGGGCCTGCAGCTCGAAGGGGTCCTCGCCGAAGAGGCGGCGATAGTAGAAATTGCAGCTGGACATCGCCAGCATCTCGACCTCGCGGTCGCCGATCTTGATCTTCTTGCTTGCCATGTGTGCTCCTTACGTGGTGGAAGGCGGGGTGGGCAGCTGGACGGCCGTGAACCAGTTGCTGAAGGCGGTGGCGTCGGTCTCCGGGGTGGTCTCCGCGTAGTCGAACCACTTGCCGCCCTGGAAGCCGGACACGAAGATGCCGGTGGACATGATGGAGCTGGTCTCCGTCTGGGGCTCCTTGGAGCCCTCGTTAGTGGTGCTGCCCACGGTGGGCGCGGTGGCCACGCAGTTGTAAAGCACGTAGCGCCTGGGCTTCTTGTCGTTCATGGTTTCAAACATGAGCGCGAAATGCACCTCGGCGGGGTTCATGTCCTCCACCAGCAGGCCCTTGCTATCCTGGACATAGCCGAGGACCTGCCTCTTGAAGGCGTCGATCAGGCGCGCCATCTCGAGGTCGCCCTGACGGGACGCGGGGGCGGTGGAGTAGTAATATACGCCGTCATCGGCGTACCAGGGCTCGCCGGTGCCCTGCGGTTCCATAGACAGGCTGCGCGCGCCCGGGAAGGTTACCGGGTCGCCATAGGTGGCGCTGCCGTCCTCGGCGATGGTGGCGATGGCGAAGGCCACGCGCTTGAGACCGAATTTGACTTTGTTCTCATTCGCTCCGAGTGCCATTTATACATACCTCCGTTGTGTAGGTCGTCATGTACATGCGCTCATCCTCGAGCCATGTGCAGTCCTTGTCGAACGGCAGATCGTTGGCGTTCAGCACGTCCTCGATAGCCGTTTCGTGGTCGAAGTCCTTGTTGTCGGTGTAGAGCTCGATCTGGAGCTGCTCGACGTGGATATAGTTGTGGTCGTCCGCCGCAAAGTCGTTGTTTTGCGGGTACAAGAATGCGATGAAGGGCGGACCATCTGGGCGATTTTTGTCGCCCTTTTTGAAACAGTTGTAGGCACTGGGCAAGCCCACGGACGCGATCATGGAATCGACATCCTCATACGTCATAGCTTGCTGGTCACCTCCCGGGTGAAGGTCTCAACGATCTGGTCGGCGATGGGCGCGATGTGCTCGCGCGCCGGCGTAGGCGGATAGGTGCGGCCGGTGCCGTTTCGAGTGACATGGCCGTGCTCCAGCAGGTGGGGAAGGCCTGGGTGATTGTTATAGATCACCGCGGAGGTGCCCAGGCGCTCCTTGTAGACCTGTGACGTCCAGCCCTTGGCATAGTCGCCGGTGTGCGTCGTGGTGGCCTGCTTGGAGGCCCTGCGCAGCGCCTGCGCGCCCTTTTTCGCGGACTGGGTAACGATCTCGGCGACGTTGCCCTTGATGTCGTCCTGATACTCGTCGAGTATCTTGCCGATGTCCTCCGCCAGCTTGTCGATGACTGTCTTACGTGCCATGGACGCCCACCTTCCGCTCGGCGTAGAGCTCAAGGGCATCCGTCCGCGCGTGATACTGCCGGTAGATGGCATAATGCACGCCGTTGTAGATGAGCTCATCCTCGCCCTCATAGTCGTCGAAAAACACGGTGAACCGGTACTCAGGCCGGAGGCCATGCTCGCCGCCGGCGAAGAACTCTTGCCGCGTCACGCTGTCCACCTGGCAGAACACCTCGCGCAGGGTGGGCTCGCCGACCTCGCGGTATACGCCCTTGGCGTCTTTCTCCCGGGAGCGGCCCACCAGGGTGATGATCTCAGACCTATCCAATCCCATCACCCCAGTCGGTGTAGCCGGTGCAGGTGGCAAGCTGCGCCTTCTGCTCGTCGTAGCTGCGCTTCAGCCGGTCGTACTCGTCCGGCTGCCCGAAGTGCATCCTGCAGTAGGTGATGACCGCTGTCGTCACGATCGAGTCAGTCTCCTGCACCACGACGCCCGCGACACCCATGTCCTGCAGACCGGAGTCGATGAGGCGCAGGATCTCGCTGTTATAGGCGTCTGTCTTGATCCTCAGCGCCAGCTTGACGTCGTTGAGCAGATCACCCGCCGAAATAGTTCCGCAGCTCATGCGCGCGCCTCCTCTCATACTTCGTTGATATTGCTGATCGTTTTCTTCCACTGCTCATGATCCTCGGGATATATGGTGATATGACCGATATGTCCGCACACCACCGAAGGCTCACACCACAGCGAGTATCCAATATCCCTGCATCGCTTGCAGAACGCAAGGTCCTCTCCGTAGTTCTTGATGGGGGTGAAGCATGTCCCATAGGTGCGTTTCACTGCCCGAATGATTTCCGTTTCGATCAGCACACAGCCGAAGCCACAGCCGGCGATCTCGAATGTCTCCTTCGGGTATTCCTTGAAGTGCTCCACTTCGCCCACATTAATGCCCTTGAAGATGCAGCTGGCATAACCCTTACGCCTGGCGTGGTATACGCCGGACACGAACGCTTTGCCACTGAACATCAGATCATCCAGCAAGTCAGGACCGAATACCATGTCCGCATCCAGCCACAGCACATGACTGTATTCCTCGTTGATGGCCTTGTTGGCGATGCGTTCCCTGGCGATATACACCAGCGTGCCGGACTCAATGTCAAGGTCAAAGTTCACACCGTCGTCTTTCAAGCGCATCAGGAGCGCCGTCAGGCTGCGGACAAATTCGACGTTCATGTAGTCCAGCGTGGGGACACCGATCAGCAGCTTTTTCATGATTTCCTTTTCTTTGTCGGCTTCGGTTCCTGCGCCGCCGCAGGCCTGGCCGACTTAGTCGCAATCAGGAAGTTATACTCGGCAGGGGAGACCTCGACGGTCTCTCCTGCCTTGTGCAAAATCCTTACATCCCTCAGCAGCGTGACCTTCATCAGGTGGTCACCGGATCAGCGGGCTTGGTCATGTTCACGAAGCGGCCGGGAGCGGTGACAGCATGGGCGGCATACTGACGGCCCACGACCTTGACCAGGTCGGCCTCAGCCTCGGACAGGTCGTCCCACTTAATGACGACGCCCTCGCCCTCGGGATAGTTGACCTGCTCGCCGGACAGGTCGCCCACGATGGCGTACACATCGGAAGCGCTTGCGGTGGAATAGGCCGGCAGCGCGTTGCTATACAGCACCTTGAGACCCATGAAGGGATCGATGGCGAAGTTGGCAGCCGCGTAGGCAGCGTAAAACTCGGCATGGGTCAGACGGTTCATGATGATGACGGGATTGCGCGCTTCATCGGACAGATTGCCCATCGCGGTGGCCACAGCGGTCACGCTGGGAGCCACACTGGACTTCGGGATGCCCACCGCGCTGCCAGAATGGGAAGTGCTCGCGCCGGCAATGTCGCCCACCACGTCGGCGGACAGCTTGCGGATGATCTGATAGGTCAGCTCATCATAGACATAGCGCAGGAAGGTTTCACCGCCCATCGCGACGGCCTCGTCGGTGATGCGAATCCACTTCTTGATGTTCTTGGGGATCATGGTCACGATGCCCAGGATCAGGGACTCTTCACTCGGCGCGGAAGTACCCTCAGTATGCACCACAGCCGGATCGGCGGAGCGCTCGAAGGCAACCTTCAGATTGCCACGGAAATAGGTCTTGCGGACGCGGGACAGGATCTCGTCGTTGTCCCAGGCGGTGCGCACGATCTCATCCACCAGCACAGGCACCGGCACGGGGCCGCTGCCTACCACGCTGCCCGGGTTGGTCTCGGTCAGGATGGCGCGGCACTCCTTGTCGTCGCCGGTCTTGATGTAGTTGGCATAGGCGTTAATGTACTCCTTGCTGGAGCGGGTCTCGTCCAGAGTGGGCGCCTTGGTCTCGCCGGCGGGAGAAATGCCGGTAACATTGGAATTGGCGACGGTCTTGCGGATTTCCTCGCGCTTGGCAGCGTCGGCCCTGCGCTTCTCCAGCTCCTCGTTGATGGAGCGGGCCTCGGCCTGGAGGGCGTCCAGATCGGCGCCGTCCTGGTCGATCTCGGTGTTGATCTCGGCCTTGCGGGCTTCGAGTTCAGCGACGGTCATTTCGATGATCTTCTTCATGATGGTTTTACCTCTTTCTGTAGTGGTCGTCAGAGTTCGCAGAGTATGCGGATGGCTTTTTTCTGCCGTTCCCGCTTCTCGCGGGCAAGCACCTCCTGCTTGATCTCGTCGATCACTCCGTCGGCGAAAGAGCGGGCAGATATTGAAGTCGCGTCGTTTGCCGGAAGGCTCACGGCGCTGACATCATACAATTTGGAAATGCTGGTGATGGTGCGCAGGATGTTGATGGTGGTGATGCCGGTCTCGTCGTCATACTCCTCGGTGCGGTCGCGCTTGTCCTTGTTGACTCGGAAACCAAAAGACATCTTGGTGGTATATCCACCGTCGATCTCGTCATACACCTGGCGGCCCAGCTCCGTACCTCCCAGCATGGCGCGGATGCGCAGGCCGGTGGAGTCCGGCTTGACCTCCAGGGTGTCGTTGGAAGTCCTGGCGAACACACGGCCCTCATGGTCGTACTGCATGATGACATCGCCCATGTCGGCCTCGTTGAAGGCCCCGGCGTCGATCTGCTCGCGGACAATGTAGACATATCCGCCATAGGCTTCGCGGTAGAGGTCATAAGGCTGGTTGAATACGGTGGCATAGCCTTCGACGATCTTCTCACCGTCGCCCTCGGCGCGATGCTCGAACCGGGAGACGTCGATATTTCGATACTGTCGCCCCTCCTCCAGCTTTTGCATGATGGTTTTAAGGCTCATTTGGTGTCCCTCCATTCACAGGCGTGATGGGCTCATTCTCGCCCAGGTCGTAGTATTCGCCCCGGATCGGGATTTTCTGCCCGAGGCCGTTGGGGAGCGGGGGAAGGTTCCAGATCTCCCGCAGTTCGTCGATGGTCGCCATGCCGCGGTCCGCGAAACCTTGCGTCACTGCCAGCTTGTCGGCGTTGCTCATGTACTGGATGCGGTTCGCGGTGATCGTGACCTTGTTGCCCTGGGACTGCTCCCGAAGGGTGAAAAGCATCTTGGTCATCACCTCGGACAGCTGGATGGCGAAGGGCTCGATGGCACCCTCATAGAAGGCTGCCCAGGCGTCGCCGTAAGCCTTGTTTGTCAGGATGTCCTCGTTGACGCCGAAGTAATAGAACACGTTTTCGCGGATGGCCTTGGCCTGATCCGCGTCCACCACCCAGGGCTTGACGTCCACCTGTTTGATGTTGGTGTATGTATTTGGAAACAGCAGCAGGCCGCCGCCCTTGGATTCCCGGGCAAAATTCTCCTCCGTGAAGCGCAGGCGCTCCTTTTTGAGGTCCTCGGCCTTGGAGAAGTTGGACAGCTGCGCCATGAAGCGATAGGTGGCCGCGCTCTTTACGCCCTCCTGGATGCCTTGATTCTGGATGTGGATCAGATCCATGGTCGGCAGCAGTGCGTGGTTGGATTCGCCGAACAGGTCATTTTTATACTGATACCGCGTCATAATGCCGCAGTATTCCAGCTCCACCGCCGCGCGCTCTCCCCATCCAAACTCATACCGAATATAGGGCACGTCGTTATACTGCACCAGCTCGCACCGGTTGGGGAGTGGAGCATAGATGCCGGAGGGCTGCCCGTATTCATCCCAGATCGGCGTGATAAAAGCGGTGTTGTGCACATCCAGCAGCGTGGAGAGCCGCCTCAAAAACTGGCTCCACGTCTGGAATGCGTTCGGGCCATGTTTTAGTTTCGACTGCAGCGCCGGACGGGCTGCGCCCTGGGTCTCGACCTTCAGCTTTGAGTTATGCGTCGCCCGGATCTCGATGGCGCTGCGCACAAGCTCAGATTCATACAGACCGCCGGAGAACGAGGTGAAGCGCGGTGTATAACCGTTCAGCATCTTGAAGGTGCCCTCGAACTCACCACGCGGCTTCGGGCGATTGCCGAACAGTTTGTCAAAAAGTCCCATTTCTCTCACCTCAATTCTTTAGCTGTTCTCCTATGTCTGCATAGTGCTTCTGGCGCACCGTCATGGCGTCCAGCAGCGCCGCCGCACCGTCGATGTGCACGGCCGGTGTCACCTTTACCAGCTTGCCGCGCCCGCGCTCGGTGCTCATTTTGATGGCGCTGTTGAGCAGATGGATCTTAAGCAGGTCGTTGTCGCCGATGTGGATCTTCCCGTCCTCCAGCAGACCTTGTGTCTCTTGGATGACGCCATAGAGGTTTTCGCCCTGGAAGACGTCATCGCAATGGAAACCGTAGGCCTCCATGTCCTTGATCAGATACTGCGCACAGTACCGGTCATAGCCGACCTGCAGCGGGAAGATCTGATACTCCTCCACCAGGCGCTTGAACCAGTCAAGGCAGTCGTGATAATCCACGAAGTTATCCCCGCTGGGCGTCAGAAGCCCGCGCTGGATGTAGATGTTGTATGGGATGCCGTCCCGCTGGGTCGCCTCGTCGATCTTCTCTGATGGGAGGAAAAAGTGGGCGAAAACGTACAGCTCGCCGGCGCGCTCGATCACGGCCAGGCAGGCCGTCAGGTCGCGGGTTTGCGACAGGTCGATGCCGCCCACGCAGTAGGTCTCGCGGAAGTCGTCAAGGGATAGGGCAGGGCCGCAGGCTCGCCCGACCACCTGAGCGGACAGCCACGCGAGGGAGGAGTTTTGCTTGATGTTGCAGTATTTCGTGAGGAACTCGGCTTTTTTCGACAGCGAGCCCTCGGCGATAGCGATCTCCTCCAGCATGAAGTCCACGGAGACGGAGACGCCCAGGTTGGGGTTGCTTTTGCGCAGCTCGTTGATGTCGTTCCACTTGTCCACATCGTCGATCATGTACAAAAAAGGCAACAGCTTCTTCTCCTTGCTGTCGCCCAGCAAAAAGCGCGTGGAGCGCTTCATGAGCTCGTCATAGATCGAGTCGTTGACATAGCCGGAAGTGGAGCAGGACAGCAGCAGCGCCTCCGGCCGGGCGCCCATGCCGGACTTCATGACCTCGTACTGTTTGAGGCCCTTGTCGCCCTCCCAGGCGGCGATCTCATCACATATACACAGGGAAGGGTTGAAGCCGTCGCTTTTCTTTGCCGAGAAGGCAATCTTCTTCACGGTGCCGTTGTTGACAGGGAGATAAAGGTCCGTCATCCGGTGCCTGGCCAGCTCGGGGTCGTCGTTGTACTCCTTGCGCTTTTTCGCCGCGGCGAGATTCTCCTTACGCTCCTGCCACTCAGGATCAAGAATGGTGATCTGCCAGATGTTGTTGTAGATGATGTCGGCCTGATCCAGCTTCGGGGCGAGGGTGTAGACCTTTGCGCCATAGCCGCCATCGACCATCCAGTTATACTTGGCGATGGCCGAAGCGAAGATGGATTTGCCGTTTTTGCGGCCCACGATCAGCACGATCTCCCGGAACTGCCGAAGGCCGGCAGAATCGACGATACCGAAGACACAGGACAGGAAGGCCTTCTGCCAGAGCTCCAGAATAAAAGGCCCAGGGGCCAAAGGGCCCTCCGTGTGGAAGGCATGGGTCTCTATCCACTCGATAGCGGCGTTGGCCTTCTTCTGGTCATAGAAAAACGCCTTATCCTCCAGACCTTGGAGGATGTAGGCGTAGACCTTGCGCACCCAGGAGCCCACCACGATGGAGCCGTCCTTGATCTTCTGGTAGTAGGCGTAAATGTAATTGTCTTTGTCCATCTCCGTTTATCTCGTCGCAAAACAGACCGAAGTCGCTATATATATTTCGAGAG
>Ga0310691_10001658_pt1 | contig 33180 bp, 34 predicted proteins | sample 176DNAGHGlowgp2_FD_203887 | JGI IMG/M metagenome (GOLD analysis project Ga0310691, IMG submission 203887) | Sheep rumen microbial communities from Palmerston North, Manawatu-Wanganui, New Zealand - 1766 DNA GHGlow gp2 (v2) (version 2) | ecosystem: Host-associated > Mammals > Digestive system >... | reverse complement strand
ACTCTCGATCAGCATTATAAGAAACTCAGTAGCTATCCATAAAAGAACCATCCCAATGCTTGAATGCTGATTGATCAGAAAAACATTAAACGAAATATTCGTTATTGTATTGATAAGAACAAAACAGAAAATGTTTCTCTTCGTAAATGGATAACCAAACAGCTTTAATATCATAAGTTCAAAAGCAAGTGTAAGCAGATAGCATATTGCAACATAAAGAATATGTCTTCCAGTTTTATTATCAATCTGCTCTATAAGAGTTCCAGCATCAACATCATATACTACAACCGCATCAAACTCCTTCGGATTGATATTATCGCTCAGATAAACTGTTCCATCATCGCAAATAATTATGATCTTGAAATCATCCGGAACCATGTAGCCAAAATAGTATAATCCGTCTTCCTGTTTATTATAAATATTCTGTCCGACAGGCGATTGAAAAAACTGCCAGTCATTATAGAAAAAATCCTCAAGATATTTCCGAACCGTCTCTTCATTTACGTTATCCAGCTTAAGCTCACAGTTTGTCCCAGTGTCTCCTCTCTCCCTGGTAAGCAGCGCAAGATAAAAATGCTGATTGGGTCCATTAACCAAATGTATTTCAATCGAAGGCTTTGCACCCATATCCGCATGCACATCCGACGCGCTAATACTTACAAGAAAAACTACAAGAAGCACTAATAATATCAGTTTAAAACCAGAATCCTTAAAAAACATCGTCATATACACCCCACTATATCATCTGAAAATGCCTCTTGGCATCTTCTATCGCTTTAACCTTCTCTTCTGGGCATCCGGCAAGTCTATGGCCTTAAGAATATTGTTTTTTCAATCCCAGTTCAGCGAGATTCTTTTCTATTGCCAGAATCAAATCTTCACCAGCGACGATTAATTCCTTCCTCCACGGATGCCCGTAAAGACCTAACGTCCAATCCTTTGAAACAAAGAAATGATAGTCCCCGTTCGGATAATACTCGGGAAAATACACATTGCAGTTTCTTGCGTCATCATAGTATTCATATCCGGTCGGTATTCTCTCGTTTGGATCAAAGAGGAAACAATCATGATGCCAGTCAAGCGCATACATTTCCTTCCCAATCACTTCACAGAGAATGAAATTGATAACGGCTTCCTGCTCCTCGTTCCAAATCTTTCCGAGTTTATATGTTCGAAATATGCCTTCCGGTTTCAGCCATTTTCCATGACTGTCTGTTGAAGGATGAAAAAAGTAATCTGAATAGATCTTATTCCAAATCCTTTGATATAAATCTTTGTCTGTGATAACCTTCATGGCCATCTCCTCTTCACGTCTATCCTGTAGTCTCAACTCAGGCTCGAGGCATCAACACGACTGATTCGACTGTTGTCCGCCTGAGCATCCGAATTTCATAATATCCGCTTTCACATTCAGTTTCACGCAGGAAGCCGCTTTTCGGTTGCTCACGCGTTCAAGAAGGACAGCGACTTCCACATACCCCGAGACACCATTATGGATGTCACCCGTACGAGGGAATATTTCCACAATTCCGTCTGTATGCGGAAACATTTCTACAGTTTCCATTTTAGCTATAATGCATATCATTTTTTAGTTTCTTCTGAATAAGTATTTCCCTTTTCCTTTTCCCTTCATAGGATATATTACTCCCCAATCCAGCATCTTTTTAATCAATGCAGACGCCGGAGAAGCCGTTATGGATAACTCACTCATCACTTCGGTACGTCCAAAAAACTGATCATACCCGAATCGCTCGAACAAAACCTGAATATGCCGTTTTGTTTTATTGCTTACATCGTCAGGAACTTCAATATGCCGTTCATTTTTTTGAATATCCTGTTTTTGGCCTTGAATGTCCTGTTTTCGATCCTGAATGTCCTGTTTTTGCATTTTCCATCGAACATGCATATAACGATTCTTCAATTCGTTAGACTCTCCAAGCAGGAGATTTTTTAAAAAAAGTTCCAAATACTCCGTTGTTTCCCGGATGCCTTTTGACAGATCATTGTAGTTTGCTCTTACCAGAGAATTTCTAAAATACCACGAATTTGCCGCAAAAATATCATTAACGACATCAAATCCCATAGATCTAAGATACTTAATGAAAAACACTGCTGTTGTTCTGGTATTTCCTTCAGCTCATGTCAAGATAAGTCCCAAAAGTTTTTCAAAAATTTCAAATCGGATCATTCTTCCTCTTCGATAACATCGTTCTCTTCTGCAGATACCGTTTCAATCTTATACCCGAGTTTCCCCATAACTTCTATCTTCTCATACTCACCGGTTTCGGAATCAATAACGATCATAGCCGACTCTCCGATCTGGGTACCGTCACGATATGTAGAGAACACATCCGTTGAGATGATTCCATCCTTCTCAAATATTCTCTCCACCGGCGTATGTCCAACCACATGTTTGTAAATATCCGCCCGGAAAGTCTCTCTGTCCTTATTCTGCGGTCTGAGCCACAGAGGAGACTCATCATTCCAGAGATAATCGTGTGAAGCATCATTTACTGCCGCTATGACATCATCTATATCGGCATCCAACAGATCCTCGTTAAGCCACTTCAAAAATTCTACCGTAAGACCTCCATGCGAAAACAGAACATTATCAATGCGGTGCATTATATTTATCTGGGAGGGATCCTTAAGGCTGTTCTCCAGTTCTTCAAGCTTTGCCATTACTGTCCGCTCTGCATATGGAGAGTACCCCGTTTCAAGTCTTCCCCACGGATAGCTGACATCATGGTTGCCATAGCACCACAATGTATCCGGATACGATGCCGCGAATGCGATCGCACGGTCGAATGTCTCTCTATATCGTTCTATCTGGAACTCCATATCCCAGTCATCCGGCATATCCATAAGACACACCGCCCTGTCAGCTTTACCTGTTTTCAGGATAATCTCTGCCCTGTCAAATATCCATGTTTTCAGATGAATATCAGGTATTACAAGTACCTTCATTATCTCTTTCCCCTTATATGCAAAATGACTTTCGAGCGATCAGCGCATCCGAAAGTCACCACCCATTTTATCAATGTTATCGTCAAAAACGACTGCAGATATTATAGCATTTCTGCAGCCGTTTTTCTATCTTATTTTTGCGGAAAAATGGGTATTTCATGATATTAGGCCAAGTATTCTGTCGTACTCATCCTGATGATTCCATATTACATGTATTTCAGTACTTCCCAATACCTCAACCTTTTCAATAAGGGATGCCACTATCCGCTTATCATAAGTTTCAATACCCGCATATTTCGTGATTGGAAGATCCCTTATCATTTCATTATCCATCTTCGATGTCTCAATTTGTTTTTCTATTTCTGCCATCAATGTTTCTGTCTTTTCTGATTCGATCCTGATCGTCGATTTTTCTGACAAGAATTCCTCTTTTGTCAATTTCCCGGCACGGTACTTCTCATACAAAGATATCTGCTTCTGTTTGCAGCTCAGGATGCACTGGCGAAGTCGCCGTTCTTCGTTTAACATATCCTTCTCCGAAATTCTCTGTGCAGCCTGTTTCTTTTTCATAATATCAGCTGCGCCTATCATAACCTCTGCCTGCTTTCGGATTATCATCAGCACCGTCTCCTCTGCAAGAGTCTTATCTATAGCGATTCCTGCACATGGCGTATCGGGTCGGATTCTTCCTGAAGAGCAAAAGAGTTTATTATTGGAGCTTGGTGTATGCAAGCGCAGACCACAGTACGGACACACAAAGACGGAAAATGCTCCTTTATCAACACCCTTGTAATCCCTGAGCTTTGTAAACTTCTTCATTTTGCCATTTGCTTCAGCAAATTCCTCATCCGTTACGATTCCCTCATGTGTATTCCTGACAATGATCCACTGATCCTTTGGCAGGATAACCTGTTTCTTTCCTTCGTTACCCACATAGGCAGTTTTATGACTGACCATATGACCGGCATACCGTTCATCCCGTATAACATCGGCTATCATACTGCTGTTCCACCCGGCTTTCTTTCCATCCGGATACCAGTCCCTGGTACAGCCCTTTATCTTTTTATATACCGCCGGAGTCGGTACACCCTCTCGATTCAGTGTTGCAGCTATGTCTTTGCGTTTTGTTCCGTCTATCACCATATCAAAAATCCTTCTGACTATCTTTGCCGCATCCGGATCAGGCTCAAGCTTATGGATATCGTCAGTACATTTTCTGTACCCGAAAAAGCCGTATGTCCCGGTATATTTTCCCTTCTTTGCCAGCATTCTGACTCCGCTCTTTACCTTCTCCGAAAGATCCCGGCTATACAGGGTATAGATAAAGTTCTGCAGCGTAACGTCCATTCCGCCTGTGATACCATCGAAGTTATTACTGTCATACCCGTCATTAACCGATATCACCCTGACTCCCAGGAAAGGAAATACCTGCTCCAAGAGATTTCCTACCTCGACATAATTCCTTCCAAGCCGGGAAAGGTCTTTTAACAGAATCCGAGTTACCTGCTCTTTTTTACAAGCGTCGAGCAATGCTTCGAAGCCGGGGCGGTCAAAGTTCCTGCCTGTATAACCGTCATCCACAAACTCCACAATGTCACTATTGGATAGTCCAAGCTCTGCATTGGCATAATCCAGGAGCAGCATTCTCTGATGCGCTACGCTGTTACTCTCATCCTTATTTCCCATTTTTGCATCCGTATCTTCACTGGATAGCCTTATATAAATTGCTGTTTTCCCCATGATCATTCCCCTTTCAACGCCTGAAATACAGCATCAGTATCATTAAGCTCCACTTCAACCCGGTCTCTTCCATATACCACGACATTATTCAAAAATGCCTGCACCATTGCTCTGGTCAGAACCTCCCCGGAACGGAACGAATCCAACTTTTCACTCATCCATTCCGTATCATCATTTTCTGCCATATTTTTTTCAATGCGGATATGTTCTTCCATTTGAGATAGCTTGTCGCAATAATCCTTCTTTAGAAACTCGTATTCACTTTGTTCGAGGATCCCCTCCGAATAATCTTCGTACAGATTACCCAGCTTCTCCCGCAGTTTTAACCGTTCCCTTTCCAGTTCAGTTGCTGTTAGTCGCTGCGAAGAGCCATGCTCTTTAGCAGGAACCTTTCTGTCATCCAAAATATCTCTGAGCGACAATACACTGCTGCTGATCGTTTCAAGAACAATTCTTTCAAGCTCATGCTTATCAAAGCCAAGTCTGTTCTTACAGGCACTCTCGCCTTCATGCTGTGCAGTCCTGCAGGCATATTCCCTATGAATGTGTCCATGACACAGATACTGTTTTAAGACAAGTGCTTTACCGCAACATCCGCACTTCACGTGTCCGATCAGAATATTCTCTTCACGTTCTTCTTCCGGGAACACATTCTTAATCCGCTTTTTCATATTTTCAGAGGATTTCCTCATGATCTCCTGCACTTCATAAAAAAGCTCCTTATCAATAATAGGTTCATGAGTATTCTCAGCCACTATCCATTCAGATTCTTTCGTTCTATGCTTAGGGATATTATTGCAGAGTTCCTGCCGCTGCTTTCCCTGAACAGTATTTCCGATATAAACCTCACTGGTCAAAATCCTTTTCACAGTACCGTCCGTCCATCTGGCTTCTTTATATCTGCCGGAGGAAGCAAGCCCCTTCTCACACCGATACCTTCTCGGGCAGGATATATCCTCCGCATTCAGATATTTTGTAATAAGCCCTGTTCCCTTGCCTTCTTTTCTCATATGAAATATCAGGCGAACTGTTTCTGCCGCATTAGGATCGATTACAAAATGATTCTTGTTTTCAGGATCCTTGTCATATCCGAATGGTGCAGCCAGACCGATATATTCTCCGTTTTTCTGTTTTGCCCGGAATGTTGATATGATCTTTTTTGAAATATCCTTTGCATACACATCATTGACCATATTCTTTATTGGGACTATCAAAGCAGATGTATCATATCCGTTTTTCGTATCAAACCTGTCATTGACCGCAACAAATCGAACCTTTAAGAATGGAAACAGCTTCTCAATATAATTCCCGGCTTCAATATAATTCCTTCCAAGTCTCGAAAGATCCTTTACAACAATGCAGTTGATCTCACCGGCTTTCACTCTTTCCATCATCCTTTTGAAATCGGGGCGGTCAAAGTTCGTGCCTGTAAATCCATTGTCAACAAATGTTTCTGCAAGTGCCATATCCGTCTGGCAACTCACATAGTCCTTAAGCAAAGCCGTCTGATTATCAATGGAATCCATATCGCCATCTTCTTTTGAAAGACGCACATAAATTGCCGTCCTGAATATATCCTGTCTCTCAGATACTAATCCTGCTTTATGATTATTATTCCTTCTGCTCACTCTTGCCATCAGACAGCCACCTTCTTTCCATTTCCATCATATTCTCTGTTCAAAAGATAATCTGCCATATTTTCTTCATAACGGAATCTGACGTTGATACATTTGCCCTCACAAACCTCTATCCTCTCGACCATCTCCACCAGAGCCATCCGATCAAGCGTTTTGATCTCCTTATATTTCAGCAGATCCTCGATCCATTTGTGATGCTTCCCGATATTCCGGGCTAATCTGTCACGTTCTTCTCTGCTATGTCTTATGTCCTCCAAAACCCTTTCGCGCCTCGAATCAAATTCCTGCTTCATCAGCTGATACTCATCTTTTTCAAGGACACCGGATTTCAGGTCCTCATACAGGTTTGTCTTAAGAACATCGTATTTCTCCACATCCTTTTCAAGAATTGAAATACGATCATCAGTAATACGGATATCCCTCTGCTTTTCGGGAAGCTCCTCTATTTGTTTAAGTCTTTTATCCATGCTCTGCAGTTTATCCATATAAATGCGGATCGACTGAAGCACCGCTTCCTGCAAGGCCTGCTCTGATATTCTGTGACTACTATTGCAGCATCCTTTACGCTTATGTTCAGAGCACAGATAATACACATATTCCTTTCCGTTACATCTGCTGATCTTTCTTGTCATAGGATTCTTGCAGTCTGCACAGTAAAGAAGACCGCTGAATAGATAAACAGCGTCAGCTCCCGGAGACATACGCATATCGCATCCTAATAGCCCCTGCACCAGTTCATACATTTCCCTGCTTATAACAGGCTCATGCGTATCAGGAATCCTGACCCACTGACTCTCATCCTTCACAACCGTTTTCTTAACCTTATAATTCGGAGTTGTTACTTTGCCCTGTATCAGACACCCGGTATAAACCTCATTCTTCAGTATTCTGTTGACAGAAACAGGATTCCACAGAGCTTTCTTTGATGTCTGGAACGTTGCCCGATACTTGCTTCCGCAACTTTTCTTATACTCCGCGGGCGAAAGGATTCCCTGGGCATTTAACCTGTCGGCGATAGCCTGCTGGCTCAGTCCGCCAAGTTTCCACCTGTATATATTCTGAACGATACCGGCGGCATATTCATCTATGACCAGATGGTTCTTCTGCACCGGATCCTTCTTATAGCCGTACACCGTAAAAGCACCGATAAACTCCCCATTTTTCCGTTTAATTTCCAAATGACTCCGGATCTTTATGGAGATATCACGACAGTATGCATCGTTCACCAGATTCTTGAATGGAAGCAGTATTCCATCCGTCTGGGAACTATGATTCAGACTGTCATAATTATCATTCACCGCAATAAAACGGACTCCGAGCATCGGAAAGATCTGTTCGATATATCTGCCGGCATCAATATAATTCCTGCCGAACCTCGAAAGATCCTTTACGACCACGCAGTCCACAAGTCCTTTACGGATATCCTCCAGCATTGCCTGAAATGCAGGACGTTCAAAATTAACGCCGCTGAATCCATCATCGACGCGCTCGGATACCACTTCTATATCATCTTTATCTTTTAGGAAATCTTTGATCAGCTCACGCTGATTGGAGATGCTGTTGCTTTCAGTCTTAACAGCATCAGTGACGTCGCCATCTTCCTTTGACAGTCTCACATAGACGGCGGCCTTGAATATTTTTGATTGAAATTCCATGTGCCATACCTCCTGTTTTGCATGTTTCCTGCAAAACCAAGGGCGGTATGCACTGATTTGTCCTTACACTACTATAACGCAATACCGCCCGGATTCCAATAGATATTTTGAAAAATCTTTGTCTTCATATCTCATTTACCCTCGGATTGTCATTCTTTGTCTCATTTATCATTTATTCGTTCTTCATCGTTCTTTGACACTGATTTTCATTGAATTCCCTGTCAGCCCATGGCAGTGAGCATCTGCTCAAAGCGATCTTCAAAACTGCCACCGTTTTTGCTGAAGGATACCTTTACAGCTACATCTCCGACCTTAAAGCAATATGGATTATGTACCTGCCGGATATAATCTTCCATCCGTTCCCTGACCGGTCTTCCGGTATCGATCCGGACATCCCTGATATCAACCAGATCCGCTTTATCGACTGTACGGATATCCACATCCTTCATTCTGTCCAGCTCTTCCAATGTAATCACGCCTCTCACCTCCTTCCTTCGATCAAAGGGGTAATACCCCGTTTGAAAAACCATTTTTGTGCGTGAAGCTCCCCCGCCGTTCCCGTGGTGATTTCGGCTGATGATTTTGCCTCCCCCTGCCCCCAGGAATTTTCACTTTTCATTTCGCGATTTTGCACACGTGACTCATGCGCCGTCTTGAGGAAAGAAAAGCTGTAGGGATTTTTCTACCCCCTCCCCCCCTCTTGCATTTCGCGGGTGCATATATAAAACTCATGCGCCGTCTGTCTTCCTGCCTGTAATGACTGCTCGAATACATTCTATTCTTCTTCGGTATCACAAGCAGATAACTTAGTATCCACACCGTAAAATGTATGCAGATACTCATCGGACAAATCCGGATAATCATTGAACATCCTGTCCTCAAGGTTGCTGCTGAGTACCCTGAGTGCCTCCTCTATCTTATAAATCTGTGGCATATACAGACTCTTCGGCACTTTTCCACTGAGGAGTCTTACTATATTTGAAGGTGCTCCCTTCATCAGCTTAACCTGTGCTCCAACTACCTTGTAATCTTCTACTGTTATCTTCTCTTTCATAATGAAATTCCTTTCCCGGCTATTTCCCATATCCGCATCTGTTATTATTAGTTTCCTGTTACGATACCGTCATACAATCATACGCATCACCGCCTCTCCATATTTAAGTGACAGTTCCCTGCCTCAGGTGTACAGTTGAAGCTATATCTGTCACCGTTACTGTACACTCGCTATTCCCTTTATTTACGTACATTCCCACACTTTCAGTGACAGTGGTGACAGCACCATGGCACTCCACTATGTAATTAAATACACATATTATATTTCTTACGAGCTGATTATTTTTCTGCTTAAAGTATCATCGTGCTGTCACTACTGTCACTGTGAGTTTGGGAGGCGCATATTATAAGGTTTTTCTGCGGTGACAGTATCTGTTGTTCAACTGTACAGAGTACTGTCACCGTCACCGCCATTTCTCTCTTTGTCTTTGATTTCCTCGTATCTCCCATCATTGTCATTCTCCCACTAACGGCTGGATATCATCGTATCCATACGCGCTCCGATAATTTTCCTTCATTTCATCGCTCAGGGTATACTCGCGGAAAAAGCTTCCGCCTTTACCATGCCTTACGATCATATCGGTATAATCCATACCGCAGTATCCGGACAGATCCCGTCTGAACTCTTTCATTGTCTTGGCAAAGCCATGGTTATTATCACGGCACCATTCCTTATAAACCCTGAACACTCTGCCTGTGGTACACATATCATCTATCTTGGAACCCGGTCTGAGAACCATGCATTCTTTCCAGAAAGATATGACAGTATTGTTCTCGGAATGATATTCTTCCCTTGCATTCAGGACGCTCTGTGGTTCAGCGAATCGGTATCCGTTTGCCATCACATTTTTGAGTGCCATGACCAGCTTATAAACAATTCCGGCTCTCTCCTCATAAAGCTTATCCAGGAGAAAAGGATCCTGCTTTTCTTTCGGGATCACATTGTTGCAGCTGACCTGCATGATCCTCTGGTAAACCCACTGACCATCATCGCCTCCGAACTTTGGAAGCCTGTTCATACAGAACCAGAGCATCCCGTCATAAACGAATTCGAATCCGTTTTCTCCTTTATACTCCGCATAAAGGCTGTCTCCACCGGTGCATTTCTTAAAAGTCTTAAGCTCTGTCACCGTCATAAAACTCATATCCGAACTGCCCGCAAGGCGTTTCCCATAGATATTGCTGGTTCCAAACCTTGCTTCGATCTCTCCCAGATCCATCGCCACATGATTGCCTTTGCCAAGCAGCATCTCTGTAAGGGATTTAAGCTTTGATTTGCCTGTATCGCCATCTCCCACCATGAACAGAGCCTTCTTCATTCTCCAGCCCTTGATATTCGATATGCACACACCCATGAATTCAAGTACCAATTCAATAACGTCCTTATCCCTGTCCAAGAGGGTAATCATAAATCTGTCAAATACCGGAGTAGGCACATCCACACCGTTCCAGTCGCATGGAAGCTGTATAGTAGAGATCACATTCGGATCATGAGTCAAAAGCTCAAGCGTGTTTATATCCAGAAGTCCGTTTGCAAAGTTGATCAGGTTCTCTTCCGTGTTCAACTGATCATTGGTCATAAAGTTAAGATCCGTTATGATCTGCTGGAACACTTCATTCACATCCCTCATCTGAAGTAGGCAGGGATCCGTATCCATAATGATAGATTTGATCACACCCTTCAGCATGTCATCTGCGATGATCCTGTAACAGCCATCACGGTAAAGATACCTGTTCACTCCGCCCTTTCCTCCGTCCCTGACCGATAACAGGTGGTAATTATTCCGAAAATACTCCGCGAGCTTCGGGCAAATGATAAACGGCTTGCCATTTTTATTGAAACCCACAAAATCCGGCATTGGCCTGTGTCCGGTATAAAAATTTCCGTTGCAGAGCTTCACGGCTTTTTTGATAGTCTCCCGGCGATAATCTTCCCGTTCCCATTTTTCACGATAAAGCTTTCCTTCCCGATGCAGCCTGTCTATGGTATCTTCATCCCCACCTGCATAAAAAGCCAGGATGGAACACTCTGCCAGATCTGCTTCAGAAGCTGAACCATACCCGGAAATATCCCCTTCATCATATAAGGCGATGAACTTCTCTGCATTTTTTGCCCTTCGGGCTATGCAGACGATATCCAGGTCGCTAAGTGGCAGATATTCATCCGTTCCCGTTTCCGAACTCTTTTCAGATTCCTTCTTATACAGGGATTTCCTCATATACTCCTCAAGGAATGTAAGGATTCCGTCTGTACAATCACAGATATCATGGGTTCCGATTTCATTCCCAGTATAGGTCACATAGCGGCTTGTCAGATCTCCGGCGTATGCTTCCGCACCTATATGGGAATTCTTCATATAATAGTCAGGATCCCACTTTCCGTCACACTGCGGCAGTTTTGAGGCATCAACCCTGCATATGATATGCTCTCCGTTTCCGCTGGGAGACTTCTCTGTATAGGAAGGAAGCAGCTCGTGCGCCTTTTTCAGCATCGGATCATCTTGCACGCAATGATCAAAATCAAATGCGATATATCCCTTGGGAACCACGAAACCGACACCTTCCATACCATTATCCGCTACTGCCCTTACCGCTTCCTCATATGGAACCCATACTTTGCTATATTTGGCATTAGCACCGCAACGGCGTTTTGTCATGGCACTGTACAGTACTTTCTGCTTTTTACCTTTTACAGTTTCGTACTTCCACATGACCCATTGGGGCTTTGTTTTAAGTTTCCGCATCCATCGTTCCTCCTTTCCTCGCATATTTCTACGGTTACCTTCATTTCCTGTCTTCAGCAATGAGATCGATGATCGACAGGATCTGTTCTCTTTCCGAGTCCGGAAGCTCATATCTGAGCTTTCTGCTCAGCTGACCGTCCGTAATCTTCAGTTCATCTGCCACTTGCCAGAGCTTTACACCCTTTTCCTTGGCATAGGTTTTGATTTCCTGATTCATAGCTTTCTCCTTTCCCATCATCCAAGTTTTCCTTGACAGAACTCAGATCCTGCTTTAGAATAAACTTATTGTTGATGTTGTTGCTTTTATAAACTTTGTTTATATTGTCATTATATCAACATAGTGTTGCAAGTCAAGCGATTGTAAACAAGATGTTGAAATTGAAACTACAAGTTGATTGGAGGCTTTTTCAGATGGAAAATAAACAGAGTATTGACGGATATTTTGATTCATTCCCTACATCACTGCGGGAACTGATGGCTCATCACCCAATAAATGGAAGCGTAACTTCTCCCGGAACACTCGCCGAAATACTGGGTACAAGTACTCAGACAATCAGCTATTATATTAATGGTAAGCGTAAGCCTTCTTACGAAAATATTGTTGCACTGGCCAAATTCTTTGAGGTATCTGCGGATTATCTGCTGTTTCATGTCGAATCAAAGAATCTGGACATGCATAAAAAGACCGGTCTGTCCAATGACGCTATCACCATGCTAGAGCAAGCTCATAAACAGTCAAAGGATTCCAATCTTACAGATGTCACAGTACTCTTGGACAGTCTGCTGTCCGATCGTGACTTCTATGTATTTCTGGAAGAAAGCCAGGAACAGATAGATAGGATAAATGAACTGGAAGAAATGGGCTACACGGAAAGAGAAAAAAAATATCCCGGCGTAAATATGCCGGGATACTCTAAATGGTATCTTGTACAGAAAGTCAATGACTTTATATTCAAGCAGATGGAAAAGCATGGGCTTAAAATTGAACTGTAAACCCGACATAAAGCACTTTTTTGTAAGGTGCTCCAAAAAAATATGGCACAGATTGAAAACAGTCTCTATTATGAAACGCCTAATCATTTCCACTCACAAGATTCAGTTCTGATTGAGAAAACTTAATGGTTGATCCATTCTTTGATCGTAGCCTGAATATGTTCATCAAGGTCAATGCGACTCCTACGGCACTCTTTTACATAACCTTTCGTTTCGCTGAAAAACAACGGAAGGATCAGATCTACCAAAAAACACGGTAAAAGCAGTTTCATCATGGACTCCGGAAAAATAAAATGACTGCAATGATCATAAATGAGAACTTCCAGTTCGCAATTACATTCGGATTCTTCGATCTTTTTCTTCATTCTTAAGATGCCCCTGCAGGTATTCCACATAACATCGTCCTTTGCCCCGGCGAGAATCAGGTACCCATTAATTTTTTCAACAGGGATCCTTTCAGCTTCGGTTACGGGATGTTTTTCTTCAGCAAGATCATGAAGATTCAGCGAAGCCAGCATATCTCCACGCTGTTTTCCCTCTTTTTTGAACATGTTCCAGTAATCCGGATGTTTATATGGAGAGGGCATGTATGGCAAGGGCTTCCCTCTCCATGTGAATGCCGATTCACCTTCGGCAGGCCTTTCCGAGGTTCCGTCCAGCTTGTCATTTAATATCCCCCAGTATACCCAGTCATTCGGCGTAAGGGCTATGGTAAGAGTGATTTCAGGGATTCTTGCGGCTGCTGATAGAGCCATGTTGCTGCCGAAAGAGCTGCCGATCACGCCAACCCTGTTATATCCCTGCGACCGAAGAAAGCCTACTGCGTTTTCAACATTCTCCAAAGCCCAGTTGTGAACACCTTTCATATATTTTTCAGGTCCGATGCCCATAGCGGAAACACCGGATCGGTTCAGCCACTTCATCGCAGTCCTTACATGATAACTGTCCGGGTGCCCGTCCTCCAAAACGATTATTACAGCCTTCCTGTTTTCTTTGATCGGAGAAAACAATCCGCAAAACCCGTCTTTTTCCACTGTATAATACTTCAAATTCATGTTATCAAACCTCTTTCATATCGTAACTATTTACCAGGTATGCCTTAAGCATTACGAATTCATCCTCAATAATCTTCTTACTGATACACCCGGAGAAGGATAGGTGGTTAAGTCCCTGAAGCACAATGCAGATATGTTCAGAAATTCTGAGACTCAGTTTCCTGTTCTCGTACACTTTCCCAAGTATTTTTGCCATTTCGGAGACCACAGTATCATGCGCATGTTTCATATTGATAATACGTTCCGCTTCCGGCTTGCTGAAATAATACTCATACATAAGGGTATTCACAGACGGCACCTGTCCCAGCAGTTCCTTTTTCTCCGCATCAAAATACACATCAAGTGCGTCCATAAGTTCATCAAAGCTTTTCACATTTGAAAAGCCCTCCCAGACATCACCCGTCTCACTGGCAAGCAGATCCCTGAATATTTCCTCGACATCATGATAATGGTGATACAGTCCTCCCACGGATAATCCGACATATTCGCCGATATCCTTCATTGTGACATTGGCATATCCTTTCTCGATTGCCAGCATTTTAAGTGCATTTTGAAGTTCTCTCTTTTTTCTGTTTCCTTTTTCCATATCTTCCTCCGTTCAATACCGAGCATATACTCTGTTTATTATATGCATGCATTAATCTATTGTCAACAAAAAAGCCTCTCTTCCGAGTGTGGAGGAGAGGCCTGTTTTATACCTTTGCATATTCCTTGAATATCTTCAGAAAATCTGGTTTAATCACAAATTTCATGTGATGGCTGGTTTCTGATATACCCCTTCCAGCACGTATCCAGGATTCTGTTCAAGCGGAACAGTTATATTTGCTAATTAATTACATCTATTTCTCCAGTTTAAACAGTTTAGCTGTGACTTTGGATATGAGCATAGACAGCACCACACCTGCGATAACAACAATTGCAAGCGCCCACGCCGGACTTGCTGCCATAAGGCTGTCTGCATATCCTGCCGGCATTTCTTCTATGGCACACTCATATGTGTAGTCCCTGTTAAACCATATCTGACCATAATAACCAAAGGTTGAAAAACTCATTATCGCTGTCGCTACAACATCACCGTTCCAGGTATATTTTGCGATTGCACGGACAGCTTCAGCTATCACAGCGATGACAATGATCGGTATCACATGCCAGGCTGCCGCATCCTGTATGATCAGAAACAGCAATATCATTCCTACTGCCAGACACGCAGGAACTCCTGGTGCTTTGATTTTTCTGTATGCGCTGATAACAACACCGGATAACAATATACCCGCTGTGGTCTGATAGCACACAAACAGTATCGGCGTTATCGTCCCCGTCACGCATACGATCGCCGTAGCAACTGCATACAACACTGCATACAAGACCATCCATAACGCATTCTTTTTGTTCCATTCTTTCATAATAAGGTTCCTCCCTGTAAGTTAATAATTTTGGTTAGCATTAACTAACCATATGAATGAAGAAAGTCCCGATCTCTCGGGAACTCTCAATATCTTCATTATGAATTTAATCTATATAATCCCAAAAATCTCTTTCCATCCGGGATAAAGTAATGTGCTGACAAAGCGCATATGCTGCAATGCTTCATCTCTTGTCATATCATGTCTTACTATCTCAAATATCAGATGAACGTAGGCTGTAGCTAATATATGCCACTGGAGATCCGTGATCTCTTTGGGTTTCTTTCCGGAGGAAGCCAATATCTCCGAAAATCGTTTGTCAGATTCTTCCTCATATCCTATCAGCTTATCTTCAAAGTTCTCGTAGGCAGACCCCTCTGAACAGCATATCAGCATTTTAACACCGTCATAGTGTTCAAATATGAAATCCACCCAGAACCGCGCCCAATCGTCATCAAAAGGGTCATACCCTTCATCTGTCTCCATCTGGTTTTCGCTACTGGCAGCAACTCTTTCAAAAGCATCCAGCGAATCCCTTACCAGATAGTAGAACATATCCTCTTTGCTTTTGAAATGCTTGTATAAGCCTGCCGTCGTTATACCGACCTTAGCGGAAATCCTGTTAAGAGACGCTTTCTCATAACCATATGTGAGAAACTCTTCCCTCATACACTCTATGATTTTTGCATTTGTTTCCGTCTTATCTCTTGGCAAGGCAATACCCCTATAAGTTAATACTATTAACTCTTATAAGTTAACCATATTAACTTATTCTTGTCAAGATCTTTTTAACTATAGTCAGTTTATTTCCATCCTTTCAGAAACTCCAGTGCTTCCTTCATGCTGTCTGATCTCGCCTTATTACAGGCATCCTGATCGACATATTCTGCCTGCAGAATCTTTCTCATTGATTTCAGATATTCCGGAGTATCCATCAGATCACCGCAGAGAAGATGGCTGCCTTTTTCATATACTGTCGCCTGTACTCTGTATGGATAATTGCTATCTTCAAGTATTTTCTTCATCCTCGGCACTGCCTCATCTGACGGCCAACAGTCATCATATCCCGGGCATTGCATTAGGAAATCAGCGTGCATATTCTCTACCTTAATCCGTGCTTTTTCCGTCTGTACATTTTCGTCATAGCAGCCCCGAAGCATCCTTCTCGTTCCATACTTTTTAGAGAACGCCGTGCGAAACATCACACTGATGATGTTTCTGTGAAGCGTCACAGTAGGATCATACGGAAGAGGTTCTCCTCTCCATGAAAACGTGGATTTGTTCAGAGCTTTGGTACCCTTAAAAGCCTCTGTCGTATAGTCAAAGGGAGACCCTGCGATAACAAGGCTTACATCAGGGATCAGCGATGCCGCCGTGATAGCGAACTTTGCGCCTGCTGATATCCCATACATGGCAATCTTCTCATACCCTGATTCCTTCAAATCATTCACAGCCCGCTCAGCATATTCCACAGGAGCCAGCACCGGATCCTCCGGAAGACCGTCCCACCCGGCAAAGCCTACAAGCAGACAGCTCCATCCCGATTTTCTTAAAAACTCCGAACCTTTCCTCGTCAGTTCATAGTCTGCCCCGGAACCGGGAAATACGATGATAGCTCTTCCCTCATGCCCGTCCGACGGATGCCAGTACCCTACAAATCCATCTTCCGATAATGTGTATTTTTCTTTCATAATACAGATTCCTCCTTGTGATCACTGTCTTTTGATGATAGTATAAAGAAGGTGCTATGACTTTCAATATTTTTTCAGTCACGGAGGAATTATGTCCGCAAAATTCACTGATGAAGACAAAGAAAAACTTCGTATGGAGATGATACAGCTGGGATTTAAGACACTTAAAACCGGCGGTATCCGAAACGTCAACATAGATGAGATCACGAAAAAGTGCTTTGTGGCAAAAGGCACCTTCTATAACCTTTTTGAAAGCAAAACCGAATTTTTGTATCAGGTCATGATCTACAAGAGACAGGAATCAAAAGACAAGATCACGGAATATCTGGGAAAAGACGGAAAGCTGTCACGATCCGGCTTAAGATCATATTTTCACTGGCTGGCCGATGAGAATCCCAACATCTTCTCTTATCTGGATGGCCAGCACACGCGCTGGCTTATCTCCAAATGGCCGCCGGAATATCTTGAAAACGAAGAAAACGACGAGCAGACCGCCCGTCGTATCATTTCACTCCTGTCGAATCCGCGAAAGGATCCGGACTGGAAACTGTTTTGCAATTATCTGAAGCTTTTAGCACTCACCCTTAACAGCCGCGAGCTGCTGATTGCCGAAGCCACCGACACACTTATAGATGATCTGATTGAGTCTGCCTGCGATTGTGTGTGTACGCCATGAATCATATCGGATCCTTTACTTTATCACCGACGATCCAATAATCGCAGATGTCTCCACCCTCTGCCAATGTACTTTGTCTGTGAAGTACCCCATGATTCAGTTCGCAAGTCAGGTAGTCTGTATTACAGCCTATCGGTAATACATCAAGATATCCGTTCTCTCGCGCGAATTTTTCCATCGGGCACCTCGTGAAATGGTAGTAAAAGCCATCCTTGTGTCTGGACTCATCAAAGTTAAAATCCCATGTCTTATCTTTGTATTCCGGGTGATCCTCGACCCACTTTGCCATGGCGTGCATCTTAACACGCATTTTCTTCATATCCTCGGACTTATTAAGATCTTTCCCGCCCATAAGTTTTTTGACCAGCTTACTTCTGATAAATTCAGCGGTCACTTCCGAGAAATCCTTTACCGTATACTCCCCCGCTCTGCATATGGCCATAAGGACATAGCCCATGTAAATATTTCCCGCCATCGGATTATCAGCGCCAACATCTTCTGTCTTTTCAATCATATCCCGATAGATCATCTTTCCTCGTTTTATGCTTTGGGATGCTGATTTTCTTCCAAATTTCTTGGTCATGGGACCCTTTAAGAAAAAAGAAAACATATTGTAATACTTCGCTGTATACTTCATCTTCCGCTCTCCCTTCCATGAATATACCTTCTCTCATTCCGTATGATCATTGATTTTATGCTTCACGTGCCAGTCTCCAGCCTGCTGCTTTGCTCCTGTCATTTATAAAGCTCTTATAGATGCCATCCTTTCCGATCAATTCTTCATGTGTTCCCTGTTCGGCTATACGTCCCTTATCGATCACAAAAATCTGATCAGCGCCTCTTACGGTCTTTAACCTGTGCGCGATCATGATGATCGTCTTTTCTTTGGTAAGCGCATCCACGGCTTTAATCAGTTTCTCCTCGTTTTCCGGATCCACATTGGCGGTCGCCTCGTCAAGTATGATGATCGGCGCATCCTTCATGATCGCCCTTGCGATGGATATACGCTGTCTTTCACCACCGGACAGGCTTGCCCCACCTTCTCCGATCACAGTATCATAGCCGTCCGGTAACTCCATAATGAAATCATGACAGCAGGCTTTTTTTGCCGCCTCAATGACTTCTTCACGGCTTGCATCCGGTTTTCCAAAGCGGATATTGTTTTCAATCGTATCATTAAACAGATATACATTCTGAAATACAAAGGCAAAATTCTTCATCAGGCTGTCATAACTGTAATCCCTGACATCCATGCCGCCAAGTGTTACACTTCCCTTATCTACATCCCAGAACCTTGCAAGTAATTGGGTAAGGGTTGTTTTACCGCCACCTGACGGTCCTACAAATGCGGTCTGTGTCTTTTCGGGTATCTCAAATGAAATGTTGTCGATGATCTTTTTCTCATCATAGGAAAAATCAACATTTTTCATAGCCAAAGTCATCGTATCGGGAGTAAACTCTTTCCCTTCGATCTTCATGACAGGTGAAGAAAGTGCCTCATTTGCCTTGTCCACACAATTTTCGATGGCTCGTGTCAGGCCATTAAAAGAACCTACCTGATCAAGCGATTCAAATATCATAAATGAGCATACAATCATCATTATGGCGTTTATCAAGGTCATTGAGCCGTTTAAATAAAACGCAATACTCATAACAGTAATGACAACGCCGGACAGCTTGTTCAGTATATTTAAGAAAAACATTACAATCTCGTATACAGTTTCCATACTTGTACTGTACTTTGCAAAGTTGTCTATGGAATCGTCCACATTGGTAACCTTACTTCCGAATAAATTGAAATTCCTTATTTCGGCTATACCTCTTATATATTCAAGTATCCTTGACACCATATCATCCTGTGCTCTGGTAAAATGATCTGCGTCATTACTTTCAAGTATTATCATAAGCTCCGTGCCCAAAAGATATAGCACAAGCGTTACGAGTGCAACAGCTGCTATCCTTGCATCAAAGAAGAACATGGAGACAATGATAACCGTACTTGTGATGACACCCTTTGAGACCACCATAACGCATCTGGATGCCATGCCTGACATACTCTCCATCGTATTGGTCGCAATAGAGGTCACCTTACCGAGACCCTCACTGTTAAAATAACCCATGGGTACATATCTTAAATGCTCCGCTATCTCCATGCGTTTTATAGATGCGGTATTATACCCGGCTCTGGTCTGCAGCATGGTTGTTTTCATAGACATGAATGTCTGGAAAAGTATCGATGAAATCATGATAGCTATTGCTATATATGCATCTCGTACCGACAGATTGTTTTCAACAATACCTTTAATGACTATATAGATTGCCGGTATCCTCTCGGCTGCGAAGAATGCGTTGAACACTCCAAGAAATATCGCAAGATAAAACTGCTTCCTCTCTTTTTCTTCGCAAAAATCAAAGAATTTCTTAATCGTCCTTAACATCTTATGCCTCCTCCCTTCTGACTGCGATATGGCTCTCCCACATACTCTTGTAGAGAGGGCTGTTGTTAAGCAGTTCTTCCTGCGTACCCGATGCTTCTAAGCATCCGTCGTGGATCAGGAATATCCTGTCTGCATCCGCAATGGTAGAAAGCCTGTGAGCGATAACGATCAGCGTCTTGCCGGCCGTGAGTCTAGAAAGCGCACTCTGGATCACAGCCTCGCTCTCAGGATCCGTATAACTCGTTGCTTCATCGAGTATAACGATCGGAGCATCCTTTAGCATCGCTCTCGCAATGGATATCCTCTGTCTCTCACCGCCGGATAAGTGTCCTCCCGAGCCTCCGCAGATCGTCTGATATCCTTTTTCAAGAGACATGATAAAATCATGACAGCCGCACTTCTTCGCAGCCTCTATTACTTCTTCATCCGTTGCGCCTTCCTTACCCATACGGATATTATCCATGACTGTCTGATTAAACAGATAGTTCTCCTGGGAGACATAGGCTACATGGCTGCCCAACTCACTAAGCGGCATATCCTTGATATTTACTCCGCCGATCCTTATCTCACCGGAGTCTACATCCCACAAGGAAGCTATCAGTCTTGCTATAGTGGATTTACCAGAACCGGACGGTCCGACAAGTGCATTCACGGTTCCGTCTTTCATCTCCATATTGATGCCGTGAAGCACCTCCTTGTCCTTATATGTAAAACGGACATCCTTAAGTATGATCTCGTGATCAGCTGGTGTCTTAGTCATGTTCTCCGATCTTATCAAATCCTTTTCATCCATGACATCTGCGATATCGCTTACGATCTCGCCCACCTTGGATATGTCATCAAAATACGAAAAGACTGTTATAAGAGGTGCGATCGTTCCGAACGAAAGGATAATGAGCACGATTAAGTCCGCAGGAGCAAGGCTTCCGTTAAGGCAATATATTACCCCAGCCGGAAGAAGCCCCAGCATCGTCGCGGGGAAACACGCCATACCGAAATTTTGCCAGAAGTTCTCCTTCTGCATCCAGTCAATAAAGCAGTCTGCGCCTTCCCTGGCTGCCTTTACAAATTTTCCATATGAAGTCTTGCTCTGTCCGAACGCCTTGATAACTTCTATTCCGCCTATATATTCCACTGCAACGGCATTAAGCGCTTTGGTCTTCTCAATCGTAGCCGGATAATACTTGGGGGTACTTGACATCATAATAGCAAAGGCGACAAATCCCGCCGGTATGCATATGAGCTGCCAAAGACCCACTCGCCAGTCAATGCTCATCATATAGATGAACATGGCTACCGCTCCGACTACATTTGCTGTGAATTCAGGAGTCACATGGGCAAGAGTCATCTCAATTTGCTCTGCCCTGTCGCAGATGATATTCTTATACTCACCGGAGGGACGCGACTGAACTGCACCAAGCGGCATGGTGTTCAGCTTTTTAAGCAGCATCTTTCGTACCGTTCCGATAAGTCCGAAGGTTGCCACATGTGAAGACTGCGTCGAAAACCCGTGAAACGCATACCTGAGAATCCACAGAATCCCTATCTGAATCCCGCGCTGCATATAGAACTTCATATCCCGGTTTCCGCCGATCAATTCTCTTATCAGTTCTGCCAGACATACATAAACAAACATCATGCACGCCACGCCAAGCAGTGCAAGAATGATACTCCTTAAATACACACCTCTTTTCCCTTCGGTGAATTCCCAGAGCCAGTTGAAGGTGTTTTTGTTTAACACCTGCGTACCGGTCTCTTCGCCCCTGCTCTTACTTTGTCCTTTTTCCATCTTTCCGGTTCCTTTCTTTTTGTTTAAGTAATTAGCCATCGCTAACCATTTCAGTTAATATATGCCCCGCCTTATATGCGGGGCTGACTCTACATTATATCCCGAGCAGTTCCTTCCATGCCGGTTTATAAAATGCCTGCAGCGTTGATGCATAATGCAACGCCTTCTTTCTCTCAAGGCCGTGAATCACCGGCTGGAATACCGCCTCCACAAAAGAGGTCATTATAAGATGAAACTCGACCGGATCCACCTTTTTGACCGGATATCCCTTTTCCTTTAGCTCTTTCATGTATCGAATCGTCACACCTTCTTCAAGCTTTGCCACTTCATGTATGAAATCCGCATACTTCGTCCCCTGAGAGCTAAAGACAAGAAGTTTAAATTCATCAAGGTGATCATAAATATACTTCATACCACGAACAGTCTCATCTTCACTCTCCCATTCATAATCTTTTCCGACGCTCTCAAGTTCATCAAAGTAAGCTCCTTCAATCTCATGGTAAAGAGCATAAAAGCCTTCTATTACCGGCTCCACGAGGGAAGCAAACATTTCTTCTTTATTTGCAAAGTGCTTGTACAACCCACCGACCTGAATGCCGGCTTTTGATGCAATCCTTCTTAATGACGCATCATTATACCCATATTCCAGGAATTCCTGTCTTGCGGCTTCTATGATTCTATTATGGCTTTCCGTTTTATCTCTTGGCATCTGTTTTCTCCATAAAAAATATGAAAATCAAAATGAACGATGTTCACCAACACGTGTTAGTGTACATCGTTCACTTATTTTTGTCAATCCTTTTTTTCATCTTAATACATCGTAAATGGGCGCTATGATCATAAAACTATTGTCCCTGTATTCTTTTATCAAATACTTCTATCATCTTGTCCGGCATTCCCAGCCATCCTTCGTGTCCGAGTGGAAACGGTATGATCTCCGGATCGGCATAATGCTTGTAATACCTTTTCAGATACTTCTCACCCATCTTTTCTGAATGGAATACGTGTATCCGGGTTCCGGGTACACTGATCTTATCATCCAGTTTTGTAACAAGATCGCTGTAGAACTGATTCTTAATGCTTCGCATATCTGTCCTGTCCAGTACTCTTACAAACCCTTCCATCATATGCTTTGTATAATCTTCACCGCCTCCGGTCTGTCCCGCCGCATCATCAACGCTCATCCCCTTGGCATCGGCAAGTTTACTGAATTTTGCCATGGCTTTATCGGGATTTTTGACCATCCACTTCATAAATGCGCCGACTATGCCTGTCTCAAGCCTTGCAACAAAAGGAGATGCCTGATCCAGATCGGAACTGCCGATAAAAACATGATCCATATGTATATTGCCTCTCTGCATCATGAGTGACGCAAAGCTTCCTCCCATTGATGAACCATATACCGCATCCAGATTCCCACCAAAATGTTCCGATACATATTTTTCTAGACGTTCTGTTTCATTTGTCTGCGTATCGAACAACTCCGTGCCGCCATCAAATCCCGTATAATTCACGCATATAACATGGTACTTCTCTGAAAGAGGCTTAAGAAGCATATCAAAGTTAATCTCCCATGTGCAGCATGTTCCGGGAAGTAGCATAAATGTTTTATTGTTTTTCACTCCAAATTCATCGGTTTTCATCCGTCAACAATTCCCTTCACATATCTTCGCCTTATTCATTGTTTTTCTATGATCAATCATTTTCCACCATCCAAATTCTGACTGCCTCTCGTATCTGTCTGTCTATATCCTTTCTGGTCTGCTCACATTCTTTCGGATGTTCTTTCGCAGATTTAAACATAAGACTCATAAATAGTCTCAAACCTACCGGCAGTGCCAACCTGAGCATGGATTCCGGCAGAACAAAATGAGTTCCGTATGAATATGTTATAGCCTTGTATCTGCATTGATGTGGCCTATTCTCAAGACGCTTTTCCATTCGACGCACATATTTCCCGGCATCCCAAAGCGTGTCATCATCAGCGCCTATAAGAAGCAGATATCCATTGATGTCCTCAATCCTGATCATCTCATCTTCAGGATGCTCCCTGTTCTTTTCGGAATCATCAAAAATACTCCTGGAGCAAAGATAATTGCCTGTTCCCTTTGTTTCTTTCTGTATCACGTTCCAATAATCCGGATGTTCGTATACAAAAGGCATGTATGGCAACGGTTTTCCGTCTTTTGAAAGAGTTGACGCTCCGGGAACAGGCCATTCCCTGCATCCGTCCTTTTTACCTTGCTCAAATCCCTGCCAGACGAAATCGCTAGCGGTAAGTCCGACAGTCAATGTTATGTCCGGTATAAATGATGCCGCAGCCAAAGAATACATTCCCGCTGTCGACATTCCCATTATTCCAAAGCGTGTATTCCCAAAGCCTTTGCACTTCTCTATTGCCTTCTCAACTCTTTCGATGGGGCAGTTAACGTGACTGTAATCCTTCTTCCCGGGAGACATTGCCATACAGTTTACGCCAAGCTTATGAAGCCATCTGGCTCCACATTTGGCCATATAATCATTGGGATCATCTCCAAATAGTCCGATCATGGTATGTTTCGATTCCTGCGGACACTCATAATACGTCCCATGAAATCCGTCATTCTCAACCGTAAAGTAAACCTTTTTCATCCGTTATTGTTCTCCTGCCGTTTTTTCTTAAACTCCGTGATCAGCATAATGGCAAACCATATCACCATGCTTTCGCTCATAAGACCATTGGTAAAGCCAAGCCTGAATGCGCTTTCCGGCATCAGGCTAGTCCAGTCTGCACATGGCGGGTACAAGATCGAACAACTCAAGCTCATTCATGAGCCTGCAGATACCGCAGGCAGTAAACCTTTCATTGTTTTGACAGTCTTTTTCTTCAATTCTTTTTCTGTAGACATTACTTATCTCCTCTTGGTACATTCCATATACATCATAGGTATTGTCGAATTAAGCCGCTTTGAATTCTTTACCTCAAACCCGTTTGCTGCAAGGAAAATTTTATATCCATCTGCATCCCACTTTGCTTCAAAAACAACTCCGGCGGCTGATAATGTTTTGCTTAACAGTGCGCTGACCTTGCTTTTATTATCATGTATAAAGTTTGGTGCGATAAGCATACCATCTTTTCTCAAAACACGTCTTATCTCTGCAAGCGCTTTCTCCGGCTCAGGAATAATGTGCAGGGCATTCGCAATTATCACCACATCAAAGCAATTATCCTCATATGGTAGTTCGCACGCATCAGCCTGCTCATATATAAGATTGGAAGGAACTTCGCCTCTTCTGGCAACAGCAAGCATCTTTTCTGAAAAATCAGTTGCGATCATGCTCTTTGATTCTGCTGCAACCTGTTTTGCAATCACTCCGGGACCGGTAGCGATCTCCAAAACTTCCTTACCTGATATGACCTTTCTGATACGGTCAAAGATTGCATCATATGCTCTTTTGTTGCCGGGAGTACCCGTCACAAAAACGCTGTAAATGGGTGCAAATCTATCCCATACTGTTGCATTTTTCCCTTTAAGAATCTGGTAATCTTTTAATACTGTATCGCTTTGCCATTCCTTAGGCATTCCCTCCGGCTCATACACCATACCATACAACTTAACTCCATCCGCAAGGTGTTTTGTTGATACACATTTCATGCCGAGGTGTTCATATTTTGCTTTCTTAAGCTCTGCATCCGTATCCAGGACAACCGGAAGTGAATGTTTCCGCCCTTCTTCAAAGGCAATCTCAAGGATTTTTCTCATATATCCCTGTTCCTGATAATCCTTTATAACAGCGACCATACCCACATAAATATATGGGATCTTAAGCTTAGATAACACATCCCCGTATCCCTTATCCGAATTCAGGAATCCGTTTGCAGCCTTGCCTATATGCTTAAAGTCAACACACCCAAAAGCTGTTTTTAAGAGACCTGTAGCAGAAGATAAACTCATATTGTGACCGGATCTCTTAAAGGCAATGAAAGCCTCATGATTCTCACTTGTGGAATAAAGCACCCGTTCCCTGATTGCCATACGAACATATGCACAGATATAATCACTGACCGCCTGCCTTCCTTTTCCGAGGTAACTCATTCCCCATTCAGAATCGGTATATTCAAAATCCGCAAATGCATCGCCTATAGCACGAATTTCTTTTTCACTTAACGTATTAATCTTTACTGACATTTTGGCACCTCCTATGAACCTCATCCCGGCAGCATGGGCCATCCGACAGATCCGAGTGACGGATGAATCTAACATGCCGTGTCAGTCCGTTATATGACCGGGTATCTGTGTTGCAGTAGATCTTACACAGTTCCCGGATACCATAAGTCGCAAACATCTCAACATACATACATTTTGAAATGCTGTATGTTATCGAATCATCAGTCACATTGAAATAATCGTAGGTTATGCTGTGATCCTTCACCCGCTGGGCATGGTCGGCAACATTCCATTTTTTCGCAATCTGAAAACTATTCGGAAGCAGATTGATCAGCTTGATCAAACCGTCAAAGAAGGCTCTGCGCTTTTTGAAGGCCGCATCAGTGAAAGCCATAATCTCCTTATTGGAAAATCCGAAAGAACGTAGTTCCAGACACATGGCAATAACAGCATATATAGATGTCACATCCATCGTGGGATAGAAATTGTGCTCTTTAAACTGAGGAGAGGCGTACATCTCCCGGAGCCTTGCTATGTAGCGTGCAGTCTTTTCCTTCTGCTCTGAAAGCCCCATCCCTTTCATACCTTCCTGATACAGTGCCGCGTATTTTTTGATATCCTTTCCTGTTGGATTGGCTGGCATTTTCGTGAACCTCCATCTATACTTGTGTTTTCAGTTTTTGTTCATGTCGCCTACACGCCTGTATTTTTAGCTAATCCAGTCAATAATCTCTTTCTCAGATTTCTCAAAATAAGAAAGATTTTCATTCTTGTATTTCCCGAAGGTTTTATACATAAGTCCAATAAGCGGTATCATGCGGTACAGCTTCTTTTCACGCTCACGATTCGGCATAAGCCCGTTTAGATGGCTGCCGTGTGGATATATCACTGTCTTGACGTCTTTTCCATAGCTGATCCTTTCAAGTTCGGTTTGAATGAACTTTACGGAATACTCCGCAGGCCAGCATTCGTCTTCATCTCCGGCGATCATGAGTATTCTTGCTTCGCTTTTTTCAGGATGAAGCATCGCATTTCTGACCGCTTCATCGTTACCATAAGCCTTATTGTATGCGATCCACATGCCCGTCACCTTATAGGATATGTCAGGCAAGCGATAATATTTTCCCGCCTTCACAGCCGAAAAATCAGCTTTTACATAGGGAATGTCTTTTCCTTTCCACGTTGCAACGCTTCTGCCGGACATCGTTTTTTTATCTTTCATAGTGCCCTCAAACGGCACATGGGTCGGTGACACCATGATCAGGTTTTCAAAGCCACCGATGTACTGGGCAGCCATTACGGCAAAAATTGACCCCATCGACTGTCCGTATATGCTGATGCGTCCAATCTGTTTTCTTTCACGCAGGTAATTCACTGCGGAAAGAAACATGTCTATCGGTATCATGTTTGGTGAATCCGGTAATCCTTCTGCCCCGAAGAGAGAGACCGTAAGTCCCGTTATTCCATAATCAGCAAAACGTTCAGCGAATTTTATTCCCGGAAGCAGGCTCTGTTCTCCGCCCATAATTATGATCACGGCTCTGTCGCTTCCTTCATCGGGCTCAGCCATATGACCGACAAATCCATGTTCTTTCATTGTAAAATCAATATACTTCACGCTACTATATTTCCTCCAGATTACTATAAGCTTTTGCTGCTTCGCTTTTATCTCCCACGTACCAATAGTCACAATAATCTCCACCAAGTATCTCTATCTGTGTGCGTATCAGTTTTGCATGGAGCACATGTGCCAGTGAATGATCGGTTTTGCACAGATACGGCAGTAATTCCTCATAGCCATGTTCTTTAGCGTGCTTTGCTATCGGACATCCGATCAGATGAAAGCTGTACCCCTCCGACCTGTTATCGGGGTTTATCCTTATTCCCCAGGTCTCCGTCCACTCGCCCTTTGCCTGGTGCTCTCTGACCTGTCTTTCATACTTCGCATATAGCTTCTCAAACAGCTTATATGGCCATTTGTTTTTATTGGCATCAACGATCTTTCCAAGAAACCGCAGTCTGTCGATATGCCAGCCATGAATGATCTGAAATGCCTTCCCGTCAATCTCATGGTCGCTTGCTTCATAAAAAGCAACGATAGAAAACCACGTGCCCATATTTTCGGCCATACCGTTTTCTTTTCCGCCCAGATCCGGCATCTCACTTAAAAGTCTTTTATATTCTTTATCGGCACGGATACAGATTTCTTCCTTCCTGTCGGGAAGATACTCATCGCAGTATCTTTCAAAAAGTCTGCCCCACGATTTCGGATATGATTTGTTCCACATTATTACTGTCCCATCCTTAAATGCTTATTTCTTCTTGTATCCGCGGTCGCGATATGATCCGCCGGATGCAAGCGTGTATTCATGGACAAACTCCATGATCAGCATGATAGCAAACCATACAGCCATACTTTCGCTCATTAGACCATTGGTAAAGCCAAGCCTGAATGCGCTTTCCGGCATCAGGCTTACAACGAGTTTCAATACTGCAAAAATAAAAAGCACGTTTGTAAATGCAATTCCTTTTGCAAATACTGTCCTGCCGGTGATCTGAAGATAGAACCAGTAGATGAACACCGGAAGCATCAACACCTCACTTGCAGGAACAACCCATGAAAACAAAGAGAATAACCCTTCACAAATAACAAGCGCATCCGCGGCATATCCGTTGTTGTTAAGCCATGCAAACAAACTCAGGATGACCACGTAGATCAAATGCAATGCAATCCACGGTGTAAGTCCGAATGCATTCAGATAATGATATGTGCAACGTTCCTTATCCTTGCGAATATAGCTTTGAACTGCAAAAAGTGCTATGCCATATAGAATTATTCCCGGGAAGGCAAGAGCCATCGCAAGAATGTATCTCCACTGCGGAATATTAGCTGTGCCTATAGTAAGCCATATAAGTTTTCCCGTATGAGACGGATCCCCATACATCATCAGCCAGTCTCCGCCGCCATAACATAGACATCCAAGGATGCCGCATATCAAAGCAATTACATTCTTTTTATTTGATGGTTTCATACTTTGCAGATACTCTCCTACACTTTATTTATATACGCTTCTATCGCATCCGCCGCTTCTTTTACTCCATTTTCTTCAAGAATTCCCTTTGAAGCCTCATGTGCTTCCTTATCATACTTGCCGCTGATCAGGTCATTCAATGAGGCTTTTATCTCATCCACTGTACATAATCTTTTACGGATATAAAGCGGTGCAGGTCCGGCACCGATCCTGTGATCCATACGGCCGTAAAAATACTGATCCAGCGCCAGCGGAATCACAAGTGTCGGCAATCCTGCGCGAAGTCCAAGACCGTTAGTTGTATTCCCGCCATGATGAACTACGGCTCTTACCTTACCGAATATATAGGAATACGGCACATTTCCGATAAAATACAGTCGCTCTGTGTTTACTCTATCCGTATTCGGTATCTGATCAGCCTGTATGATCGCATGTATTCCCGTTTCCTTAAGTGCCTGTAATACTCTTATCTGAAGTTCGGCAAGCTCTTCAGACTCTGCCTTACCAAATGCAACAAAGATAGGCTTCTCGTCGGAATTTAAGAACCTCAACAAATCTTCCTGTGGCTGATATTCATCTCCCGTCTCGTCCGGATGATACCAGTATCCGGTCACATGGATGTGATCACCCCATGCAGGATCAGGCTTCATCAACACACGGCTTGTCGGGTAAAATGTCAGGAGCTTCCGCCCTTCCATTTCTTTATAGCTACTCTTTATACGCCACTTCGTCAGACTGTTTTTTACTCTCCACTTGTTTAGGGCTATCATAGTCATCAAGTTCATCCCCTCAGGGAGCCCGTCATAGCTTTTTAAGACCTTTTCGGAATCATAATCATCCGAATAAAGCGAATACTGTCTTGTCGGATCCATCGGAGAATAAAACACTCTCGCACACGGTATTTTCAGGAGTTCTGCCGCATGATAGGCAAATGCCCCGCAGGTTCCGTACATCACAAGATCTGAACCACGGATCGCCGAAACTGTCTGTTCCATAAATCCAGGATTTTCCTTTTTAAGCCTGAACATCCCCTTTATGAAATCAATACTGGTCTTATAATCAGCAACCAGATACTGCATCACATGGTCTGCGTCAGTATCAAGCTTTAAGAATGTAACTCCCTTGCCCTCTATTAGCGGGTGAAAAGCCTCGGATGTCAGAATCCGAAAATCATGCCCTCTCTTTATCATTTCCTCGCCAAGTTCCGCCAGCGGATTCACATCTCCTCTGGTTCCCACGGCTACAGCTGTTATAACCATTCACCCGTTACCTCTTCCAAATTAATTCCATCAATCAATGGTATTTTGAACATACTGCCAATAATCCTCCCATCGTCCATAGATTGCCTACACTGATCCATGCTGCAGCCAGTGCATTCGTTATCGCGCGATCACCGATCAGTCTCATGATCATTATCCACGCAACTCCAAACAGGATATTGAATATTAAACACCATTTAGGAAGCGGCGTATGCCCTTTTGCAAATGCTCTGATCTGGACAATGGCTGCTACGAAAAAGAAAACAAGAAATATGATCGTTGCAGGCAAAAGAAACCATTTTAGGAATCCTTCCACTTCAGTTACAACTGTCGCAGGATCATTCTCATAAAAGCGTTTCAAAAGATATGCCGCAATACAGCACGGCACATGTACCCCGCATCCTCCGAACGCAAGGCAGCCTATGATACCCGCTCGGTAAGCATGAGCATCCTTTTCAGAATATGGTTTAATCATCCGATACACGGCAAACCAGCACAGACATTCAAGCGGTATACCTATAAGACCAAGCAAGGCCGAAGCTATGATCCTTCCGTCTGATACAAGCAGGAATCTTGCAAACATAGGCGGAAGACCTTCTGCATCGTAGTAATAGGTTCCCCATCCAAGGATCATGTCGGCGGCAAATACCATAAGAGCAGCGAAAATTCCCAGTTTCAGTAAATGCTTAACCCGTTCCCAGTCAATTTCAGCTGATCGATCATTTGAATTCATCTTCATCCTCCCAGAAGCGTTTGTCTTATAAGTAAATTCTTGGTGTGGCACTATTTCTTCCTACTGACCATAAATCCATTTTCATCAACCTCTGTCACATACAGATCCGTGATAGGATTACGGTCACCTACGACCAGATAGTCGCATCTGTCACTATTGCCACATGTCCCGCATCGGATCAACTTCCCGTGTATCTCGCTGATACCGAAAAAATCGCTGTTACACAAAAGCGGGAGCACATGCAGCAGATCGTGGCTTTTGGCGAACTCCGCATTCGGGCACTGTGCGAAATGATATCTTGCGGCATGATGTTCCCTGTCATATGGTTCGGTTACATTTATAAATCCTGCCGGATATTTTTTTATATCCTTCTGATCTCTTTTACCGGCACGCTTAAAAACCATATCTATCAAGCACATATCTGGGTTTCTGTTCAGATCAAATATTTTTCCCAGCTTTGTAAACGGCCTCATAAACATGCTCTGGACAAAGGACTGAAGTTCGTCTATCGGAGGCTTGTCAGGGAGCGAAGGATACAAGGCAAATACAAGCAGGGCTCCGTAGATCGCATAAGCATGTCCGTTCTTCTTTCCACCATAATCTGGCAGATCTTTCAGGTATTCGTTGTATTTATCCACTACATCTGCCCAGATGTTTTCTCCCTGTTCCTTGCCATATCGCTCATAAAGCCAGGTTCTTACATCCCGGCTATATGTTAAATCCTCAATCTGCAAATGTTTTTCCTGCATGTTTCCTCCCTTAAAAAGCCGCCGTCTTTCCTATTAATCCGCCCACCAGTCCCACATCACCACTGAGGGGTGGATAGGGACTATAGTTTTTCATTTTCTTTCCCAAATTCATGTACGGTCATGTCTACCCGCTCCTTTTAGATATCTACTTCCTTGCTACAAGATGCAATCTGAACTTCTTTACTCTTTCAAGCTTCTCAATCTTAAGACCGGCAGTGCTGCAAAATACCCTGATCTCATCAAGCGATCTTGCTGCCACATCACCATGCCCGACGAGGTTTGCAAGAGGCATTTCCGTATGGTTCATAAGCCAAAGGATTACCTTCGGTGCTGTATAATCCTGAAGGATGAGTCTTCCTCCCGGCCTCAGCACTCTTTTTACGCTGTCAAAGAACTTCTGTGGATTCGGATAATGATGAAAACTGTTTGAGCAGATGATTACATCAAAAGAGTTTTCATCAAAAGGAAGATCTTCGCAGTCTCCCACAACCCAGTCTACACCGCTTAAATTCTTGGACTTTCCTACTTCGATCATACGCGGCGTTATATCAAGTCCTGTATAATGCTTCGAAGGATCCTTTTCATACAATAATGAGATCATCGGTCCTGTTCCGCAGCCGCAGTCCAGAAGATCATGATAATCTTCTTTTTCAAGTTCTGATGAGATATATGGATAATCATCCTTACACATCTCATATATTCCGGCATGGTCTGTCTCATATATCTCTGCCGCTTTCGTAAACTCTTTTACTGTCAGATCCTTATATTCTTTTTCCGTTTTCATGTATTACCTCCTATGAACCTCATCCCAGCAACAGGGTCCGTCCGACAGGTCAGAGTGACGAATAAATCTAACATGCCTCGTCAGTCCTTTACTCCACTCATATTCTCTCTTCTACTTTCATCTGATAAATTCTTCAATCTGCCTGACATACTCTGCCGGTTTTGCCGCCATATATCCGCAGTGGGCATATCCCTTTCGTATCGTAACCTCTGCCTTTGGCATATAAACCGGAATTGTATTCTTTGAATACCTTAAGTCGAAATCCTTTTCTCCAAAATCAAGATGCAGTTTCATCTGCTCCTCTTCCGTAAGTTTGCGAAGATCATAATGGCAGCATGCGTGGCAGATCGCATCAATGTCATCTATGGTTATTCTCTCAAAATTCTTAGTCATCATCCTGGCGAAATCGTATCCATACATCTTCACAAGGCTTTCCGAAGCTTCCACGTGAGTTTTCTCCAGTTTCTTCTTCCTGCTTCTGAACAGTTTCTTCATAAACCATTCCGCAAATCCGGCATTTTCGGTAAGTGCAACACCGTCAAACCATGCATACGCAATGTCAAAATCAGGATCAAGAAATAGTCTGTATGCCACCGCAACCCCAAGGGATGCGCCATAAACCAAATGTATATCC
>Ga0310691_10001657_pt1 | contig 33185 bp, 33 predicted proteins | sample 176DNAGHGlowgp2_FD_203887 | JGI IMG/M metagenome (GOLD analysis project Ga0310691, IMG submission 203887) | Sheep rumen microbial communities from Palmerston North, Manawatu-Wanganui, New Zealand - 1766 DNA GHGlow gp2 (v2) (version 2) | ecosystem: Host-associated > Mammals > Digestive system >... | reverse complement strand
TGGTGACTACATTATACCACTTTTCGAGGCTATATGCTATTTTTACGTTCATTTTCAAGCGGTTTTTGCTTTCAAAGCAGAAATCTCTATAACATTTTTGGCAGTGTCACATGTGGGAAGTTTTAGTAAACGTCGCAATCGGGCATGACGAAGCTGTACAGGTTGCCGCCCAGGTAGGTCACGGCGACGCTCCGTTCTTCGTCATCTGTTACGCGGACGCTGGACACAGTATCATAGCCGGGCTCCGGCATCACGCGGAAGGTGACGGTGTCGCCCTCGGTGGCGTAATAGGTGCCATCCCCCACATAGCCGGAAATCAACCCAATGTCGCTGTGGGACATGCCCGACCACTGCTCAAGGATCTCGAACCGCTGCCGGATGACGGCGTTCACCTGCACGTTCCCCGCGGGCATGGTGAAGCTGTTGTTCGCCACGGCCACCGGGGTATTGCCCTGCATGACGGTCACCGCCTCCAGCACGTAGTTGCCATTGGGGAGCGTGAGGGTGACGGTGTCGCCCAGGTGGGCGGTGGCGGCGCTGGCGGTGAGGACGCCCCCCAGGTTATCCGTCACGGTGACGCTGTAATCGACGGGGGCGAAGGTGGCCGTCACCTGCACGGCCCCATCGGGCATGGTGAAGGCGTTGTCCGTTACGGCCACTGGGTCGTCGCCCTGCATGACGGTGAGGGTGTCCAGCGCGTATCCCGCCTCCGGCTGGATGTCCAGGGCCACGGCCTTGCCTGCCCAGGCGGTCTGGGCGTCGGCGGTCACGGTGCCGTGGGCGGTGTCGCTGATGCTGATGTCATACAGCGGCAGCTCCCTCCAATATGCCGTCACGGTGACGGTCTGCACGTCGTTTTCGCTCCAGATATAGGGCGCGGTGAAGTAGTTGCCGGGCTGCTTTTCCGCGTCGGGCTCGCAGCTGGCGATCCAGTGGTCAAAGGTCATGCCCTCGGGGGCGGTGAAGCCGCAGGCGGGCAGGGTGTAAACATAACCCGTATATTGTTTCGTTACGATGTCGTCCGCCATGGCGCCCGTGCCGCCGTTTGCGTCGAACACCACGGTGTGATACAGCTCGGTCATCAGGAAGCTGAAGGTCTGCTGGCCGCCCCAGTCGCCCCGGCCATAAACGGTGGCCGTGTAGGTCTGGCCCGGCTCGTAACTATAAATGCCGATGTCGGAGTCCAGCTCGATGGTGTAATCTTCATCGTAGGTCAGCAGCTTTGCGCCGCTGCGCACCTGCACGTTGCGGGTCAGCGGATAGAAGGGGCCGTAGCCGTCGTCATAGGTTTCCAGCCTGCCCCCGATGGCGCAATCCGCGATGTTGAAGGGCGTGATGCGGAAGGTCTTTTCGTTGACGCCGATATAGCCGCCCATGCCGGTGACGGTCACGGTGGCGGTCACCGCCCGGCTGGCGCTGCCCGTGTTGCCCGTGATCTCCACGGTGTAATCCACGCCCGCCGTCAGCGTGTTGCCGTCGTAATCCTTCACCGTCACGGCGGGGGTCACGGTGGGATGGTCTGCGTCGTAGAGATACACCACGTCATAGGTATCCTGATTGTCCAGCAGGATATTGGTATAGGCCATCTTATTGAGGCTTTCGTAGGTGATGAACACCTCTTCATTGGGCATGGTGAAGGTCATGGTGTCCGCGTCGAAGTCTAGGTTGCTTCCGCTGGCGCTGACCACGCTCACGGTGTACTCGCGGCTGTGATCGACGATGGAGACGGTGACGGTATCGCCCGCATAGGCCCAGTATTTAGCGCGCTCGTTGCCGTTCACGGCGCAGCTGAAAACGTCCTGATCGTAACGGATGTGATGCGACAGATGCCACTGGGCGTAAAGGGTGACGGTGTCGCCCTCCGACGCCGTCAGGTTCAGCACCTCGGCCTGGTCGGCATATTCCGTGCCGCTGCCGTCGGCTGCCGTGTTCCAGCTCACAAAGTCGCCGATGGTGGTGGAGAAGCCGTTGGCGGTCAGGTTCGCCGCCTGGTCGTAGGTCAGCGTCTGGTCGGCCATCTCACCGTTGACGGGAATGCCCGGCTCAAAGTGGACGGCATAGGTGATGGGCCGCCACTGGGCGTAAAACTTCACAATGGCTCCATTCTCGGCGGTCAGGTTGACCACTTCCTGACCGTCCTGATAGGCCGTGCCGCTGCCGTCCGCTTTGGTGTTCCAACCGGCAAAGGCGTAGCCCGTGCGGGTGTAGGTGTTGGCGGGTAAGGGCTCCGTTTGGTCATATTTGAACCGATAGCTCATGGCTTCGCCCGTGCCACCGTTGCTATCGAAAGTCAACATATAAGAGTTGGCCGCCCACAGGGCCTTAAACCTCCTGTTTTCAGCGGGAATGGTTCCGGGCAGCGTGGGAAACCACCTATAGAAGCGATAGCCCGTGCGCCTGGGGGTAGTGGGCGGCGTCAGGGCCGTGCCGTAGTCCTGGGTGATGGGGGCCACAGCGGAGCCGCCGTTGCTGTCAAAGGTCATGGTGTACTGGTTGACCGTCCACTGGGCGTACAGCGTCACCGTGGCCCCGTTCTCGGCGGTCAGGCTGCTTACGCTCTGGCCGTCCTGGTAGGCCGTGCCGCTGCCGTCCGCCGCGGTGTTCCACCCGGCGAAGCTGTAGCCCTGCCGGGCAAAGGCGCTGGGCCTCAGGAACGACGAATAGCCATAGGTGAAATTCTGCGACTCCATGGAGCCCGCGCCGCCGTTGGCGTCATAGCTGACGCGGTATTGGATGGGCGTCCACTGGGCCGTAAACGCGCAGTTGGCGGCGGGCATGGTGTCGGGCAGGGCAGGGCTCCAGCCGCCGAAGGTGTAGCCCGTGCGGGTGGGGTTGGCGGGGGCCGTCAGGGCCGTGCCGTAGTTCTGGGTGATGGGGGCTACCGCCGAGCCGCCCTGCGTGTCAAAGCTCAGGGTATACGCATTGATCGTCCATTTGGCGTAGAGGGTCACGTCCCCGGAGGAGCCCGCGGGGATGCTGGCAATGGGCGTGCCGTTCAGTCCCTGGTTGTCATACCAACCGCCGAAGCTGTAGCCCGTGCGGACGGGGGCGGCCAGGGCCGTGTCCGCGTCGTCATTGTAGGTGGCGGGGTTGGAGGCCGCGTTGACGCCGCCGTTCAGCGCGTAGCTGATGGCATAGGTGCTCACCGGCTTGGTGTCGCTGAGGGTGACCTCGATCCGGGACACATTATGTCCTTGAATTGTGCACGACTGCGCTTTATTGTCGTATTCTGTCGTATGAAAATCAGTGTCCTCCGTCACCTTCACATGAGTGATATACTTGCTGGGATGACTGAAGGAATAGCTTGCGGGCCCCAACACGCCGAGTATACCGTTATCTACTTTTCCAACATAGACTTGATGCCCGGTTATGGATATCGATAAGCCATCACAGGTTGCTGCGCCATTATCCCATTGCTTGAGGTCGGTGAGTTTATACCTTTGACCGTTGTAGACAAGATAGGGGGTGTAGTCGTTATTACTGGGACGTGTAAATGTGAAGGTCATCGTCGTTTCCGCCGCCATCGCGCTCGACGCACCGAACAGCGTCAGGCACAGGGCCACGAACAGCGCCAGGATCAGGCAGCGCCGCAAAGCCGTGTGTATTCTTCTTGTTTCCATTGCGATTCTCCTTTATGGTGAAAAGATAGGATTCGCTGATTTAAGAATACTGTAGCATAGTTTTTCCAGGATTGGTATTGTACGAAGGTGCAAGTTTTCACGTTTTTTCTTGCTGACGCTCTGGGGAATAGATCCTAATTGCTGATAAATTATCATTTATGGGTATCGGCTTAACTCAGCAAGAACCAGCTCCCGGTCTGTCATTGCGAACATTCTGACGCGCGGGAAGCGTGCGACATTCCTTACCTCGTGTGACCGATGTCACGACAAGCGTGGATCGCGTCACGCGTTTCTCGCGCGTCGCGTTGGTGTGGCAATCCGTTGAACGCCTTGCCGCATTGCCATTCCCGGGCCTGCTGCGCGACGGCCCGCCAATGGCGCGGCTGCGGAGATTCCGTGCCGCCTTCATCTGCCGCAGGCAGCGGCGACCCGCAATCCTCCCAGCGGCCAGGTTTGATTTCTGAGTTGATAAGGGCCTCCGGCGGGCGGATTGCCACGCCAGTGTGCGCACTGGCTCGCAATGACGGGATTGGCTGATTAAAGCCGATACGCATATTATCATTTATATTTAAATGTATTTTTTCATTCCTTACTTGCTTTTTCACTTCTCGCGGCATATAATAAAGTCAAGCCGCAATGCAAGGAGGTTTTTCTATGCCCTATGCTGCAAACGTACTGAACAGCCTCGTTCCGATTTCTCATTTCAACCGCGGTCAGGCGTCCCGCATCTTTGACAGGCTTCACACCGAAAACCAGCTTGTCGTGCTGAAAAACAATGCCCCCGCTGCTGTTATTCTTTCACCGGCAGAATATTCCCGCCTGATGGAGATGGAGGAAGACTACCATCTCCTGCTGCTTGCCCAGGAACGGCTGGCAAACACCGACATGAAAAAAGCGCATTCCATGGAAGAAGTGATGAAAGATCTCGGCATTACACAGGAGGAGATCGACGAGGCTGAGGACGTGGAGATCGAATAATGTGGAACATTGTCCTTCTGGACGAGGCCGAAAAGGACATGAAGCGTCTTGATCCTTCCGTGCGTCTTCAAGTGTTGAAAGGCATTCAGAAAGTGGCGAAGAATCCGCTTTCCGCAGATCAGGGCGGCTATGGAAAACCGTTGGGCAACAAAAGTAGTCTTGATCTCACCAATCTCTGCAAGATAAAGTTCCGGGATTTGGGAATCCGTGTCGTATACAAGGTTGAAATCATCGACACGGTCATGCGGATCATCGTTGTCTCGGCGCGCGCTGATGAGCAGGCATACAAAGAGGCCGCACGGCGGCGAGAAAAATACGGGCTATAATGAACGACACCGGACAGGGGCTTTTACAGCTTCCGTCCGGTGCTTCTTTATTGGTTTGTGTCGCCCAGCTCACGGGCGCGGGCGATCGCCTCGGCGCGGGTCGTGACACCGAGCTTCTGGTAAATCTCCCCGGCATAGTATTTGACCGTGCGCTCGGAGATACCGAGAAGCGAGCCGATCCTCGCGTTGGAGTAGCCCGCTATGAGCAGGGAATATACGGCATACTCTCTGTCGGTGAAGACGGGCCTTGTCCCGCTGGGCTTCATGTAATGGGGGCAGCGGGCCGCCTGCTGCCGTGTCAGGTTCAAAACCCCCTGCTCCCACGGGCCTGTCGGCAGCTCAAGCTCTGTGAGCATGTCGAGAATGCCCATGCCCTCGTCCGCGATCACGCGGGCAAGCCGGTAGCGTTTGGCAAGCTCCACCGCCGCCGTCAGCTCTGCCCGCCAGTCACCGCGACCGCTGCGCCGGTCGATCATGGCCTGCAGCATGTGGAGCTGGATGCGCATATACGGGCGGTCGTAGGCTTCAAAATACTGCTTGAGCTGCGCCGTGAGAAATCGCGTCCTGTCAAACTTCCCCGTGATGATATACAGCCGCAGCTTTAACAAATACTTGTAGCGGTCCAGAATGATAAAATCGCGCGTTTCGTCCGGCGCGTCGGTTTCCAGCCACGAAAGCGCCTCCTGCGTTTCCCCGCGCATAAGCAGCAGCGTCAGGCGGTGTACCGTCAGGTTTTCGCGCAGCCTGAGCGGCGCGTCGTCCGGCAGCGTTTTCAGCAGATTCCCGATGAGCCCCAGGGCCTCGGGCAGATTTCCCTCCGCGGTCAGAATCCGGCTCTGGATGCCGACGGCTGCACAGCGCATCTCCAGATCGTCACCCACCCGGCTCAGACCCGACAGCACCTTCTCCATCGCAAGAGCATAGTCGCCCGTGAGATTGCTCTCCAGCTCACACTCGCCGATCGCAATATCGCCCATGCCGCTGCCGCCGCGCCCCAGCGCCATTTCCACCGGGGTTTTCGCAAAGCGGTAGATGCTCCAGCCGTGGGGATTCCAGCGGCAGAAGTCCTTGCCGCCGTTCATCAGGCTCACGCTGTTGCCCGCGACGTTGAAGCCGCTGCGCCAGGAGGCCGACTGCGTAAGGCTTTTGAGCTTCGCCGTCGCAACCAGCGTTTGCAGGATGTTCCGCGTCCCGCGCCACGCAAGACCGATATCGAGATAGGCAATCGCTTCCTCCGCCGCCCGGCGCCGTCCGTCACGAGGCGAGGTGTTTTTGATAAAGCGCTTTAGCTCCTGATACCAGCGTGCGCTTTCCTCTGGCCTGCCCTGAAGGCTCTCGATCATGCTCATGCCCTTCATCAGCTCCGGCGAGGAAAGGATCGTTTCCTCTGACAGCACGGCATACGCCTTTCGCAGCAAGACATAATCGCCGTTTGCGGGGCGAAGCTGCGTGTCCCGGATCAGCAGCTCCCGGATCTTCTGCGTATCGTTTAAGCGCAGATAACAGGCGATCGCCTCCGGAATCCGACCCGATAGCTCATAGTAAAGCGCCGCCCGGCTGTACTGCCCATCAATGTAATCGGCGGTGTACAGATTCTTCATCTCATAAAAAAGCGCTTCCCGCACAATGGGGATGAAGGAAAAGCTGCCCGCCCCGTCCTTCAGAAAAGCCCAGGAGTTATCCTCAATGCGCTCAAGCATAGCAGGCGCGTCCGTGCGCCCCGTCACGATGCGGGCCATGTCCTCGCTGAAGCGCTCAAAGGGCGAGAGATTGTAGAGGAAAATGCGCTCCTGCTCCGGAAAGCCCAGCGCCACATCGTGGATCATCAGGCGCTTGATTTCCTCATAGGTCTGCGCCCAGACCGTGCGGACAGATTTTCCCGGCTCCTTTGCCATTCGCTGTGCTGCCGCCTGCAGCGCAAAGGGCGAGCCCCAGCAGGCGTTCATCAGATAATCCAGGTCTTGGGGCAGGAGCTGAAGCCCATAGTCCAGCAGAAGCTGCTCCGTTTCGTCACGGTTGAACAGAACGAAATCTTTATCCAGCACCGCCGCGCAGCCCTTCATCATCAGCGTGCGCAGGCAGGCGGGCTTTTTCGCCCTACCCGCCAGCACGGCCCGCTGGGTGCGCGGCAGATTTTCCAGAAACGCGGTCAGCGCTTCCTCGGTATCCAAGTTCGGAAACTGCTGCAAATCATCGATCAGCAGCACGGCATTGGGATTCCGGGATGCCTTGGTGGTAAAGGCGCTCCAATCGTCCTTTCCCGCGCAAAAGCGCAGCACCGGCCCGGTCAGACTGTCGGCCAGCTGATCGAGCAGCACCGTTTTCCCACTGTAAAAGAAAGAAGACAGATACACAATCTGATGATCGTTCAGCAGCTCCCGCAGGTGTTTCACCTTTTCCGGTCTGCCGATCAAATGTGCCTGTGCCATAGAGCGCCTCCAAAATGATAGGTTAACCCGATTATAGCATATTTTGTTCAGATTGGTATTGTACCAACGGGCAAAAAACCTTATCCAGCAACAGTTTAAACATGATCTTGAATGGGTTGCACCCGAAATGACGCCTTGTGACCCCTTCTCAATAAAAAATGGCATTCAAGAGGTCAGCGGTCCCAGCGTGACAATATTTTTAAGGAGGGACTTTTCATAATATTTTACTTTCCATTGCCGCTGCCTTCCTTTAGATTCCACCTCACGACGGACACCCTTGGCTTTGGCTATGACCTTCCCGCTGCCGGGCTGTCTCGGGCCTTTCACCTTTTCGAACCTGCGCTCGCCGGGTATACTAAAAAACCAGTCCATCTCTACTGATAACAGGTAGAAATGGACTGATTATTTCTTCTTTCAGATCAGGTCAGCAGGAACTGATCGAAGCCTGTGACCTCCAGGATTTCCTTTACCTCGTCATTGACATTCAAAAGCTTGAACCGGCTTTTATCTTCCAGCGATTTATACATCATCAGGAGCACGCGCAGTCCGGCAGATGAAACATAGGTCATGTTCGCAGCATCGATTTCGATCGCTGCTGCCTTATCAGGAAGCTCCTGGAACTTTTGCAGCAGCTCGGGGGCAGTCAGCGTGTCCATCCTTCCCTGGACTGCCGCGCTGAAAGTGCCGTCTTCAAAGGAGGCTTCAACCTCAAAAGGCAGGTTCGCCTTTTCCTTTTTATCTGTTCCTTCGCTGACAGTCAACTCCCAGAAATACATGGTCTTGAATACATCCCGCACAGCGGGCTCAGCCTGCGGCAGTTTCTCCAGGGAGACAATGCGCTCCGGCAGATAATCTGACATGGGAATCTCCCGGAGCTTGAAGCCCATCCGCCTGATGAATGTCCTGACCTCGTCATCACTGCCTGTAAAGAAGCTGTTGTTATAGGTTTTGATGTCCGCCATTGTTCCGGCGCCTCTGGCTCCGAGTGCCTTGAACATATCCAGGGCCTGCTCGTCATCATTAAGCATGGCCTCAGCAATCCGCTGCTCGTTCTGATGATAGGTTCGATCCACAAGGAACCAGCTCCCGCCGTGCTTCCGGAGCAGCTTGTGGATATTGGTAAATACCTCCTCCAGCTCGGGCTGGGTAAGATACATCAGCAGGCCCTCGGTTGTGATCACAAGGGGCGCGGTCGTGCAGACCAGCGGTGCTTCCAGAGTCTTATAGTTTGTCGCGTCAACAGCAGCATAGCGGATCGCTTCCTCGCTGCCGATAATCTTTTCCACCGCCGGGGCAAGCACGTCGATCACCGCCGGGAGATCAAAGCCATAATACGATCTCCCCACATGAGACATTTTGATTCCACGCGCGGTATATCCGCATGGGAGATCGACGATTGTTCGCTCCGGCATGGACAGCAGCAGTCGGTTTACACCGTGAAATCGGGATTCCACATAAGTTGAAAAGACGGGCGTGACACGCCTTGCTACGGCCATCATTTCCGGAGGAACAACTTTCTTCGCGTTTTCCTCGTTCTTCGCCGCAAAGCCGAGGATATCCAGCAGCTGCTGAGAATCAGGGTCTCCGTTCTTTGCGTCAAAATCCAGACAGGATTTTGCTGTATTTACAACCGGATTGACAAGCTCACGCAATTCCTGAAGATTATCCATATTCAATCATACTCCTTTTTGATCCTTGCCAAAAGGATCCGCTCTTTCACTGGAGTATTATACTCTACTGTTTTTTTACGCGCAACAGGATAATCGCTCTTAGGAGCAATAAAAAGCTATTTTCGGAATAAATGCAGCTACAAAGAGCAGCTTTAGTGAGGAAACTTGCCAGCTATAACCTGTAGTAGGATTGGATTTGAGCGTGACAGTGACTGTCTGAGGTACTGGTGCCTCTTTCCCACAAGCAGAGATAAGCAAAGCGGCTACAAAAGCCAGAATAATGATTCTTTTCATGAGGCTTCCCTCCTTCGCTCCGCGGATTGTACTTCTTTGCATGGTGCATTTCAATAAAGAAAAAGTGAACCCAGGCTTGTCCCCCACAGCGGAATGACGTTAACCACCGGTTCCTCATATGGATGAACACGCTTGATTGCCGCCATCGTTTTCGGTAGTCTCTCTGCCTTGATAGTGACCTCAACTTTCATTTCTGGTTCACAGCTTATCGCGTTTTCTTTACCTATATAAGGATCAGTTCCGGCCAGCGGCCGCCACGTGCTCATCACCTGGCTGTAGGAAAGGCAGCAATCGTAATTGCCGATATGCCCTGCGTCAACCTCATACAGTGCAGCTTGCAGCGCGCCAAGATGTGTCTCCGGGATAAAAATTTCGAGTTTCAAAAACGACACATTCATCATTTTCAATATCTTATCTCATCAAATATGCTCGGCAGGGCGCGCCGTCGCTGCCTCCAAGATTGAGCGGCGCGGCATGCAGCATATACATTCCCTCTGCTACGTCCGCGAGCACAATTCCCTCCAGCAGCACAGCCCCACAGCCAAGAAGGATTTCATGTACACGTTTCGGAGCATCCTCCGGACCAACCGTCTGGCTTTCATTTCCTATAAGCCAAATACCGTGATGGGCGAATACTTTCGCTGCTTCCTCTGTCACTGTCGCTTTACCGGCGATCAGAATGCGCTTCTCAGCATCCGTTTTACGTGCTTCGTTTAAAATAGCAGCCGCATCCTCCCCAGTGACCGGGCCATCATGTCTTGAAACCCAGCAAGGCCCGACATAATAGTCCAAAGGGATTCGATCAATGGTCTTACCGTCCTGAACAAAGTGGGATGGCGCATCGACATGGGTTCCGTTGTGGGCGCACATGGAGAAAGCTGTCAGATTGCAGACCGCCCCATTCTCCATGGACGAAAGGATATTTCGCACCGGTGCGGGATCTCCCGGAAATACTTTACAAGAGAAAACTTCTTGTGAAATGTCAATGATCATGTCTTTTCTCCATATCTCATATCTTCTGTACTTTGTTTTCCTGCATCAACGGATACCGTATTCCTTTGAAATAAGCATTCAAAACAGCGATATGATCCTCCGCGAAGAGCTCCGGAATCTCATCTTTTCCGAAAAAACGCAGCTCATACGATTCTTCGTCAATCCGAGGTTCCCCGCTCACGATACTGGCTGTGTAAAAGGCGCTGATCACATGAGCAGTGTCGCCGTTGCTCCAGACCATGTTGTGGTTATGGTAGATACCGAGGAAGCTGTCAAGCTGCACCTCCAGTCCGGTCTCTTCACGGATTTCCCGGTGTGCCGCTTCCTCATAGGTCTCATTCATCTCCAGCAAGCCGCCGATCAGGCCCCATTTGCCGTTATCTGTTCTCCGTTGAAAGAGAATCTTATCGTCCTGTAATATCAGGGCGCCGGCGCAGTTCAATATGATTTTCCTTGGGCCGATAATCTTTCTCAGATCGTGAATGTAATCCATTTTATTCTCCCCTTTCTTTTTATTATTCTATCATACAAATCCCAGCTGAGCAACAATGCGGCTGACTCCAGGTTAGCTCTGCAGTTGTTTGTATAAAAAACAAAGGTGATTATGAAAATGAAGAACATTGAAAATATGAACGCACTGGGCGATATAGCTATGAAAGCAGTTGCAGGCAGCGGCGATGACAGGACAGTCGTCGATGCCTTTGCAGCGCGGCTGCGGTCCCCTATCGCCGATGCGCTTGGCGGCGAGAACCGTCCGCTCCCCTTTCCCCAGAACCGCAGAGGGTAATAAGCCTCACTGCAATATGAAGCGCGATACCTGGACCTACGCCAACTTCAATTCCCGGAAATGGGAAAACCTGAGATAAAAAATCAGTCCATCACTTACCGAAAACAGGTAGAAATGGACTGTTTTTTTCCGCTTTCAGATCAGGTCAGCAGGAACTGATCGAAGCTAGTGACCTCCAGGATTTTTCGCTGACAGTCAACTCCCAGAAATACATGGATACCTCCTCCAGCTCGGGCTGGGTCTCCCGCCTAAACGCCATCACATCGGACACACTGCAGTCCAAAACAGCGCAAAGAGTATCTATCATGTGTGTCGTTACATTTTCATCGTTCGGAAAAGCGGCTCATAGCTGATTATTCCACACCGCCTCACAAACTACATTAAGTATAGTTTGTGGGTTTCATCTTGAATATGTATGTTAATTCGCATATACCGTTTTTCATACATAGTCTCAAGAGGAGAAGCAAACATGCAGCGGGGATATGCGTTTTTTTGTAGATAAGTCACGAACTATTACATGTCATTGCCTTTCGGGGGCGTTTTTTATTATACCTCGCCGTTTAAGTAATCCGCCGTATAGCAGGTGTAGAGCGCCGTCGCCACGGTGAGGGCGTGCTCGTCAATGTCAAAGTGGGAATTGTGCTGGGCGACGCAGGTGTCGGGGTTGGCGGGATTGGCCGAACCGATGTAGGCGTACACGCCGGGCACGCGCAGAATGTATTCGGCAAAATCGTCCCCGCCGAGGGAGGGCAGACGGGAGGTGATCACATGCTCCTTGCCAAAGAGGGCGGCGGCGGTCTGCTGTGCCTCGGCTGCAGCCTGGGCGTCGTTGATGAGCGGGGAGGTAAAATCTGCCCATTCCACTTCCGCTGTGCCGCCGTAGAGCGCTGCCGTCTGCTTTGCCAGGGCTTCCAGCCGCGCCTTTGTGGCCTTGCGCAGCTCCGGGGTCATGACGCGGATGGTGCCCTCCAGCTCCGCCTCCTGGGCGATGATGTTGTAGGCTGTGCCCGCCGTGATCTTTCCAATGCCGATGAGCACATTGTCCATGGGGCTTGTGCGCCGGGTGATGAGGGCTTGCGCGGCGACCACGATCTGGCTTGCGATATAGGCCGCATCCACCCCCTGCTCGGGCGTGGAGACATGGGCGCCGAGGCCGTGGATACGGATGCGAAACCAGTCCACGCTCGCGTTATTCGGCCCGGGCATCAGCACCACCGAGCCCACCGGCACGTTTGGCGCCATGTGTACGCCAAAGCTTCGCCCGGCCTCGTCGATAACGCCGCTGTCCACGATCAGCCGCCCGCCATAGCCGATCTCTTCCCCCGGCTGCCAGGTGAAAATGACCTTGCCGGAGAAGCGATCCCGGTTCGCGCTTAAAACCCGTGCCGCCCCGATGAGGGAGGCGTTGTGCCCGTCATGGCCGCAGGCGTGCATTTTTCCGGGGGTGAGGCTTTTATATGCGGGGGCATTTTCCTGCGTGACGGGCAGGGCGTCGATATCCGCCCGCAGCACGATGCATCGCTTTTCGCCCCTTGCCGGGGCTGTGCCTTCGATCACGGCATACACCCCCGTACCGGCTACACGCTTGTGGGCGATGCCCAGCTTGTCAAGCTCCTGCTCGATGGTTTTCCGGGTCTCAAACTCCTCCTTCGCAAGCTCCGGATGCTGATGGAACCAGCGGCGGAGAGAGACAACGTAGTCGTGATCCTTGAGCACCTGGTCATATAGATACTGCTGTGTTTCGGTCATGGTGTTGTCCTTTCTGAGCAAAACAGAGAGGGGCATAACGCCCCTCCCGTTATTGTGTTCAAATGAGATTACTTTTCGCCGGCGGCAGCCTTGAGGGCGTCGACGGAGTCAAACTGCTTGGAATAGAGGGTCAGGGGCGCCATGAGGGTGTCGAAGATGGTTTCGATCTCATAGCCCTGGGACTCGACCTCCTTGGCGAGATATGCCTTGTGCTGGAAGGAGTTGAGGTCAATGTCGCCGCTGTTGAGGGCCTCGTTGGGCAGGTTGTAGGCGTCAAATTCCACCAGCTCAATGTAGATGTTGGCGTTGTTCTGATCCAGTACGTACTGCACGGCCTTCCAGTGGTCGTTGGAGGCGCCGCAAACGCCGACCTTGACGACGGTCTTGTCGGCCTTGTCGGCCTTGTAGCCATCGATGAGGGCAAGGAGCTCGTCGTTGGACTTGTCGGTATCCTTGTAGTCAAAGGCTGGGATGAAGGCCTCGCTGTACTTGGCGATCAGGTACTGGCCCACGATATCGCTCTGGAAGGCGGTCTGGATGGTCTTGTAGAGCTCGTTGCCCTTGTCGGCGGTGCGGGCCACTACGACATTGACGAAGGGGTTTCCGTCCTCGGTGGTAGCGCTGGCCTGGGACTCGATGGCAAGGCCGTCCTTGGAGGGAACCAGACCCGTGGGGATGGCGTAGGTGCCGTTGATGGTAGACGCGCCGAAGTCGTCCAGGGTCGCGGGCAGAGTGTTGGCCTGGGTGGGCATGATCTCAATGTTGTAGAGATACTTGGTGACGTCCTTCAGCTCAGGCGTCCAGCCTGCTGCGGGGTCGACTTCGATGAGACCGACGGATTCCAGCAACTTGATGGCGCGGCCGCCGTTGGTGGCGTCGTCGGGTATGCCGATGAGGATGTCATTGGCTGCAAAGGCTGAGGGGACAAGAGACGCGAAGAGCGCGACGAGCAGCAGGGTGCTCATAAGCTTGACGAACTTCTTGGACATGGTGTGTTCTCCTTTCAATTTTTACGGGGACAGTTTATGCTTACAATTTATTTGGTTTCAACCTTATGCTGAAACAGACTGCGATTTGTTGTGCGCCGGGAGAGAGAGTTGCCGAGGCCCTGGATGACGGACACGAAGAGCAGCAGCACCACGACACACACGTTCACAATATCCTGATGGTGCAGATTCTGCCCGTAATTGATGGCAAAGCTGCCGATGCCGCCGGCACCCACGGCACCCGCCATGGTGGTCAGCCCTATGAGGCTGATGGCGGTGATGGTGACGGCGCGGATGAGATCGGGCACCGCCTCATGCAGATAGACCCGGAAGATGATGCCGAGCTTGCCGCTGCCCATGGAAGCTGCGGCCTCCACCTTGCCGGGGCTCACGTTTGCAAGCGCCGCCTCCACCTGGCGTGTGAAGAAGGGCACCGCCCCGAAAACCAGCGGCACGATCGCGCCCTTGACGCCGATGGCCGTGCCGACGATGGCGCGGGTCAGCGGGATGAGGAAGATGAGCAGGATCACAAAGGGAATGGAGCGGAAAACGTTGGTCACGGTGTTCACCAGGGCATAGAGGAAACGGTTTTCTGCGATGCCGCCCTTTTTCGTCACCGTCAGCAGGACCCCGAAGATACTGCCGAAAACCAGGGTAAAGCCGCCCGCTATGAGGAACATCTGCATCGTTGCCTGACAGCTCGACCAGAACTTGCCGCCGTAGTCCACCACATTGGGCATGATACTCGCCAGCCATTCAGCCATGCTCGATCACCTCCACAATCACGTTATGTTCGCACAGAAACGCGATGGCCTCGCGCCGCGCGTCCATGCTGCCCTCTACCAGAACGATCAGGCCGCCCAGAGGACTGCCCTGCAAAAGCTCGAGCGAGCCCAGCAGAATGTTCATATTCACGCCGAAGCGGCGGGAAACCTCGGAAATCAGAGATTCGCCCACGCAGTCCTTGTTGTAGGTCAGGCGGATGAGGGTACCGCCGCCGCTGAGTATGTTCGCGCGCTGGTCGATGAGCTTGTTGATGCGCCCGAGGCCGGAGGAGCTGTCCACAAATTTGCGGGTGATATTGGCCTGCGGCTCGGAGAATACGTCGTAGACATTGCCCTGTTCCACCACGCGGCCGTTTTCCATCACCGCCACCTTGCTGCAGATAGCCTTCACAACCGCCATCTCGTGGGTGATGAGCACAATGGTGAGATTCAGCTTCCGGTTGAGTTCCTGCAAAAGCCGCAGGATCGACTCGGTGGCATCCGGATCCAGGGCGGAAGTGGCTTCGTCCGACAAAAGGATACGGGGATTGTTGGCAAGCGCTCTTGCAATAGCGACGCGCTGCTTCTGCCCACCGGAAAGCTCGGAGGGATAGGAATTGATCTTGTCCCTGAGATCTACCAGCTCCAAAAGTTCCAGCACCCGGGCCTTGATCTCCGCCCGGCTCCTGCCGCTGTGCTTGAGGGGATAGGCGATGTTGTCAAAGACAGTGCTGCGGTCCAGGAGGTTAAAGTGCTGGAAGATCATGCCCATGTCCCGCCGCAGGGTCTTGAGCTGCTTTTCACTGAGGGGCTGCTCCGCACCGCCCTCAGGGGTACAGAAGGCGCTGCCGCGTGTGCAGCGGATTGTGCCGAAGCCCTCCACGCGGATGCTGCCGGAATCGGGCCTCTCGAGAAGGTTGATGCAGCGCACCAGCGTGCTCTTGCCTGCGCCGGAATAGCCCACGATGCCGTATACATCCCCGGCCTCGATGTCGAGGGATACATTTTCCACCGCGTGCACGGTCGTGCCCGCCGTGTCAAAGGATTTGTATAGTTCCTTGATTTCGATCATATTCTTACGCTCTCCAACAAAACAAAACCCGTCCTTACAACTGTAAGGACGGGAAATAATCTCGTGGTACCACCTTGCTTCACAGCGGGAAAACGCTGCCTCCTGCGGCGCGCCATCACGCGCCTGCCCTGTAACGGGGGCACCCGTCGGACGCTTGGTCTCCCTCACGCCCGCGACTCCGAGACCATGTTCATCCGCCTTCTGCCTGTCCCTTTTCAGCTCCCGGGACTCTCTGGTGAGGGGTTGGGCGGATTACTCTTCTCTTCTTCGCCGTTTTAAAGCGGTATATGTTTGATGCATGTAATATATCACCGGGCCCCGGACTTGTCAAGGACGGAAAAACCGCCAAAGAGACCGGCAGAAAACCGGGCACGAAAAGGCAAAACGGAGAAAAATCCGGCGGACTGTGCGCAATGTCATGAAGATAACGGCATACTTTCCTCCGCCGGGCGCAGCGGGTGCGCGGATGCGCTCATCGCTGCCGTGGAGCAGGCGGCGCTCTTCAAATTTATTCCGGCCTCACACCGACGACAATGTGATGATCGTCGCTTCCCCGGGTCTTTATGGTTTGCAGGGAATAGGGCACAGGCCCTCCGGCTGTCTGCCTGGAAAACAGGTTGGCAACAGGTTCCTTCCGGTCGGTCCACCGCGTCAGGCTTGCTTTCCCGGTTGCCTCCCTGACCTTCTCAAGATCGGCTTCACACACATCTGCAAGCAGCTTCTCCCGGGCATCCCCAAAGAAATCGGTCCCGGCGGGACGGATCTCCAGCTCGCCTTCCTTTCCCATGTGAAACGCAAGATAGCAGCCCGTGACCAGATCCACGTAATATATACTCTCAAAATCGCTTGTCAGCGCCCGGGAGATGCTCATATAGGTTTTCTTGACTTCATGGGGCAGCTCTGCTTTTGTTTCCGCCCGCTTGAGAAGGAACTGATCAAAATCATCGGCAGGCACGGGCCTGGAGAAGTAATAGCCCTGCACCAGGTCGCAGCCCATGGCCTTCAGTACCAGATACTGCTCCTCGGTTTCCACGCCCTCGGCCACAACGGGTACATGCAGGTAGTCGGCTATGTCGATAATCAGCTCGATCATACGCACATCCCGATTCTCTCCGAAGGCACTGCGCACGAAGCTCATGTCCAGCACGATGGCGTCCATCTTCATGTCGGCATAGCGGAAGAAGACCACGCCGTCCGCGGGGCTGTACACGGTTTCAAGGATTTCGCCGGTGCAGGGATCAATGATCTCTGCAAGGACCTGCCCTGCGGCGATCCGGGCATTTTGGGGCACCAGATTGTGATACAGGCCGGAGCAATTTGTGCGAACATTCAGCAGATCGTCATAGTGGAAGATGCGCGCGTCGGCGGCGGGAGCGGGGTTGCCCTTCAAAATATGGTTGCAGATCATAAAGCGCTCCACCGCGTCGACAGCCAGCTCTGCCCCCTGTACGCTGATCTTTGCGGTGGTGCCGGAATAGAGGCTGTAGGCATCGGTCTCCCAGATCTGCCAGTTATAGTTTAACGTGGCGGTATCATAGGGCCGCGGCTCAGCCAGTCTCCCGGAGACAGAAAATGCCGCAGCTCAAGGATGCGCTGTCTTGTGTCCGAGCAGGGGACGCAGCGCAGGGTGAAGTGATGGCGGCAGACGGGAGAATCCATCGTGATTTTCAGATGATAATGAAAAGACAGCCTTTTCACAGTCAGCACTCCACCAGCGCATCCACGGTGCGGATGATCTCATCGTAATCCAGCTCCGGCGCGTCTGCCAGCTCTTTCAGCCTTTGCAGTCCTTCCTGCGAATAAATCAGGTCCGTGCGGCAGATACGCCAGCTCAGCCTACGGATATCCCGCTGTATATCCGTCCGGTCTCTCCGCAGGCGGGCATAGAGGTCGATACGCTCCACGCGCTTACCGATCTTGATGATGTTGTGGGTGTTTTCGTCGTCGATCTGATCGTCCGCGCAGCCCCAGAAGGCCAGGATCGCGTCGGTGATTTATAGTATTATGATTTGACAGGGCTTTTTTATCCACCCCCGGCAGAACCCTGGGGTATCAAGCTAAAGCGCCAATAAAAAAACACCCTCCGACAATAATTATCGGAGAGTGTCCGAAGCCGCGGGCAGCCGCAGCGTGACCGCCGTTCCCTCACCGGGTCGGCTGTCGATGGTCATGCTGCCCCGGCACAGCCGCTCCACGCGGTCTTTCACATTGGCAAGGCCGATGTGTGTGCCGCCTTCGCTCTGCGGCACCCTGGCGTCAAAGCCTGTTCCGTTGTCCGCGATCACGATCACATGGTCTTTCCCGTCGCGGTATGTTTTCAAGGCGACAACGCCCTCTTCGCGGATGCGCACCCCGTGGCGGATGGCGTTTTCCACCAGCGGCTGGATCGTCAGCGGCGGGATGCTGTAATCGGCATCCTGTATGTCGTAGTCCACGCGGATATTGGGAAAGCGCAGCATCTCGATCTCGGCATAGATGCGCGTGTGCTCCAGCTCCCGGGAGAGGGGGACCAGATTCGTCCGGTCCAGGGTCTCCAGATTCTGCCGCAGATAGATACTGAACTGCTCAATGACATGGATCGCCGTGGGCGGATCCTTGGCGCACAGCGTCCGGATGGCGGAGAGCGTATTGAAAAGAAAGTGCGGCTGGATCTGTGTCATCATGATCTGGATGCGCTGCTCGGCCTGCAGCGCCTGCTCATGCTCCCGCACAAACCGCAGATGCAGCCAGACATAGTAGAACACGCAGGCGATCACGATCGCCATGGTCAGGAAAGAGAGCGGCTGCTCGTCAAAGATCACGGTGAAATCCATAACCACCGCTCCGGCAATCAGCGCCGTCACCAGAATGGGGAGCCAGGATTCCTTTTTTGACCGCGGATGAAACTGCCGCATGGTCAGGATAAACAGCCAGAGAAACAGCACGGCGCTCACAAGCGTGCAGGTGTGCCGCAGCGGGCCGGCTTTGAAATTGCCGTTCACCGTATAATAAAAGCTCAGCTTGGAGAAGAAGGCCGTCAGGTATACGGCGGCGTTGACACCGACCAGCGCCCAGGCGGGGCGATAGCGTCCGCCCGGCTTTACGACGGAGAGAAACAGCGCCAGAATGACCGGCCGCACGGCATAGCCGAAGACGCTGTTCGCCACATGAAGCGCATTGCTGACCCTGTGGGCCGCGAACAGGTATTCCATAAAATTCTGGACGATCAGGCCGAAGACGAGAGCCATGATGATCGTCATGATCCGTTTGCGGTCCCGGCTCATATAGTCGTCCAGCAGGACCGCCAGCAGGAGGGCAAGCAGCGTCCCGAGGGCGGGAAGGACCGTCATCTGGGCCATATAGCGCTTGAGCACCGGCATGTCCTCATGCGTGCTGCCGTCCGCTTGTCCGTTAATGATCGACAGCGTTCCTTCGTTGGCAATGTCCGGGTGCCTCGGGGCCTCATTGCCGGATACCGCGTCGCCGCAGACCGTCAAATGTGCCTTTGCCTGATTAAATACCCCGCCGCCCCGCTCCAGGGAGCGGTTTCCTGTCACGCTGCCGCCCAGTATAATCAATGTGCCAGTGTTGGCGATCCCCCCGCCGGTGTGCAGCGCTGCGTTCCCGGTCACGCAGCCGTCCTCCATGATCAGGGTGCCGTCGTTGATAATGCCGCCGCCATAGTCGTGGTATCCGCCGGTAATGACGCCCTCCCCCTCCCCGCTGCTGCGGATGACGAGGAGCGCGTCCTTCTGAACATAAAGAACGGAGCCGTTATTGGCCTTATACACCTGCTGATTTCGATTCAGCGTATGCCCGTTCAGGTCCAGCGTCATGCATTTGCCGGACGCGATCGTAAGCCGGACATCCTCCGGCAGGGCTGTGATGTCTTCGGACAGCGTGATCACTTCGCCGTTTTCGGCCCGGTCGATGGCGTCCTGCAGCATGGCCCAGGCTGATGTTTCAGCCCGCGCCCGTACGGCGGTCTGCGCTCCGAACAGCACGACAAGCGCCAGCAGAGCGGCCGCAAATCTATGCATCGAACAGCGGGAAAAATTTGGGGTACAGGTCATTTTTGCCATCTCCGTCAAGGAATCTGCCCCTGTCGCGCTTGTGTTTTATTCCGCGTATTGGGCCGTCTCATTTCAAGCATGCACAGTGTTCAGTATAGCACACAGGCGCTGTCCTATCAACTGCCGCCTCATTCCTGGCGCTTTTCCTGTAATGCAAATCTTCCCTTGACAGAGAAAGCAAATTCTGTTAACATATAGTTAGACACCGCTAACCGCTAGAATGGAGTAACGATATGCCGCGAGACAAAACCGCTAATCATGTCAGGCTCATGGCCGCCGCACGGGCGGAGTTTCTCGAACTTGGATTTGAGAAAGCCTCCATGCGCTCTATCGGGGAGCGCTGCGGCATGACGGCGGCAGGGATCTACCGTCACTGCCGGGATAAGGAGGACTTGTTCGACCAGTTGGTCTCTCCCGCTGCCGGACGGTTGAACACCTGGCTGAAAGAGCATGTGGAACGCTATGTGAACACTGTCGAGAGCAGTCGCGAACCTCTGTGGAGGGATTCCTGGATCGACATGATGCGTGAGGTCGTCTATCCCCATATGGAGGACTATACCCTTCTGGTGGCAAGATCCCGGGGGACAAAGTATGAGAACTACCTGCATGACCTGACAGAGGCCGGACAGGAGCGGTTTCTCTCCTATCTGCCTGTGCTTCGGAAATTGGGATATCCGGTCTGGGACATCAATCCCGCGGCCCTGCATCTGCTGCTCTCGGCCTACTCCACCGCTCTTTTCGAACCGGTCGTTCACAACTATCCTTTGGAGGACGCGATCCGCTGTCTGGACACGGTCGAGGCCTTCTTTCTCCCCGGCTGGAAAAAACTGATGGGCTTTTGAACAGCCGGATTTCACTTTATCAAACACCGCCTATCCCTCTCTCGAGGGATAGGCGATGGCCATTTTCCGGGTTAGTTAACAACCGAACGCATTCGTTAGCTAACAAATTTTTGGGAGGTTTGCGTATGGAAGAAACCAAAAAGACGCAGTCACCCATGGCCTGGGTGCTGGGTCAGACGGGCGACCACGGAGGACAGTACATCCTGAGCGTGGTCCTGGCGATCATCGGCGTGGCCTTTTCCCTGGCGCCGTATTTTGTGGTGATCGGCGTCGTACAGGGACTGATGGACGGTGTGAAAGACTTCTCCTTTTACCTGAGCCGCTGCCTGATCATGGCAGCGTTCTGGCTGGGGCGGGTGCTGTTTCACGCTCTGTCCACCGCCACGAGCCACAAGGCCACCTTTGCCGTGCTGGGCGAAATCCGCAAGCAGTGCATGGAGAAGCTGACGCGCCTTCCGCTGGGGACGGTGCTGGAGCAAAGCTCCGGCGCGCTGAAAAACGCCCTCATCGAGCGCATCGACTCCATCGAGACGACCCTTGCGCACATCGTGCCGGAGTCCACGGCCAACCTGCTGATCCCCATCATCATTCTGGTCTATATCTTCACCTTAGACTGGCGCATGGGTCTGGCCTCGCTCGCCACAGTGCCGTTGGGGATGTTCTGCTATGTGTTCATGATGGCGGGCAGCGCCAAGTTCTACCAGCGCACAGTCACGGCCACCAAGGCCCTCAACGACACGGCGGTGGAGTACATCGGCGGCATCCAGGTCATCAAGGTCTTCGGCAAGACCAAATCCAGCTATGAGCGCTTTGTGCACGATGCCTATGAGGCGGCCCACAGCTTCATTGACTGGATGCGCGCCAGCATCATCCCCTTTACCTTTGCCATGGTCATCATGCCGGCCACCATGGTCTCCGTGCTGCCCATCGGCTCAAGACCGTGGAACGCGCGGATCAGATCCTGGTGATCGACCACGGCAGGATCGTCCAGCAGGGCAATCACGAGAGTCTGATGGCGGAGGAAGGCATCTACAAAACCTTCATCGGCGAGCGCCGCGAAGCCGCCAGCTGGAAGGTCAGGACATAAAGAAGGTATTTTTCATTTTTGGTTTTCTCCTGTTTTTCGGCCTTTGCCTTTTCATTCAGCAATACGGAGAGCGTTGTTAAAAAACGGGGTCGCGTATAAGATTTTTTAATTCCCGTACAGAACACCATCTATATAAGGAATCGTAGATTCACCCAATAACACGACGCCCGATCGGTCGCAGATGCCTTTCGGGCGTTGTACTTTATTTTTCAGGAAGGACCGGCAGCTTACCCGTCTTATCTTACTTTTTTTCTGCTCGGGCGCCTGCTTGCCCTTGAACCTGCGGGCAGCCCGGAGCCACACCTTCAAGGCGCTGACACGGGAATCGATCCGTGGTGCGTTCTATTATTTTGTGAATTTAAACTATTTACTTTCGTCGTTTTGTGTGTTATGGTTTACGTAAATCGTATATCATATCTGTTCCCAAACAAAGGAGGTCATATACATGGCACGCCGCAAAATAGAAACACCGACTGTGCCGGGAAGCATCGTAGTCGATCTGAACAGCGGGAAGACGCTGGAAAAGGCCCTGCCTGCCGTGATTTGCAGCCGCATCAAATTTTTCCGTGAAAAGCTGGGGATGGAGCAGAAAGCTCTCGCCGCGCAGATCGGCGTGACCTTCAATGCCGTCAGCAACTGGGAATGCGGCCGGTCCCGCCCCGATCTGAACCTCATCCCGGCCATCTGTGAGGCTCTGCATATCTCGCTCTACGATCTCTACGGGATGACAGCGCCCGCAGATTCCCTCACATTACGTGAGCAGACGCTTGTGGACGGATATCGAAGGCTCACCCCCGGACATCAGTATGCCATCGAAAAGGCGGTTGAAACCCTGCAATTTGTCCAGTCCGCCGCGGCGCAGCCGGAGATGAAAAAGCTCCTGTTCTTCTCACGCTCCCTTGCCGCCGGCGCTGCCGATCCGACCGAGTTTGAGCAGGACGCCGAGCCGTACTACCTCTACGCCTCCCCGGAGGTCAGACGCTCTGACTATGTCTTCAACGTAAACGGCGACAGCATGGAGCCGGACTATCACACGGGAGACATGGTGCTGGTGGAAAAGCTCTCCGGCGGCAGCGCCCTGCACTACGGGGAAATCGGCGCCTTCATCGTCGGCAACGAGACCTATATCAAGCGCTATGAGAAGGACGGGCTGCACTCGCTGAACAAGAAGTATGATGTGCTGCGCTTCGGTGAGGATCAGTCTGTGTATCTGATCGGGCGCGTGGTCGGCATCGTCTCGCAGAAGGATATCCCGTCAAAGGAAGATATCGAGGCCTATCTGAAGCTGCGCAACTTTGCGCGGGTATAAGCCCCGAAGGGAGGCCGGAACTGTTGGAAGAACGATACCGCTCCGCTCTTTCCCGCGGGCGGCCCAAACACGGCTGCTGTGATGATTTTTCTCTGAAGCATCCGAAGATGCTTTTGAGCCAGCGGGCCAAGATCTTCTCCCCTTTTGCCGCGCTGAAAGGCTTTGAGGAGGCAATCGACGAGAAGGTCCAGGTTTATGTAGAGAAACGAGAGCTCAACGACGAGGAGCAGGAGGCGCTGGAATCCGCGCTTTCAAGGCTCCACGATCTGACAAGGAACCTCCGCACGGCGAAAGAAAACCGCGTCACCGCAGCGGTGACCTTCTTTGTTCCCTGCGCCGACGAAAACCATGAGGCTTACGGCCGCGGTGGAAGCTACGAACACTATACCGGCACCGTATGGAAGGTCGATCCGGTCCTTACAAAATCCCTTTTGATCGGGGACAGGACGATCGAGTTTTCCGAGCTTGCCGAGATCGTGATACAGGAGGATCCCTGATATGTGCTGCCGCTATTATATGGAGATGTCGCCCGAGCTGCGTCCGATCGTGGAGGCGGCGCAGCGCTCCAGGCTGTATAAGGCCAGCATTGAGAAAGTGGCCAAGCCCCTGATCACCGAGGGTGAAGTATTCCCGGACTCTATGGTGCCGGTCATTGCCACCAGCAAATCCGGAGAGAAGAGTGTTTTCCCGATGGTCTGGGGCTTTCACGTTCCCGGCATCAGCCGCACCATTGCCAACGCCCGTGTCGAGACCGCGGCGGAGAAGGCCAGCTTCCGGGAGTCCTGGGCTGCCCACCGCTGCGTGATCCCGGCCTCCTGGTACTATGAGTGGGAGCATGTGCCCACACCGTCCGGCAAGTCCAAAGCAGGGAGCAAATATGCCATCATGCCCAAGGGCGGTGAGCTAACCTGGCTGTGCGGGCTTTACCGGCTGGAGAACAACTTCCCCCATTTTGTGATCCTGACGCGCGAGCCGGGCGAATCCATTGCCTTCATCCATGACAGGATGCCGTTTATCCTGCCGGAGTCGAAGGTGGACGCCTGGATAGACCCGGAACGGAATCCGCATATGCTGCTCGGCTCGGCTGTGACAGATGTGATATTTGAAAAGGATGCGCAGGGTAAAGCGCCGACATGAATTTTGCTTTGTGTCGGCGCCTCTTTTTCTTATTCATTTCTTGCTCACATCATACCGCAGCCGATAATCACAGCACGCGGCCCCCTCCGAAACCGCTGTGGATCGCTCATACCTTATGTGGTGAAAGCCCTGCATATACCGCTTGTCCATATGGCAGATGCACAGGACCGCTTTCTCCGAGCCCAACTCTTTTGCGAGCTCATGATACGGACACGACAGGATATCCACCCCGAACATTTTCGGCGGTTCGCTCACGATCCGCCGCTCATAGCCGAAATCCGGACCGGACATGAAGTGCATGATCCTGTCCACGTTGTTCCAGATCAGCTTGTCCGCGCCCGGGATCACGGTAATGCCGTGGACGATCTTGGCAAAGCGCTCCCCCATCTGATCGCCGAAGCTGTTCATGATGCGCTCCGCGTCTTGCCCGTTTGCCTCCAGTGTCTTATACAGCGCCGCTGCCGGTACGACCATCGCTCCGTTATGCTCTTCAAGTTTCGGATTTTGAGCTGTCATGCGGCGCAGCTCCTCCCCGGCTTCTTCCCAGATCCGACAGCCTTTCAGTATCCCGCATTCCCGCAAAATGAGCTTTCTGCACGGTTTATAAAAGCTGTGGCGATCCAGGGGATTCTTTCTTTCGTTCATCGTCATCGTTTTTCACTTCCTTCATTGATCCAAACTCCACCGAAATATACGCCTCATTCAAAAAAGAAACGGAATACTTCACTGATCCCTGTCACTCAGCAGTTGTCTTTGTTCTTTCATTTTGCGGATCATCAGATCCCAGCCCTCTTTGGCCTCTCTGCACAGCGGGAAAACCGGGTAGCAATGAAACATCCCTTCCCCGACGATCATCTCATAATCCACGCCGTATTTCCGCATTGCCTTTTCAAAGGACGGCGCGCAGGCATAGAGGGTCTCGTCGCTGCCGTAGATGAACGTGACCCGGGGGCAGTTTGTGAAATCCCCCTTCTGCAGCCAGATCATATAATCCGGGACACTGTCATCCCCGTGGCGCATGATCTCGACAGCGGTCTTCATATACTGCGCCGGGATCATAACGTCCTTTTTATCCAGCTCCAGCATGCGCTGCCATTCCTCGTCCGTTTCCACGCAGGTCCCGGGGGAAATTGCCATGATGTATCCCGGCATCGGGGTATCGTCGTGGCCGTCGTTGATATACGGCACCATGCCCAGCGCAAGGTTTCCGCCGGAGGATGTACCGAGTACGGAGATATTTTCCGCTTTATACGTACGAAGCATTACGCGATAGGTCTCGTGGATCATCGCATACGCTTTTGTCAGCGGATAATCCGTGCAGAGCGGATAGTACGGGACGAAAAGATCAAGCCCTGTCTCCTTTGCAAAGCGCAGCGCCTTCCTGATCGATGCGGGCCGAGGCGGGCTGACCATGCCGCCGCCGATCAGGAAAAGATTGGCCCTGTCGGTCTTCTGTCTGTGCGTCATGCGCAGCACGGGAAAGCCCATGATTTCCATGCGGGTGACGATCACATCTCTGTCGGTCAGGCTTGGGATCCTGTTTTTCGCGTTTTGCTTGCGTTTGTAAGCCAGAAGCTCATCCGCGCTTTTCGCCGTCCAGCGCTTCTTCATCCCCGACATCCGTACCAGTTTTTTCAGAATTTCATATTTTGCCGACATCATTTTCTGTATCAGAACATCCTTTCCGCATCTTTCGTTACTCATATACAACCCGATTATAGTTAGTGCCTGCTAATTTTTCAACTGAAAAACATCCGCCTGTAAAACCAGCGGATGTTTTCCGGTTGATTATTATCTTCACGCTTCCCATACATAGCGCACGAATCCGTCTTCTGCGCCATCATTTGCAGACAGACCCAGCTTTTCACAGATATGGATCAATACAGCATGGTTTACGGGCACGTTCAGGTAAGCTCCCTGCCCAGCGTGGGAAAGACCGTTTTGTATCAACAGCGTACCGAAACCATGATTTCGCAGGTCTCCTTGGATATAGAGATCTTCCAGCAGGCGTTCCCGCACCGTCAGCACGCCGGCCATAACGCCGCCGTATGTAAGCTGCAGGATTATTCCGCCGTCCTTCTCCGCAGCCAGCGCCCGCTCCGCGATGGCTTCCGTCAGCCGGTAAAAACGCTCCCTGTTTTCCTGCTTTGTCAGTCTATGGTCATACTTGCCGTAAGAAATTGCGTCGTACACAAGTTCACGATATACTCGCCCAAAGCCTTGGTATATAGATATAAGCGGCTCTTTTCCCATAGCGGCAAGCAATTCGGAATCTGCGTTCACCCATGGACGGTTGATGCCGAAGAACACGCAGGCGGTGGAATTGAAATCCGGGTCCAAGTCTTTCAACGAGGAAACGTCATTTCCGAGAACCCGTGCTTGTCGGTGTTTGAAATAAAACATACTGCTTTCGCAATAGAAATAGGGGCTGAATTTGCTGTTGCAGATGAACTCAGCGGGCTTTAATGTCCGTACGTTCACAGCTTCGGGCGGCTCGTCATATACGCCGTCAAAGAGGCGGAAGGTTGCCCAATAGTCCCCAACCTCCGGCACAAGGGCAGAATGCCAGTCTGGCTTGCATTTGACAAGCTGCATGAGGACAAACTTCCCGTCGCATGCGTGAAACGCATCCTCCGTCATGGCTCTCGTCGTGCTTTTGGTATAGGGCTTTCCGGCCGTTTGCAACTCGATGGCAATAATGTCTCCATCGTTGAAAATGCGCTCGGCATGGATGTCGGGCTTGATCTTCTTTTTCGGCGGCTGAGGTGAAAGCAGCTTTTCCCGAAATTCAGCCAGAACTTTTTTCCGCGATTGCAAGGTCTTTTCCCCGGCTTCTTCCCATAAGTCCAAGCCGAAGCCGCTGTCGATCATGGCAACCGCTTTGTCCCGCACCTCGTCGGTAAGAATACCCTTTTTCCACATGAAATCCGCGAGCGAGTAATAATAGTTGACCCATTCCTCCGGATCGGATTCGTCAAAATCCTGCCGCACATACTCGTCAAGCAGCCGCAGCGCCTCCGGGACCTCAAACTTCCAGAACGCCACTGTGTATTCCTGCTTCAGGTCTTCCGCTGTATCGTTGCCGTTGATGCTCGTACTCCATGCGCCCATGTTCGTCAGCTCCTTTTCGGCTCTTTACATCATTTGTATCTATAAAACATCAAAATAATGCTTATTAGAATCCACTTATAGGTGTTGAATGTGAAATAATTCATTCTGCTCTGATTCTCAATGAAAACAGGAAATCTATTTTTCAATCCTATGCCAAATATATCGGCTTTCGGGTCATATTGATCATAAAGGACCATCCAGCATATTAAGCTCACCACAGCGCAAAGAAAAGGCAACAAGCTGGGCAGGAAATGGTATTCAGGTGGGATCACATAGATGCCAAATATCAGCATCAGCGCTCCGGTAAGGAGGCTGATTATAATTCGTTTTATTCCAATTTCTTTCATTTTTCTCCTTACTTAACAGGTACACATCTGCCAACACAAAGTAAAAGGGTTCCAGATCAACGTGCAAAATCTGTTAAAGGCTAAGGCTGTAGCACTGACTGTAACCCAATATCCAAGCTTTTGATTCCCGATTATGGCTGTTGCGTGCCCGTGGAGACATTTCTCACCCGTCGGTGGATCATTGAAATACAGGAACAGCAACACAAAGATAAAGAGAAATGCCAAAGATTTGAAAATTGCTTTCTTCATAGTCCCTCCGCTTCCAGGCGCAGGCGATAAAAAAACTGCACCCACTCCGGCTCTCCGTCAAAGCCGCGCTCTTTGATTGCAGCGAGGCGGCGCTTGCCGACGCGCCGGTCAAGGATAGCGAGAACACGGACAAGAGCGTACTCGCTTTCAAGACTCTGTTCGATGCTCTGGGTGTCGTACTCGCGGAAAGCGTAATAAAACGCATGCTCTGAAGCAGCGCCTTCTGTAATCAGCTGCTCGTTTTCCTTGCTCCAGCGATCCCGGCCCGTCAATCCCGGGTACTGCTCGTCCATGCGGTGCTCAATTTCCTGTTCCAACTTGAACACATCAAAAATGCTGGATTTGAAGACTTCTTTTCCATCCACTCTGATGGCGACTCGCCCGTGGTCGTCATGCGCTTCGCGGTAGCGTGTGATAAAATACTGCACCCGGCCGCGCAGCGATGGCGCAAGCCTGTCCTGCTCCAGTGTTTTGCGAATATCGCTCCAGCTCTTCATAGCGTCCTCCGGAAATGGTAAAGTTATAATTAGTCTAATTATAATGGTTGAATTTTACCTAATACGGTGTATAATGAATTTGAGGTGATTATCATGACGATTGATACAAACACGATTGTCTCTGTCAGCGAGGCCAATCAGAATTTCTCCCGCGTAACCAGGATCGCGGACAAGAGCGGGCAAGCTGTGATTTTCAAGAACAATAAACCAAAGTATCTCCTGCTCGACCTGGAGAGTAATCCCCAGATTGACATGACCGACGATGAAAAGATTGATTTTGTGGCGGCGCGAATCTTGAAAAAGTATAAGCCCGCCTTTCTGGAGCTGGCAAAATGATCAAGTTCTCCAAGGAAAAGGTTCTGCTCCTGCACCCGAGGTTCACGCTTTGCGGCGTGGGCCTTTTTTAACCTTCAAATGATTGCCCTGGGAGCAGGACATAGAGCGCGGCAGCTTCTGTGTCTGACCGGGTGCCCTCATTGACAAAGACGCAGTAAAACGACCAGCCGTTCATGTCCAGAGACACATTGGTGATGGTCAGCGTGTCGCTGTAAATACCCAGAACAGAGCAGCTGGGAAATACATTCTGGAACGCCTCCAGGCTGACATCCTGTCCGTTCGGAGCGATCGCGCGCCAGCCGGCCTCGTCGTAAGGGTCCGCTTCCGCAATGAAGACGGCGGTCTGTCCCGGGAGCTGCTTCTCTCGTATGGGGTTCTTGTAAATCTCCGGCGCCGGGGCCGAGGGTTCCGTTTCCGGTTCGATTGTGGGCTCCGGGGTGAGTTCAAGCGTAGGTTCCGGCGTGGGTGCGTGAGTAGGCTCTGCGGTTGGTTCGGGCGTTGGGGGCAGTGTTGGTTCAGGTGTCGGAGGCGCAGTCACAGTAGGCAGCGGTTCCGGCGTCGGCGCAGGTCTTGAGCCCATGCAGCCTGTGAGCGCCAGCATCATCAGGGCTGACAGCAGAATGCAGATGTTTCTTTTGTTCATAGCTCGTAATCCTTTTCTATAGTTTATTTTTATATTTTATTATACACATCTCTTTTCAGTCTTTCAAGATTCATTAACCGTAATTTAGCAAGCCGCAGGGCCTGTATCTCTTTTTGCGGAGATACAGGCCCTGTAGTCTTTTATTGCCCGCCCATTTTGCAGCAGGCCTTTTTTCGTTTATGTTTCCGGCAGCAGATCGGTCAGGCAGTCCATGCTCAAAAGCAGGGTCGAGCCGTTGTGCAGCAGTGCCGACGTTGCGGGCGGAAGCAATCCGAGCGCGCCGAAGAGGATGAGCGCGCCGTTGAAGCTCATGACAAAGCGGTAGTTGCGTGCGATGCGCTGCATCAGCTTTTCGGAAAGCCTGCGCAGAAGCACCAGCTCCCGCAGGTCCTCCGCCGCGATGGTGATATCCGCCACCTCGCGGGCAATGGTTGCTCCGCTGCCGATGGCAATGCCCACATCGGCAAGGGAGAGCGCCGGGGCGTCGTTGATGCCGTCGCCGATCATGACGACGGTACGGCCCCGGGCCTGTTCGTCCCGTATGTACTGCGCCTTATCCTCCGGCAGGACCTCCGCGTGATAGTCGTCGATCCTGAGCTTTTCGGCGATGGCTGCGGCGGTATTCCGGCTGTCCCCGGTAAGCATGACTGTCTTATTTATTCCGGCCTCATGCAGCAGCTCCACGATCTCCCCCGCCTCCGGACGAAGCGGATCCAGAATGCCGACGGCTGCCGACAGCATGCCGCCGATGGCAAGATACAGCCAGGAGCAGCCGGGGTCGAGCGCGTCAAACGCGGCCTGATCCTCCGGACGGATGGACACGCCCTCATCTTCAAAGACAAAGTGGCGGCTGCCGATGACGGCCCGTTTGTCCCCGATCCTCGTGGCGATGCCGTGGGCGACTACGTACTCCGGCTCGCTGTGCATCTCGCGGTGATCAAGTCCGCGCTCCTGCGCAGCCCTCACCACGGCGTTGGCAACCGAATGGGGGAAATGCTCCTCCAGGCAGGCGGCCACGCGCAGCATCTCGCGCTCGTCCCCGCCGTTGAAGGCGACGACCTGCGATACCGTGGGGCATGCGTGTGTTAGGGTGCCGGTCTTGTCGAAGATCACGGTATCGGCCTGACTGAGCTTCTCGAGATATTTGCCGCCCTTGACCGTGATCTTGTGCCGCCCCGCCTCCCGCATTGCGGACAGGACGCTCAGGGGCATAGAGAGCTTCAGAGCGCAGGAGAAGTCCACCATCAACACCGATACGGCCCGCGCCGTGTTGCCGGTGAGGATCCAGGTGAGCAGGCTTCCGCCCAGGCACCAGGGCACGAGCTTGTCTGCCAAATCGTAGGCGCGGTTTTCCGCTCCGGATTTCAGGCGTTCAGACTCCTCGATCATGCGCACGATGCGGTCATAGCGGTTTTCTCCGACCGAGCCGGTCACGCGCATAACACAATTGCCTTCCTCCACGACACTCCCGGCATAGACCGCGGCGCCCGGGTGTTTGGCGGCCGGGACGGACTCTCCCGTCAGGGACGCCTGATTGAGCATCACATCGCCTTCTTCGAGAACCCCGTCCATGGGCAGCACATGCCCGGTATGGACGATGATCCTGTCACCCGCCTTCACCTGATCCAGCGGCACAAGCAGCTGCGAGCCGTCCTCTCTCCTGAGCCAGACCTGCTCCACCTGCAGGGACATGCTCTTTGCCAGATCGTCCACGGATTTCTTGTGCGTCCACTCGTCCAGCGTTTCGCCGAGGCTCAGCAGGAAACGCACTGAACCCGCCGTGGGATGGTCGCCTGTCAAAAGCGATACGCCGATGGCTACGCCGTCGAGCACATCCACGGTCAGTTTTCCACTCAACAGTACCTTTCCCGCCTTCCAGATCCGCGGGACAGCCATGCACGTCGTGATCACCTGGCGCACCGGCATGGGCAGGAACAGCTTTTTGAGATAATGGCGCGCAACGCGAAAAACCAGTTTTTCCTTGTACTCCCGGTTGATGGCGCGGCTGTTGCGGCTGAGGATATGGGTCTCCTCCTCGGCAAGCGCATAGGAGAAAGCCGCAAGGCTTTGATAAAGCGCCTGACGCTCGCTGTGGAAAACAATGATGACACCGCAGACGCGCTCATGCACCGTCACATGCTCTACACCGGGCAGGGCCATCAGCCATGCCTCCAGCAGATCCGCCTGCTCCATGCTCATGGCGGGCTGAACAGCGCGAAGACGCACACGCCCCCGGCTTTCATGCAGAATCTGAAATCTCATCAGACTTTTGCCGCATCCTCAATATAGGCTTTTTCCTGCTCTGCGGCTCTGGCCTCATTGATCGCCTTTGCGTCGGCCAGGATGTCCGAACAGTTTTCCTGCACGGTTTCCACATCGCGCATGACCTGATCCCTGCATCTGAGCACGGCTGCCGTGGTGTGGGCATAGAACTTTTTTGCATCTCTGCTTCCCAGAAGCTTAAAGCCATAAGATCCAAACAGTGTACCGCCCGCAAACAGAGCAAGCTTTCCTGTCATTTTCATTGCTGTGTCCTCCTGTTTATCTGATATGATTAGCTTTTGCTAACATTAGTTATCATATCACAACTTTCCGTCAAATTCAATTCTTTCTGAACATTTTACATTCCGCCGGATCGACGCAGGCTGTCCCCGGCAGCAGCATCAAGGTTTTTCCCGACGGATTGCCCATTTCAACAAATTGCATGCTTATACCCTCCTCATTTCAGGATCAGGGCCATAACCCCGGAGAGAACAGCAGCAATGACCGCCATGCCGGCCGTTCCCATGATCCATTTCTGTTTCTTGTCCTTCGCCGTGATATATGGCCTCAAGTCCTCCGTACCCTGGATGATCCAAGCCCCGGTATGTCCGACCCAGTAATCGTCGATCAGAAAGCGGTCGATCAGATTCATGATGGACAGGATCACAAAGCTCTGCCGGAAGCCGGACCGGAAGCCGCGCGCACCGTTGATCGCATATACGCACACCAGCACATAGATCAAATATCCCGGAAGGCACAGGCTTTTCAAGCGCAGGCTCCGCTTCCGGATCTCCTCCGCAGTTGTCAGGCCAAGCTGTACGACGCGTTTCTGTACCTTTGGATCGTACAAATGCACCATGCCGACAGCGCAGTTACGGATACCGACGGCACAGATCAGGCACAGCAGGAAGCCCAGTCCAAGGCCTTCTGCGACAAGTTTAACAGCAAGCATATGCCACGCCTCCCATCATTCTTCAAAACCGGGTGCAGATCCAGGCTGCGAGCGCTGAGGCCGAAGGAAAGATCACAAACAGCTACAGCAACCGGCTTTTGAGGTGCCGGAAAGATCGTCAAAAGCATGTTTGCTTCCTACGCCTGCATGAAGCCATACCATATTGTCACGTAAGTTAGCTCTGTCTAACTACATTATATACACTCTTTGTCCCCTCGTCAATAAATACTCTTCAAAATGTTTATTATGACTATAAGAGGTCGAAACGCCGTAAGGCATACCGCCGAGCGTCTTTGCAGCTCAGCGCTGCAGCCATGCAGCAGCGTCCCAATGAGCATCGGGTGAATGATCGAAAATCATTCACTGTCAAACATGTCGTTTGGCAGTGAAAACCAAAGAGATCCTGGCATTGACAATCTCTCTTTAAAATGGTAGTATTCGCGTGATTTAGCACATGTTTACCGAATATTATATTCCTCGGTTTTCCATGCGTTTCGCCATTATAGAATCATTTCAAATCTTACTTATTACTTATGGGATGCTTTTCAAGCCTTCCCGCAGTTATGGAAGGTGATCAGATGGACGCCGCTAAAGTCGGCAAAGCGATCAGAACCCTGCGCCGCATCGAAGGATACACCCAGCATCAGCTGGCTTTGTCCATGGGCGTCACGGATCAGGCCGTTTCCAAATGGG
>Ga0310691_10001656_pt1 | contig 33213 bp, 60 predicted proteins | sample 176DNAGHGlowgp2_FD_203887 | JGI IMG/M metagenome (GOLD analysis project Ga0310691, IMG submission 203887) | Sheep rumen microbial communities from Palmerston North, Manawatu-Wanganui, New Zealand - 1766 DNA GHGlow gp2 (v2) (version 2) | ecosystem: Host-associated > Mammals > Digestive system >... | reverse complement strand
TTCCCGGTCTCCTTATCGACCTTGTTGTCGATTTCCTCCGTCTTCGCCAGCCGCTCGTCGATCTCTGCGGCTGTGTAGCTGAGCTGTTTTCTCATTGAATCTGCCATTACTCGTCCTCCTCAATTACGATTTCTTCATAAAGCATATAGCCGTCCGCGTCCTGTAAGAAAAATCCCTCGCTGTCCTGTAATCCTATTTCGCCACCCACAAGGACAGGCCGGAAGAATTCTCCTGTAATCGGAGCATAACTCTGAGGCCGTGTGAAGCTCCGAAGCGATCCAAAGGTTACCTCCGTAACTTCACCCTTGATAGCATCGGTCACGGTTTTCGTGATTTCAAGGACGATGTATCCGTTGAAATCTGCGTCCCATACCCTGCCCTTGTCTCCGACCTTGAATCTGTCTACATTCAGGAACATGGAATAGTCGGGGTTATTTTTTAAATCCTTGACTGTTACTTCGTAACATATCTGAGGCGCAGCATAGCGCAAGAAATGTTCATAAACCTTTCTCGACAGCGTGTCTGAGTATGACTGCCCGTCTAAGTTATCCGGCATCAGTATGGTTGCAGAGCGGACGATCGTTCGGGGAAAGTCTCTTGTAAAGAATGCCTCAGCCCACGACCACGCCCACCACCAGCCGTACTGATCATAACCGCGGAAATAGTAACACGTGGTAGAAAGGTCGACGGTTTTATTGATACCCATGAGGTTTTTACCTACACGCAGTTCAAAGGCGTTGTCCGAGCTGTTCTCCATGCGTTTGTTGATGCTGAAATAGAAGTTATCCCGGTACAGCTCACCGCCGAATTTCGCTATAAAGCCGTCGCTGCCGAGAAGCATAGCGTAAGGTGTCGCACCGCCTTCGAGGCTGTCCCAATCGTGGAAGTCCTCCGGTACTTCGACGTCCGAGGCTATGTCAAAAACGTAATAGGTGTAATGAGACATATCCCACTGATCGTTCGCAAGATCTATAATATTATGTATCAGTTTCTCCGCAGTTACCGGGGCAATAGCGGAAATGGGAGCACCGGGGAAGAGCCATGAGTCGTTGTACTGATACGTGATATGTTCAGCCCAACAAGTAACGCTGCCCTTGCGGCTCTGCCAGTTATCCTTGTACTTATTGATAATAAATAGCTGCCCTCTTGCCTTGATGATATTATATTCCTTGATATACTCCCACTTACCGTCGGCGTCCTTCGGATGCTCCATAAATAGTGAGAATCCACCGTTCAGCTCCTCAGTGATCTCGCAGACCGTCGGGCAAAGTACGGCAAGGCCGTGGCCTTCAAATTCGCCCTTCTTCGTCAGCATATCAAATATGCAGATATAATCCTCGGCCGGTCTTTCCTTGACTGGTGTAGGCACTATGTACTCAATGCCGGGGAGTAATTCGTGATACGGCAGGCCATTGTGAGCCAGCTTACTAACACGCCAGTATTGCAGGGGATAAGGCTCTGTCATGCGGTCAGGCGATGCAGGAAATGACGAATTAGCAAGGCCGTCCTCCGTCACTTCCCACGCCGTTTCAGGCTCTACCGTGTCAGCGTTCGTCTCAAATCCTGCTCCGGCAGGAGAAGTCCAGCGCACCGTCCCGTTTTCGTAATAAAGCGTTATGATACCTGTGCTCGCGTTGTAAGTGAAACGGTACGGTATCGTGTCCTCTCCGGTTCTATAATTGAAGCTGTCGGCCTGCGTACAGGTGCTGAAAATGTTATAGGCGTCGCCTGTATAGTATATGACTTCAACGCTGCCGGAATCGTAAGAAAGAGCGAAGCCGGAAGGAACGTTCTTCCAGTAAAAAAAATTGCTACAGTATGTGCCGCCCTGTTCGTAATAAAGGATAAAGTACAGGTATTCGCCCTCAAAGTCCTTCTGAAAGTACTCACTGTACTGCTCTATGCTGACATAATGGTGTATATCCGGATTCATTATATCACCCCTTACTTACATGGAAATCCGTGCTCGTTGAGCCATGCGGCATCTTTCATTTGTGCTGACGTTGCCTGTATGCAGGGGTTGCCGCTGATCGTTGCCCCGCCTATCTTGTCGATATTGAGCACCGCCGTTGTTTTGTCCCCATAGTACCCGACTGCACCGAAATTCTGCAAGGTTATGTCACACACACAGAGTTCACCGGCGAAGCTCATGCCGTACTGTGCCCCGACCGCCCTTACTTCGCCATAGATCGCAGAAGAAACGAGCGTGATTGTTCCGATACTGTTATTCACAGTGCCGTCAACATTGATTACGGTATTCGTCAAAGGCCTGTTGTTCTCGGAAAAGACGTTGCTATTGCTGACATAGAAGCTGAATGCACAACCGTCCGTCTCCACCCCTCGATTATCGCACCGCCACAGCCTTGAATCGTACAGTTCGCCGCCGAAGCCCATGTTGAAGAGCTTTATTCCCTTGATATCGTATATATCATAACCGATGCAATAGAAAATCTCCGCTCCTGTGATGTACATGGATGAGAACACGCCGTTTTTCAACAGAACGTCATGCCCGGTTGCACTGTAAGCCATCAGCGAGTATGCGGATTTACGCAGATTCTTGATAACAGCCCCGTTGAAGTCTATCTCCATGCACCTGAGGTTTATACCCGGTGTGTCCTCCGGGTACTGCTCATTCATATCCCACTGTGTTCCGGCGGCAAGTCTGATATATACGTCTGCTGTCTCTGCGGCTGTTACCAGTTCACCCCAGTTTGCCGGAATATAGGGATTTGCCGCTGTGCCTGTTCCTGTCATATATATCAGTACCACCTTTCATTTTTAGTCAGATATACCGCAGACGGACTTCCCGTCCACGATATGACGTTATCGCCCGGAGACAGCAACGGATATTTGCCGAGCGCGTTATCCCGGAGCAGGTATCCGTTGCTGTAAACTATCTCCCTGTCGCTGTCAATGTACGTTGTAGCGGCATCGGGAATATGGACGTCGAATTCCTGCCCGTTGACTGTGATCTTGATAGTTTCACCGCCAATAAGTGTCTGGCTTCGTGCGATTATGCGGAAAACAGGCTTACAATAGCGGTTGCCGTCCACTTTCACCAACGAGCCGGACTGATCGTCGAGCTGGATCTCCGCATTGTCCGTCTTATACCTAAAAGGGGCAAGCGTGAGCGTGATATCATAGCGGATTCTGCGGTTGTCATAATCGCTTGACGCGCTAACGCTCACCGTCCGTATTTTGAAGTATACCCCGGGCAGCGTTGAAAGCTGCAAGGTCTGAGGATTCTGAAAAAATTGGTGTAAGTCGGTATCGTCGAGCGTTTCCGGCAGGAATTTATATGCCGTAATGGGGTATTCGATATCCTCGAAAGTCCAGTCGGGTTCGGCTCTGTCCTCGTCTGCCCCGACCGCCCACTGTGTATAGCGCATCTGCCCCATATTAGGAACGGGGAGTGTATCGACGTACAAGCCGACGCTGTCGGAGGATACGCTATTCAGGTAAAACTTTACTTCACTGGTCACGTCCATCCTATACCTCCCACCGATCGCTCCTGTTTAACGTTTAATGCACCGAGCTTCTGAGCGACCTTTTCGATAAAGCGCTCGGTATCATAGTCGTCTGCAATACGGCCGCCCTCGACCGTAAGATAAAGATTCTGGACTACTACACCGCCACTGTCCTTGTTGACACGGTCAGCGAGTTTATCCATCCAGCCTGTGTTACTATCCAGCGGGAGCAGGGCTTCGCGGCCTGCCTCGCCGTACAGGTTGCCCCTCTTATCGTATACCGGCTGATTGATGATGATACCACCTGCCGCTCTGTGGTGGCCTGCACCGTTGCCGTTAAGGAATCGGCCAAGAAAACTGTCCTTGATAGCGCCCACGGTCGTTACATAGGCGTTAGCGGTATTGAATCCGTCTGTGATTTTGTCCTTAACTTCAACGATCTTATCAATTACTTTCGTGATTGTACCTATAAGCTCCATCCATCGCTGAATTATATTACCTATTGCTTCACTTGCACCCATCTGTATATTATGCCAGCCGAGCCTTAAAACACCCGCAACGTAATTAAACGCTTCACAAATCATATCAAAGCCGAGTTTCCACTGATCGCAGTATTCCCATACCACCTTGTCAATTTCTTCCTCGCCTATCTTCTTTCTGATCCACGTTCCGAGTTTCCAGCCACCTATTGCCGCCAGTAATCCGGCTGTAAGTGTAAGGCCTGCACTTCCCGCTGCTGCTCCGGCACTAACTGAAAGCTGAGTTGAAAGCCCTGCTGTGACCGTTTTCCACAGTGCTGTGTCTGCGATTGCCACACCAACGCCTTTGAGGAACTTCGGTGTGAAGTACAGAGCCGCAAGTGTAGCCAAATTCTCCCAGTCAACGTTTTCAGCGATTCCAGCCAGTAAGTCAGGTGAATTCTGAATGACCGCGCCTATAAGTGTCGCTACGCTTGTCACAATAGCGTCCCAGTCTATGCTATTTAAAGCCTTTGCTATCCATTCTCCGGCCTGCTCCCAGTCTATATTGTCGAATAAGGTTGTCAGATTAGATAAGGCTGAGCTGAATACCTTCTGCAAGCTCCCGCCTAACTCTGTCGGATCTGTTTTGCTTATGCCGTCAATAATAGCCTCCATGATGCGCCGTCCGAATCTGAATATTGTCGGTACTCGGTCAGTGATATCTTTCAGCAGTTTAGAGAAGAAATTTGACGTTTGTCCTCCCTCCGATCTGAGGCCTTTGTTTATCATCGCCATTATATCTATGCCAAAATCCAGCAGGGAGGGAAGTGATTTTAACAAGCTCTTTCCGACCGCTCCTATTATACTACCCACCTGAGGGATGAGTTTCGGGAGCATCTTGTTTATTGTTGTTGATACTCTATCAAGCAGTGCCGGAAGATTCTGTATTGCCTGTTCAACCTTCGGCTCTATATTGTCAAACATAGTCAAAGCTGATGCCGCTACATTATCAAACGAACCGGATATATCGCCATTATCCTTTACAAGCTCGACTTTGAGGTTCTCCCACGCTGCCTTCATTGAGCCTGCTGATCCCTGTATAGTATCAGCGGCCTCCTCTGCGGTTGTTCCTGTGATACCCATAGCCTGCTGCACTTCATGGATGGCATTGACGATATCAGCATAACTGCTTATATCATAGTGTATACCGGAAATCTGCTCCGCTTTTTCAAGCAGCTCTTCCATTCCAGCCTTAGTTCCCGAAAATCCCAAGGACAAATTATCGAGCATGGTGAAGTTGCCACGGGAGAAGCCTCTGTAAGCGTTTTGCACAGCCTCCATAGTTGTGCCCATCTTGTTTACGTTGTCGGACATATCACGAATTGACATATCCATTAACTTAGCTGCTTTCCTCTGATCGCCGCCGAGGGAGTTGATAAGAGCCGCCGCCGACTGGATACTTGTCTCCATGTATTTATTCATGGACATTCCGGCAGTCTGAAACGCTTTCTCGGAGTTTTTAAGCACTATTGCAGCACTGTCGCCGAACAGCGTCTGAACGCCGCCTACAAGTTGCTCGTAAGAGCCATAAGCACTGACAGAATCAGAAACTATTTTACCGACTGCCGCCGCTCCGGCCGCGACCGCTCCGGCTGTAACCTTTGCCACCGTTGCAACACCGGCTTTTACTTTCTCGCCGAATTTTGAAAAGCTCTTTTCTGCATCAGCCATGCCTGCGTTGAATGCAGACGAATCAAATTTAACCTTGACATAAAGGTCGAGTAAATCAGTTGCCACGTGTTCCACCTCCTAATCTTTCAAATTCTGACAATATGTCGTTCTTTATCGTTTCTGCCTCGTTTTCGCCCGTTTCTGCCACGTTACCGGAAAGGATATCCGTATACCTCAGAACGTCTGCACCGTGCTGTGTGGCGTAAAAGCGCAGTATTTCAGCGGTATATGTGCGGTATATCTTGTCCTCTTCCGTTGCCTTATACCGGGCGAGAACGTACCGGATAAAGCCCCTTACTGTTCGTCCTCTGTACTCTCCATAGCAGAGGTCGAGGACTTCGCACTCTTGCCAGCCGATATGAAAAAATCGATTGTATCTTCATCGGAGAGTATTTCAGACATTATCTGAGCTGTAGCGGAAACGAGGCCGAGGCTGCTCTCCGGCTTGTGGTCAAGGATTTCAAACATCTTATTGCACGCCTTAGTGTGTGCCTTGTATACCATCGCACCGACTTCAAGCCACGTCTTGTTGGATAAACCTTCCATGATTTTCTTGTCTTTTATGATCTCCGTTACATAAGGCGCACATTCAACGAGCTTATCGATGCCCTCCACGCCTGTGTAATCGTTAAAGCCTTTCATTTTAAATCCTCCTTATAAGCAAAATATCCCCGAGAGACCGGGGATATTCTGTTGTGATATTCAGTTGTGCTTATGCTCCCGCGTTCACCGTAAGAGTTGCGGGCTTGGTATACGTTGACGTTGCACCCATTGTAATTCTGCAACGGTATTTGTTACCGTCGGCTGCTGCGGTCACGGCTGATGCGGAAAGCTCGAGCTCACTGCCTGTCTCTCCGGAAATGTCGTGATATGTGGAATCACCTACAGCGCAAAGCTGCCACTGGTATGACAGTGTGTCTGTGCCTGTTGCTGTAACGCTGAATGCCGCTGCTGTTCCCACGTTTACCTCAGCGTCAATAGGCTGTGCGGTGATCGTGATGCCGCTGCCGGAGGTAGAGTAGAACTCCATTTCAGCCTTTGATTTGTCGTGGATTGTCTTGAATCCCTGAATTGTAAGCTGGTTTCTACCCTTGCCGCCCTTTGTTGCTGTAATGCTGATACCGCCTGTTGACAGTGCCTTCGGGATTACTACAGCCACAAGACCGCCGCCGAGCTTCATTCCTACCCACGCGAGGTTCTCGAAGTCGCCGGGCTGAATATAGAAGCGCGGTGTTATCTTGGTGTCTGAGATATCGGCCGCACCGAGCGCTCTCTTGATACCTTCTGCGGAGAAGTCAAGCGTTGTCACGGTAAGCGTTGCCGCGTCCGTGCCGGTGATTACTTCCAGCTCCGCATAGCGGAAAAAGATATTATTGACGTCATCGCCAAGGTTCACCTTTGTCGTGTTATAGGTGAGGGAAAAGTCGCCGCTGGTAACGCAGGCGATATCGCCCTCGGCCGGGGTAACAAAAGTGTTCGGATCAAAGTTCTTTATCAGGACGCCGCTATCAAACTGCATTCCCTGAAAGTCCTCCTCCGTTATGATATCCCACTGAGTAAGGTCTAACGTTGACATTTTTTACCTCCTTCTTCAATTGTTTGTATAGTACCTCAAAGTGAGGTTGTGGAGGATGCGCTTCACTGCATCGTCCGAATCATCGCCCATATCCTGTGCCCACGGCTGTGACTTCATCACGAGGATTCTTCCACCGTCGCATGAGAGAATTTTTCCTACACGGCCAATGGCCGCGGAAATCTCGTCGGACTTAGCGTGAATGTCCGTCCACTTGTAAGAGCGATACCAAAGGGAGAAGGTAATGTTGGTGTCAAAGTCTCCGAAAAAATCCGTTTTCACTTCGTATGTCAAATAAGGCATAGAGGGAGCTTCGCCTCTATCTGCCATACTATAAACCGAGTTTTCTTCGTAAGCCGGGATACCAAAGCCTGAAAAAAAGGCTTGTAACGCTTCGGCCTTCGTCATACTATCGCTCCTTTCCTATCAGAACGGCCGTTTTTCGGCCGTCCGATCCTTTTATAGTATGCTTACCCCTCGCAGGATAAGCGCCCCGAAAAAGGGGCTTATTCGAGGTCAGGCGGCGTCCATATTTCCGCACGGCTCTGCCGCATATCGAGGTGAGCCGACTTCGGTGTCTTGTTCTCGTGCCCGCTCGAAAGAATCCGGAAGTATACGCCGTCCTCAGCGCGCTGTATCACGTCCATGGCCTCGAGCGTTACAGCCCGGGAGGTTGTTATGGTACAGGTCGTTTTTTCAGTGAGCTTTGCAGCGATCTCTGAAAGGGAACTGTTCGGGAAGTTGGCTGTTGCCATAAACTGCTCCCCTCTCTCCCACGTCGGGATAAAACCGCTCTCACCGTCAGGAACGAATCGCTTGATTATAAAATAGAACGGCTCGTATGCCGCTGATAACAAGCTCATAACGACACCCTCCTATACGTATTCAAGCGAGAACGGAACATCGACTGCCACGTCGCGCCCGCTCCTCCACCGCCGGACGATCCTGAGCTGCCCTTGCTGTATGAGTACCCGCCGAAACTTTCGCTCTGGAACGGGCTCATATTGTTGCTGTCGAGGCCTTCGTTTACTGCGCGCCATGCTGCGATATCTTCGCAAAGCTGCTCGAAGTCACGAGGGACGCCCATAGCCCATATTTCACCAGAGAATTCTTCCTCTCTCAGATTTGCTAAGTCCTCCGGAACATTCTGCCAGACACCGTCGTTAAGTGCGCTGCCTACAATCCGGAAGTACTGACCGTCCAAGAGAGAGGGGAGCGGTGCAGTGCCCGGACTGATTGCATACGTGCCACTATATGTTTTGCGTAAGAAATAATTCTTGATATTTGCACAGACCTCAGTCAACTGTGCCATGCTGCACCGCCTCCTGTGTTAGTCATCGCGCTTTTTTCTGCGCTTGGGCTTGCTTTCTTTCTCTGCGGGGCTATCCTCAGCAGGCGCTTCTGCGGGGCTTACTGCCTCGGTTTCCTCGGGGAGCGCCTGTATAAGGGGAATGTGCCGCTTGTTGTTACCGCTTGCCAGCGCCTCTATACGATCTCGGGAAGGAGACAGCCCCTCACGGGGATATACGTCTCCCTCCTTGTATGCGTATCCTTTGTCCTGCAAGTCGGTGAAGTACCTCAGTACTGTGTATTTCATTATGCGCCTGTGATAGTACCCTTAACCACGCCGGCGGCATACTCCACGAGGATCTGAATGCCGTCCATTACAAGGCTCTCGATCTGTGCGCGGTCGCCGTTCATAATTCCAGAGTTAATACCGATATACTGCAGGTCGTCGGAAGTTGTGAGCTTGAAAGCTCTTGCAATATCGCCGCCCATAGTGAGGTAATACATGATGAAATTCTGCTTAGCTGTAGCCACGAAAGTGCCCTGTGTGATCTTAGAGCTGATAATGACTGTGCCGAGGCCGAGGAAGTCCTCGATGTAAGTCATGCCGAAAGCCTGCTGGGTTGTAATCGACGCATTAGCGAGGTATGTTGCTGCGTCGAGAGGATTGATGAAGTATACAGGCTCGATAGAATCGTCCTCGAACTTGATCTGGAGCTGTCCCCATGCTGCGGCAAGCGCGGACTGGAGGTCAGAGCCGGTTACTGATGTCGCGCCGGTGATAGCGCCGTTAATAAATCCGAAGAGGTCGTTTCTTACATCGGCCTGTACATCGCGGAGAAGTGCCTCGTCTGTCTCGCGAACGGCGGCCTGATAGCCGGACTTCTTAATGCTCTCTGCGGAAACGGCCTTGCGCCACTTCTTAAGGCTGATTGCGCCGACCGGTGTCTTCACCTGCTCGTACTCGGAGAGAGGAATTACCTCGCCCTCGGGAACAGCACCGTTCTGGAGTGTGCCGGAAGTAGTGTAGCTGTAAAGAGTTGTGCCCTCCATCATGGGAATGCGGCGAGTTACGCCGATAGCCTCGAGCAGCTTTTTCAGGCTGTGGTGCTCGAAACGCCTTACAAAGTCCTGCTCACGGACTCTCTTCATATCATCAGCGACAATGAGGTTATCCTCTGCTGCGGTTGTAATGTTATCTGCCATTTTTTAAGCTCCTTTCGCTTATTTCTTGATGCCGAGCGCCTCCATGTTCTCAGCCATAGCGCGCTGCCTTGCATCGGTGTCCTTGATCTTGTCGATATCGTCCCACGTTAAGGCTTTCTTACCACCCGCGTTGGCCGGAGGGGTTTCAAGGTTCACCTTGGTTTCAGTTACCTGCGGTGTGAATCCGGAGAAATCGCTGTCGGCCTGTATAGCCTTCACCACATCGGCGAGGTTTGTTGCCGTACCGTCCTCTCCTATTTCCACATCATCGGCGAATCCGTTTCTCAGTATAAGATTCACAGCTCTGTCGGAGTAATTCTCCTTTTTAAGCTCTGCCTTTAAGGCTGCTTTCTTGGCTGTAGCGGTTTCTTTCGCTGCAAACTCGCTTTTAAGCATTTCGAGCTCCGCTGTGGCAGTCTCATACTTGCCCTTGTAATCGTCCTTGTTCGCGGTATCAATTGCCTTGTTCGCGGTGTTCAGGTCTTTCTTTACCTGTGCGAGCTCTGCCTGTACCTTGGCCAGCTCGTCTGCTGCATCCTTGTTCTCGTCGATCTTGGCCTGCAGGCCGCTTACGGTCTCCATGTGCCAGTCAATGAGCGTCTGGATTTTTTCGGGCTCTATACCAAGAGCCGCGAGGTCTGATCTCTTAAATGACATATTCTACCTCCTGTGCTTCGGCCGCTATGCTTTGCGGTTCGGTATGTTTGTGCGGCTGTGCTTCGCCGCGCCGTTGGTGCTCAGTGCCGGGAGTTGCCCGGGTTTGAACATAAAAAAAGCGGCAGTTAGATTTGATCTAACCACCGCTTGGCTCTTTACTGTAAAACGACTTATTACAGCGTGACTATTCTGTTTTAAGTTTCTCGCGCCGTATAACAGCAATTTTGAAGCCTTCCTCGCAAGGTATCAGCTCGATTCTGTCGGCCTTTTTGGCCGCTTTTTCAATCGCCTGCACCTGCTCCGGGCTTAATTTGTATTCTTTACCCATAGTATACACCCTCTATTCGCATTTGTCAAGATATTTCGGCATTTATCATATAGTTCCACGGAGGTATTTTATAAAAATTCTCCTGTACTCCTCCTTGTGATCGCTCGCGGCATCACGAAGGTAATGCCGGGGCTTCATGCCGTGTGTGAAGTGCGCCTTGCCGTTCTTATCGCGCCATACCCACGGAGACTTGCGTCCCTTGCCGTTCGAGGCGTATATACCCGTTCCCAGCTCGACGTACTTTCCATAGAAATGGTTTGTACCGATATACAGCTCATTCGCGGCCACCTTGTGAGTAATCGACTGCCTTAATCCGGATGAAACATAGTGTGCAATTCCGGTGCTCGTCGGTGTTCCAACGGGGCACTTCATCTTCGCGTACTTCTCCGCTTTCAGCCCGACCGCTTCGAGGGCTGCAAGTCCCTGCCGCTTCATCGCTTCGATAACATCGGCCTTATGGGAAGTAATCGTGATATCATAATCAGGCATTGTTTCGCCTCCTTGCGTTCCTTGCCTTGCGGGCAGCGGACACTGTTGCTTTCCACGCCGCCGGATCGCCGTATTTCAGCTCCTGAAAGTCCTTAAACCGGGAAGGAACTTTCTTTCCGAGCAGGCTGACGTATTCTTCGTGCATTTTTATATCCCGGCTCGCGTTACGCTCAGCCTTGAACAGCGGCTCGCCGCCCTTCGCGCTTTTCCACTGGTCATAGGTCATATTGCGGACTTTACTGTTGGGCTCGTATATGTGCTGGTCTCGCCCTTCATCCTTGTAAAAGAGGTCGTCCTCGAATGATACTACATCAGCGCATCGACAGTTATAGACCTCTTCCGGACGACCTTGCGGATCGCCCGGATATAACAGACCGTTTTTGAATTTCTTTCCGACATCGACCACGTCGCCGTCAAGCTGCCTGTGACTATATCGCGTCAGGCCGTCAAGCGTCGCCAGCCATTGGTGCTTTAGTCCTTTGACGCCCATAGCCTGTGCGCGCTTGTATGCGTCCATTCTGCCGCCATTCTGCGCGCTTGTGGTCATGGTCTTGGCGTTACGTAAGGCCGCCTTCTTGTTCATATCCGTTACCTCAGCGAGCCTCACCGCTATTTCTTCGACCGTTTCACCCTGTAAGATGCCCTGCACGATCGCCGCGTTCAGCTTTTCCTTGTTCCAGCGCAGGTCTTTCGGGATATTGACGCTGGCTTTCGGGAGCAGGTCGGGTTTTTCCCGGAGCAGGCGCTCGACTGTCTGTTCATCGACCAGCTCGAACATGGTGTTGATCCCGAAATGATGCTCTATCTGATACGTCGTCCAGTTGCCGTTGATCGCGTATGCCTCCGGCATATATCCGTTCAGGATCGATGCCGCGACCTCGTTCTTGGCGGTCAGTACGTCGGCCATGTTCTGCGTCATGGCATGATTGTGGCGGCCGGTCATCATCTGATTACGCCGCCACGCCTGATAGTCGCTTTTCGTGATCTTTCCGGAATTAAAGAGCTTTCTCTTTGCTTCATCGGCTACAACAAACCATTTCAAGTGCTCCTGTGCTTTTCTTAACAGCTCCACGTAAGCCTGTCCGTATACGCTCTCGACCTCGGCCGTCATAAGGAATAACAGTTCTTCGGTTTCCATATACCCCTCGTCCGCAAGGAGCAGGGGATTGTACTGAATGGGGAGGTATTCGGGCATTGTATCACCGCCTTATAAGTCGATATTTCGGAATTATCAGCATTTTGATTATTCCGACTGTGTATTTATCCGTTGTAAGATTGCAATTCACCCGTTTTATACCGAATCTGCAAATTGTAAGCAGTATCAGCGGAATCTGAGTGATGCTTTCATACTCAATCGTTATCTCAGGCCGGTATACCTTGCGCTTTTTATCGCTGTATATTCGAGCCATTAGTGTTCTTTAAGCTCCACGCAGAATACATCGTCCCAGTTATATATACCGATCCACGCGCCCTTCTGCTTTACCATGACCGCCTTGCCGTCATAGCCATAGTCGTCCCACTCGCCCTTGCCATAGGAAATGGTGTCACCGTTCTTGAAAGTGATCTCGATTCTATCCGCTGATTCCATAGTTTACCTCCTTCAAATTCGCTAAAAATGCGCCCTTTTTCGGGGCTTTCGTTTTTTTAGTATAACTATACCTCTGCCTCCGCAGAGCCGCCCTGTGCGGCCGCCTGTTCGCCAATCTGCGCGGCCTGCTGCATCAGCCCGAGCTGCTCCATAGCTTCGGCCTCACGCTGGGCTTTTATATTCTCGTACTCGTCGATTAAGCCGAGCGTCTCGCATATAAGTTTCAGCGTCGTTTCGTCGCCGAGAACCGGTGCGATCTGCATGAGCATCGTTACAAATTCGGTTGTATTGATATCATTAGGCCTCTTAAAATGAAAAGGCTCATTCTCGTCAATACCCTTTACCCGGAGAACGCCCCGGATAAAATCGGACAGGCAGTGTTCGAGTATATCGCATTTGAGGTTGAGGTTCTGATATGCGGCCTTGATTTCGACGGTCGTTACGTTGCCGGCGAGCTTTCTCTCGACGTCAACCGCCATAAAGTCGGTGAACAGCTTGTCGCGGAGAACTCCGAGGACGTTCAAAAACGCCTGTGTGTCGAAGTGCATTTCTTCCTTGCGGATTTCCACGCCCTCAGGTTCATGGATCGCCTGATTATTGATGATGTCGGCTACAAAGTTGAGGTCGTCCTGCACATCCATTCCGTCAGCGTTCCTGATAATCCAGTACACCGTGTTCATATCCACGCCGTTTACGAGGCCGGAATTGACCACGTCGTAAGCGAACAGCGTCGACTTCTTTCCCGCCAGCTCCGACTGGCCGTTTATATAGCGGAACGGCACGATTGGGAAGGATGCCGGAACTTTGTCTATCTCCCCTGTTGCGCCTTCCAGCGGGCTTGATATTTTCGCTTTGCTATATGACTGCTTCTTCTTGTATAGCTGTAACTCGCTCTTGTCGCCGTTTTCATTCCGCACTTCCTTGTATACCGTCGTGCCGTCAAGCTCGAACAGGCGCACCATAAGGGGCTTATCCGGGGCAAGCCGCCAGTATCTAATGGCCGCTTTGATAAGGCCGTCGTCCTCGTCTTTCAGGGGTTTCAGAATCGGCTCGTTGCCGTCGATCTTACAAGCGAAGCACAGCGGGATGATCCCGTCCTCGTCCACGTAAGCGTATGATTCGCCGTCGCAGAAGCCGTACTGTACGACCTTCTGCACCTTGTAATCGAAGTCCGCACCGCCGAGCTGTTCCTTTACCTTTGCATTGTCAAAGCTAATGCCGTTGCCGAGCTGATAAGCTACAAGCTGAGTGCAGAAAATGAAGAACAGGTTTGACACTAACTTGTGGTTCGCCTTCTTCGAGTTATAAGCGTTACCCTCGCGGTCGTACACAAGCTGTCTTACTTTTTCCAGCTCACGATCTATGCCACGATACAAAAGGCCAGCGTCCGTACCGAGCTGAAACGCCTCGCTGGATTCGTGTTCTCCAATCGCTGCCTGTATAAACGTTATACGCTCCTGCTCGCTCTTGCAGCGCTGTAAATCGTTGTATGTAAGCGTTGTAATCACACTCCTTGGATAGTTCTGTTTGAATATTGATATTTCGGGCACGCTATCTTCATAGTTTTTACGAAATAGCGCATGGCATCGCAGGCGTGATCGTTCACCTTTATCGGTGTATCTTCGACCGCATCAGCCACCCACGCATAGCCCTGCAGCTCTTTAATCAGGCATTTGCAGGAACTATAAATCTTAATCTTTCCGGTATACATCGCTGTAGCCGTTTCTCTGATTCCGTCCAGCACAGCGTTGTCGGCCGGGTTTACCTTGTACTTGTGGTCACGTTTCTTCAAAGTCGTGATGAAGGATGCGGCCGAAGGATCGATTATCACTTTCAGCTTGTTGCCGCGCTCGGTCTTGCCTTCTATGATATCACCGAAGTGTGTGTCCAAATCCACCGCGTACTCCTCGTCAGTCTTTTGCTTTCCGGTATCACGGCCGGAATAATAGAACTCTCGCATACAATACCAAATGCCGCCCCTGTTGCCCCACAAAAGGGCTGCAAAGGCGTTCTGTGTACCATAGTCGATAGATAATACATAGTCGGTGAAGCCGCCTTCCTGCGCCTCACAGACGGCCTCCTCGAAGCCCGGATATATAACGCCTTCTGCCACGGCAAACTCGCCCTCGATGAACCGCTTGTAAAACACGCCGGTATACTCCGACTTGATTTGCCTTACATATTCGGGATCGAGGAACGTGTTCTGATCTATCGTGAACTTGTCGCTGTACATATCCAGCTCGTCCGCTCGGTCAAGGTATTCTACCTTAAGCCAGTGATTCGGGCTGTCGGGGTTTGTACTTCCAAAGAGCTTAGCTCCCGGCTCGGATAGTCGGGAGAGTAACATTTGCCAAAAGTCGTGGTCAACTCGTGTGATTTCGTCCACGTAAGCGCCCTGAAACGTCGCACCTCGTATCTTACGCTCGGAGCGCGTATCATTCGCGCCTTCGAGACGGATTCGCCGCCCGAACAGCGTGCCGACCTTTGCCTTTGCGTTGTATCGGAAGTTTCGTTCCCCGACTAAATCCTGCAGCAGCCGCAGGCAGTTGTTGTCCAGCGTATCAAGCGTGACGCCGACCATAATATAGTCCTTATCGAGCGGCATTTGCGCCACCCATATCGCCCACCCGACAAGCGTTACCCACGTTTTACCCGCACGCACCGATCCGGTAAGGATGTTAAGGCGTTTCAGGCCGCCGTATTTGATCTTACTGATAAATTCTTCCTGCTTGGCCGTAAAAAACGTGGTCTTGGCCTTTGTCATATATCCTTCACCGCCTCAATGAGCTGGTCGAGCTTGCCGTTAGTCGCCTCGTTATCCGCACTGAGAGCCTGTTTATCGTTGTACTGCTGCGGTTTCCTGCATTTGAGATAAAAAATCATGGCTGTAGTATCCGGAGGTATCCACCGCTTCATCTTCTTCCTGTGTTCCGTCTTCGTACCATTCGGATGCTTGGTGACCTCGACTATTTCTTCGTCCACGAAATAGCCTTTGAGTTTCTTCTCGAAGAAGGTGTCCTCAACCTCGATGATCGCCGGCCTGCGGCCTTCTTTTAATGTTTCCACTATTTGCGGGAACTTTGTCAACCATTCGGCGAAAGCCGACATTGAAACGCCGCAGTTCTTCGCTATTTCGAGGTTAGTCAGCCCGTCACGCGCCCAGCCCTTTAATGTAAGCAGGCCGTCCGGCGTGATCCACTCCTGATATAAGCCTTTCCTGCCGACCTTTGCGATACCTCTCACCGCCTTTCACTTACTTGTGTTTCTTTTTGTACTTAACAAAGGTGATCTCATCCTCTCCCGGCGAGCCGATCGCTAACGCAGCCCCGCCGAGCAAGCGATACCCCTCTTTAAACATGGATTCCACCGTTGACTTGTGATCCCATCCAATGCCACCGCCGCCCATATCAGCGCCATCCTCGTTGGTTGTCCATGCTTCGACGCCGTCTTTCCTGTCGCCTTTTCGATAGATAGTTTTTTGACCGTCAAACACAGATTTTTCCCACGCATCATCCTGCTTCTTGGTGTGTTCGATCCATTCCTTATAAACGGCCTCTTCAAAATCTATTTTTGCTTCGATCGCTTGTCCGAGCCGTGTGTTTGCTTCGAGTTCGTCCACTATTTGTTTGTCAGCGATCGCCTGCTGATGGCTCGTTCCACTGTGTGCATCGAGTAGCTTTCTTACCTGTTCAGCTTCTTCGGGCGTAAATCCTCTGGCCTGCATATATTTACGATACGGCTGCAAAAGGCCGCCGACGAGGTTGCTTTTAAGAAAGAAGTTTTTTTCATAATCTTCCCCCCACTCTATTCCCGGCATGGCCGGTTTCCTGCTCCTCGTCCTTGACGTTCCGTTCATGATTCACCGCCTTTCACGTATAATAAAAGCGCTCCCCGAAGGGAACGCTTGATTTTTATTAACCTGTCTGGTCGAACTTGTACCGTTTGACATATCAATCGCCTCTTAAAATCATCCATGAAGGTCGGGGTTATGAAAAGCATTCCATATAGCCGATGCAGCCCACTTTGAGCTGTCGTTGTTTTTCCAGTATATCTCACCGTCCTTCACTCGCCACGTGTGTTCCCAAGTTTCAGCGCCGACCTTTCTCCACTGATCCTGTAACATTCCCGCTGTCGGGTGATAATAAGAGTCATGCTCGATAAGTGAACCGATAGGCGCGTTATCAAGGACTTTCTTTATCTTGGGCGCGTCTATATTGATGTTTCCTGAGGTAAAGGATTCAATTTCTTTCGTTAACGCTGCGTTAACCTCAGTCTGTGACTGTGCTGCCTGCGGTGGCGTTGCCTGTGGCGCTGTCTGCGGCTGGGATACCTGTGCGATTACCTCCTTAGTCGGTGTGCCACTTGCAGTCTTGCTCGGCGCACCACCCGCTGATCTGGTCGAACTTATGCCGTTTGACAATTCCTTCTCCTCCTTCCGGGTATAGAAAAGGCGGCCTGAGAGAGACCGCCTGTGTTTTATTTGGTTTTCTTCGGTGTTTTCTTGGGCTTGGGCTTGTTGTCGCCGGGCTTCTTCGTGATCTTAATGCCGACGCGGCCTTCGCTCCTGTCGTAATCCTTCGGTGTTAACTTGGCCATCGTATCACCCCTTATTGAAAAAATGCTCCCAGTCATCATCCTGCAAACGGAGAATGAAGCGGACATAGTATGCGTCCTCCCAGTCCTTTTTTGCAGCGCCGGGGTTCTTGTCGTAATAGCCGCTCTGCCTTCTGCGATCGATCAGTGAGGTTATTTCCTTGCCCTGATTCGTCATTTTACGCCTGAACTGAGCTATTGCGTTCTTGTTCGCGGGATGCGGTATCTCACCGCTTCTGAGATCCCTGTTTACCTTATCGCTCATAGCGGATAAGGCGTCCTGTGCTATCTTGGTAAACTGCTTGTCAGTCATTTGACCACTCCTCCTCATAATTTGTTAGTGACATTATACCTCTTATTTTCGATGAAGTCAAGTCATATCTGGACGACATCAATGATGTATCCGTCAACGCCATGAATCTTCTTCTTCGTTGCTTTAACCGCCTTGAACTTGTTATCCTTACTTGATAGAACTTCGTTCTCGCCGAAGAAATGCGACAGGTGCATTATAGGTGTAGCTCCGGTCATTTTCTTCGTTCGGAATATGACAGGGGTTTTGCCCCATCCAGTGCCGGCGAATGATTCTGAGACCTTATACGTCGCGCTCCAGCTTGCCGATCCACCATTATTGATATCAAAGTCAACCTTCTTTCCGGCCTTAAGCTGTGATACCATATCATTTACTGTAGCCGTCGAAAGGCTCATGCCCCTGTGAAGGTCTTTGCTATTGTCCCAAGGCGGTGCTTTCTTTATATAATCTTCGATTGCCGCTCCCTGCTTGGCTGCAGTTGTGCCTTTCTCACCCTTTTTCTGTGCTTCACGTATATCGCCGGAATCGAAGCCGGTGAAGCCATAAACCGCATTATAAGCGGCCTGCGGATCTGAGACGGTCGTGTTTTTCTTTACCCAATCGACGCGGGCTGATTCTCCACCGAGCTGGCCTTGCATTCCAATCGGTGATAAATTGTTAGCTGGGGCTTTCGCCTTTTTCGCAGGGCTCGCCGGAGCTGGCGGGTTTGCGAGTACAGCGGGAGCGGCCGGAGCGGCCGGAGCTGCGGGAACAGCCGGTTTTACTGCCCCGCTTGAATTGGTGCTGCTTGTTCCATTTGACATATTGATATATCGCTCCTTTCAAGTTATATCTGGATTACATCGATAACGTAACCGTCGACGCCGTTAATCTTCTTTTTCGTCGCCTTTATAGGCCGGAAGTTGTTATCTTTACTCGATAAAACCTCCATTTCGCTATAAAAGGTTGACAAATGCATGACCGGTGAGGCGTTTGACATTTTCTTAGTACGGAAAATGACCGGGGTTTTATCAATTCCGTCGCGTGCGAATTTTTCCGACACTGTATATAATCCGCTCCAGCTTGCCGTACCACCATAGTTTATATCAAACGGCTCGCCGTTTTTAATGCCTTTGAGAATGCTCTGAACCTGTGTAGTCGAAAGGCTCATACCTCGGTGCAAATCCCGCGAGTTATCCCACTGCGGAGCGTTCTTGATATAATCCTCGAGAGTTTCTCCGTCTTTCGCGGCCTGCGTTCCTCTCTCGCCGTTTCTCTGAGCATCACGGATAGCGTGAAACTCGGAATCCGTGAATGTAGTAACCGCATAGACCGCCTCCGCGGCATCAGAAACATTGGTGTTATTTTTCACCCATTCTATTTTGTCATCATAGTCTATGATTTCACTTTGTGCGCCCAATGGTGAAAGGCCATTCGAGGCAGCGCTTCTAAGAGCAGGAGAGGGAACAGAAGCGGCTGCTTTCGCCGATCTACCTGAGCTTGTGCTGCTAATTCCGTTTGACATACGCGCCACCTCTTACTCGGTAATTTCGATATCAAGCACAATCCTTGGCTTTGACTTCGGATAAATAGAATTCGGATAAGCCTTTGTGCCGTCATAATGCACACCGACGATCTTCGCCTTACTGCCCTTATTCAGTATAATCTCGGCCTGTGACTTATCGCCGGGAGCGAATTTCACCTTCTTGCCGGCATTGATATTCAAAACCACCTCGCGGCCGCCTCCCTTCGGCTGTCCCGGAGCAAACGGGCTTTTACTTCCGTTGTAAGACGTGCTCATATAGCTCGTTGTGGTGAATTCCATTCCCACAAGTTTGCTTTGTAGCTGGCCTTCCGACAGCTTCGTGTAATCGCTGATACCGCACTGTTTAAGGAGGTCATCGTGGCAATACCGGGCGAGTTTCACATCCTGTCCGAGTGCCTTCATTCCCTTCTGTATATTGTCGTCGATTTTCTTCTCGGTCGCGTTCAGCGGGATGCCGTTGTCCAGCTTGTAATTGAGATTCTGTGCATGAGAATAGCCGTCGCCGTTCGGGTTTGTATTGGAAATATAAAGATCAAGAGCTTCCTTCGCCCCGGCCGACATACCGGCTGTAGACATAAAAGCGCTGCCCTCTGCATCGGAGAGCTGCACATAATTTGCCGGGGCGCTGACCGCTGCATCATTCCCGCCTGTGCCGGATATTCCGTTTGACATTAATCCTCACCTCTTATTCGTTTATAGCTTTCATTCCGGTAATAAATGACCTCAATATCGCCGAAATCAAAGTCACATTTCTGTTCTTTTGTGTTTCCGAATAGCAGTATACGCTTTGGTGACTTTCTTCGGATAAGCTCCCTCACGCCCTCATCCCACAGTTTCCGGGATTCTTCGTTTTTCCGATTGAAGTCATTGATCGAAAGCGTGCTGTTTTCCGGCAGGCCATCGAAAGCCCATTCATACGAACTCTCGGTGCTCCAATAGACTATGGGGATTGTGGTGATGCCATAGTCCTGCATTACCTGCCCGAGCAGCCTTCCACGCCACGTGTTGTATATCTTCGCCGCCTCCGGGTAATCAAGATATATACTAAAATTCGGCGTGAGGCAGGCCTCAAACTGCAGCATAAGCGGCAGATAATCAAACGGCCTGTGCCACAAGCGCTCGAACTGGTAATCATCCAAATAAAAATGGAGTGTAGCCTCAAAATCTCTCGAGGTCTTGGCATAATTGAAGCCCAGCATTTTTGTGGGGACGAAGTCAACAGGCTTAAGCGTCGGCATATTATAGCGGCCTTCCGTCCTGTTGGGATCGTATAGCCGAAAGTTAATTACCTTATAGGTGGCCTCGACCGCATCGCCGTAATAGCCGGTGTCGTTATCGCCAGCGCCGCCTTCGGTGTCCATATCATCGCCGTCATCGTCCGGCAGCTCCAATCCGAACACACTCATATCGATTTCTTCCTCGTCGAGCCTTCTGAGCTCGTCGTTCAAGATATCGAGGTCGTTCCCGGTGTTCATGGTAAGCTGATTGTGAACGAGCGTATACGCCCTGCGCTGTGCGTCCGTCAGGTGATCGAGCCGAACAATCGGGACTTTCTTCAATCCCATTTTCTGTGCTGCGAGCACTCGACCGTGTCCTTCAACAATGAGGTCTCCTGTTACGGCTACAGGATCATTAAAGCCGAATTCTCGAATTGACTGAACGATCTGGTCAACCTGCTCCGGTGTGTGAATCTTGGCGTTTCCGGTATATGGAGAGAGGGATTCGACCGGGACGTATTCAATCCTCAGTTGTTTCATTGTTATCGGCCTCGCTTTCGGGATCGTCGCCGTTCAGCAATACAGCCTTTTCACCGGTAAACGTCTCCCAGCGCTCTATCGCGGCATCGACATAGCGCGGATCAAGCTCCATGCAGAAGGCTCTGCGACCGTTCTGTTCGCAGGCCATGATCGTTGTGCCCGAGCCGTCGAAAAGATCGAGGACTATATCGCCGCCCTTGGAGCTATTCTTTATCTGATAATCGAAAAGGCCGACAGGCTTCATCGTTGGATGAAGGTCGGATTTTGCCGGCTTGTTGAAGTCAATAACCGTCGTCTGCTTGCGATCACTCGCCCACAGGTGGCTTGCGCCATCCTTCCAGCCGTAAAGGCAAGGCTCGTGTTTCCATTGGTAATCCTGCCGGCCGAATGTGAACACGTTTTTGTTCCATATCAGATTCTGCCGCACCTGCATTCCCGCCTCCTTGCAGGCTAAGCGGAAGTTAAGAGCCTGAGTGTCGGCATACCAAATATAGAATGTAGCCCCGGGCTTCATTACCTCGAGGCCTGTCTTAAACACTTTGACGAGGAACTCGACGAACTCCTCGTCGGTGTTCCAGCTATCGTTCTGAATGATTTTACCGTCCGTCCTGCGGTGTAACTGCTTTGCTTCGCTCGGCCTGAGAGCGTGGCCGCCGGACTGTCCCAGAGCCACGTTGTAAGGAGGATCAGTAAGGAGCATATCGACAAGCAGGCCGCCCGTGAGCTGCTTTACGTGATCGAGGTTCGTGCTATCGCCGCACATAAGCCTGTGTTCGCCGAGCTGATATATCTGTCCGAGCTTTGACTTGGGCTCGTCGGTAATTTCCGGAGGCTCGTCCTCAACGACCTCGTCATCGTCATCATCAATGTCCGGCAGCTCCCAGTCAATGTTGTAGCCGTCGAAGTCCAGACCGGGGATGTCCTCGGCCACGAGTTCCATATCCCAATCGGATTCATTCAGCTTATTATCTAACAGACGGAGCTTGTTTGCCTCCTCCGGCGTGAGATCTTCGAGCTTTACGACCGGTGCGGTAAGGAACTTCTTGTCGGTTTTCGCGAGCTTCTGCGCCGCCAGTATACGGCAGTGACCGATTATGATATTATTATCCTTATCGACAACGACCGGCTGTACCCAGCCGAAGTCGTGCAGCGACTGCGCCACGTTTGCTATCTGCGTTTTATCGTGTTTCTTCTGATTCCGGGCATAAGGTACTATGTCCGCAATGGGTAATTCGTATATCTGCATATCTTCACCTCATCAAAAAAGCACCGCCGGAGCAGTGCTTTTCCATATTTTGTTATTATTATGATAACATAACCGAAAAGGTGGATTCAAGTGGATTTAGGTGGAACTTTCACAGCCCTCAGTGCCTTGGTGTGAAGATCATGGACGACATAATGATAGCTGTAGCCGAGAGCGACGGAAATCTCTTCGAAGCTCTTTCCGTTGAGGTAACGCATCATAAGGAGAGCCTTGCACCGGCCGTCCTCAACCTCGGCGATCGCGCCCTCGACCTCGGCCTGTACGCTCATCAGATCTTCTATTCTCTTTTCGGTTTTCTTCTCAGCCTCGATGATTCTCTCGATGATAGCCGGGAGCTTGTCTTTATTCGGCTGTGCTCCTCCACCGTTCGAGCCGTAAGCGGCCGTGCATTTTGTAGCCCGGGCACGCAGTCTCAGGAGTGTCTCGGACATTTCGCCGATCTCGTACTCAGCGTTTCTGTATTTCAGCAGGAATTCACGTGTGTTCATAGTTCACCTCCACAAGGCAAGCGGAGAGCTCAGTCTCCGCTTTCGTCCGGTTTTACAATATCGTTTATGGTACAGCCGAGGAACTGTGACAATCCCCATGCGATTTCAATTGATATCCCGCTTTTGTGATAGCGATTATTCAACACCGCGTGGTAGTTTACCCCAGCCCTCCGGCATAGCTCTGACAGCTTAGTTACGCCCTTGTTCTTGGCATACGCTTCGAGCCGATCATAGTCGAGCTTAATTTTCATACCTTCCTCCTTTCGTATCGCGTAAAATTTGGCCGTATTTGCCGCCGTTGCCGATGCAGTATAACTATACTCCTATACTATCAAAGGCGGCAAATTTGCCGTATATATTGCGCCTCAGGCGATATACCAAACGCATACAACGTCGTCGTTGGCATTTCCGAAAAACGACCAGTAATTTTTCCCGTTGACGTATATCGCATGGCCAAGCACGCAGATTACTGCGCGCTCGGTGTTCCCGGCGAGGAACTCACGGAGCTTAATGCGCTCAGCTCTGGTGTAGTAAACCTTCTTTTTGATCTTCAAATGCTTTCTGACGTAAGCGTTGAGGCAGCGCAGCGATGCGCGCCCGGTATCCGTCAGGCCTTCGGGCAGGGGAGCGTCAAACCGCTGCCCGGTGATATCCTCATAAGCGCAGCCTGTTCCGACATACGAACACGGCATATCGTTGTACCTTGAACTTGGCGTAATCCTCATATATACTTCTCCTTCCGTTGTATACCCCTAAAACCGCCCCTGTATGCCGCGCCTGCTCCGGGAAGTATATCTATACCTTTTTCCCGGCAGGAGCGGCACAGCGGCCGTTTTTATATCATTTCTGAGCCTTGTGTATGATAGTCAGGATTTTATCCTGCTCGTCGGCCTGCACTCCGATGCTCTCGAGGGCTTCTCTCGTGCCACAATCGGGGCATATTGGGCTATTATCTATGCGGGAAAGCGCCGGATATCCGGTGTATGTGCCACCGCATCTCGGGCAGGTGAACTCAGTTGCAGCCTTAATGTTTTTCATAGATTCTCGCGCTCCTTTCATACGCCGCGTCGAGGTATGCTGGATCGAAGCCGAAGTCGTCATATCCGTCCTTGCAGCACTCGACGTAATTCCATGTCGGTATCCCGGTCTTGCGTTCCTCGTGCATGATGTATGCGAACGCCCTGACCTTTTTCGTTTCGCCGTCCAGCCCGCGGATAGCGAGCTGGAACTCCTTCTTGTAATAAAAATTCGGGAATCCCTCGTATCTATCGAGGTTCTTCTCGTCCGATGCCGTGACCTCCCATATTGCGACGGGAACGCGGCCTCCCTTCTTCTCCTCAATCGTGAGGTATGCGCCGGTCTTGCTGCCCTTGTACAGGAGCTCGAATCCGGTCAGCATTGTTGTGCCGGCGATCCTTGCTGCGGGGCAGCGGTAACGCATCTGTGTGACGTTCAGGTTTGATCCGTAAGCGATGTAATACCTTTTACCCATTCTTTTTACCTCCTTCTGCTTTTCCGAGCTCGTAAGCCTTGCGGAGCATCTCGCGGATTCCCCAGACGCTTACCTCCGGAAAGTCCTCGGTGTCGTTTCGGCGAGTATCCAGCCCGCCTCGCTGCTCGAGCGCGTAATCCGCGGCCATAGCGATCTCTTCGAGTTTCTTTTCTAAGCTCTTTGCCATTTTCCTTCATTCCTTTCTGAAAGGCAATACCTTTCACCACCCTAAGACCGCCGAAGCGGTCGTTTTAGGATGTTCAAAGCTGTTGCCTTATACTGCGTGTCGCCATGCTGCGTTGCCCGCGAGGTTCTTGGTGAGGATTTCGCGTGCTGTTGCGAACTCGTCGCCGATCAATCCCATTCGATTGAGCCATGTTCTCATCGCAAATTTCGGATTTTCTATCTGCGGCTTCTTCGGGGTTGCTGTTTTCAGGCTTTTTGCCATCTGGCTCATTGCGAGGCAAAGCTGGATGTATGCCTTAAGCTGTCCCGCGTGCAGGCCGTTCTTCTTACCGTTGGCCGGTTTATCGAATTGGAAAAGCCTGAATTCGATTGTGCCCTTAGTGAAGGTGGCGTGGAGGTTAAGCATGTGGTATCGGCTGCTGTTATAGTGCATATTGCGGCCGCTGTTGGCGTGGTTCGCGTTGTACCATACGTCTGCGAGCTGTGCCATCGTGGTGGGCTTCTTCTTGTTGAGCTCGGCGATGAATTCGGGATCTGTTATCTTACAATACTGGTACTTGCGGCCTGCGTCGACCTGTATCGCGTCGGCGATCAATTCCTCTCGGCTTGCCATAAGGTTTGCGAGGTTTCTGATCGTCTGCGGTGTGTGCCCCTGCGCTCCGATGTGGATGTGTACGCCTGCTCCAACACCCGCGTGGCTTATCGCTCCGGCTCTCCTGAGGAGGCGTATCAGCTCCTGCAGGATTTCGATATCCTCATATTTCAGGATTGGTGTTACAAGCTCGCATTTCTGGCTCTCTATACCGCTGATGCTGACGTCCTTCTGGAACTTCCACTCGCGCCCCTGTGCGTCCCAAGCGCTCCATGTGCTGTATCCGTTCCGGTAAGCCGTGTTCTCGTACCGATTCGTTCCGAATAATCCTGCAGCGATCTTCGCGGCCGTATCCCTTGTGATGTGGTTCATTTCGACCTCAACTCCGATGGTCTGCTCTTTCATTTTTCTGATCTGCTCTAACATCTTATCATTCATAGTGATTCTCCTTTTCTATTGGGCTTTCCTGCCCTTTTGTTGTGTTCATTATAGCTCTGAAAGGCACACTAATCAAGTGTGAATGATGACAATGTTTCAGCCGAAAAATTGTCTATTGTTAGTGATTAAATTGGAGAATGGGTACACAAAAGCCGCCCTTCGCAGGACGGCTCTCGTGTAAGAAAAAGCGTCATGTCATCGTTGCTGCCTGCCGCTGCAATTGGAGCGCTGCCGGAGGCGTTACCTCCGCGGTGCGACCGGAAAGGAAATTCCGGTGACCTTATCGTCGCACACAGCGCATATAGAAAAGGGGAGGCGTCTGCCGGGGAGTATATCCGGCAGACCTGACAACAAAAGTAAAAGGAAAATGAAGATTTCGATGCTTAGAACAAAAAGGAGATGTACACCGCGGGAGGGGATCGCTTATTGATGAGTGTTGTTCCGTTCACTCAGATTCCCTCCCGAGTACAATTTAAGTATATCATTTCAAAAGGACTTTTTCAAGGCTTGCCGTGTTCCCTGCAAGGAACAATTACCAGTCCACGGCTATTATATCATTAATCGAGCACCCGAGGTAATCGGAGAGCAGCCATGCGTTGGTGATGCTTGCCCCGCTGCCCCGGCTTTTGTTTTTTCGGAGCGCCATATAAGGCACTCCGGCCTCGAGGCAAAGCTGGGACAGCTTGGTGATCCCCTTCTCTGCCGCCCGGCGTTCGATCTCACCGAAATCAAATCTAATCTTCATGGTCATCGCCTCGGCCGATCGCCACGAAAGACAGGATTATAAAAGCTAAGGTCGCGCCGACCAGCAGGCCGAGCAGAAACATTTTCATATCTTTCCGTCCCCTTTCGTTCGTTTAAGGTGGCGCTTGTAAATAGTGCCTTTGATATCGCGGCGAAAGCTCGACCATTCTGACATTTCGCGCTCTGCCGCCTTGTTGGATTTGAGTGTTTCTTTATAAGCATGATACTCCGGGCAATCAGCATGACAATGTAGCCGCCTATTCGGGCACTGATAGCACGGACTCGTCGCTGTCTTTGAGATGTCCATATTCATATTCCTGCCTTTGCAGTATTTTGTCACCATTCCAAAAAAGCCAGTCGGCAAAAGCGTTATACGCGCCCTGATTGGCCTCCTCGATAGTACGGAAATGCATATCTTTACCGAACAGAATGCCGTACACGCCGAGCCGCCAGCCGTCGGCCTGCTTGAATAGCTCTAACTGGTACAATTTCCCGCCGATTTCGGCCTCCGCTTGGTAACCGTATACTTTTACTATGCGGCGGTCGAAGCGGCCTTGTGCGGCGTTCCAATCGCCACACAGTTTATCTATTAGCTGCCGTTTGAACTTCACTCCGAAGCGCCTCCGATAAGGGCGAGTGCTTCGGCTTCGTGATTCCACTTGCACACGTAATCGCCGGTGCTGCCGTGTAGCGGGCATTCTTCACATAAGCTGCCAACAATACACGTTGCATTCGCAATCATTCTGATATCCTCCACTGCCTGTTTCAGCAGTGCCTTAAGCGCCTTGTTCTCGATATCATAGTCCGATATCTGGCGGCACTCTGACAGGTGCTTTTCTTCGATCTGAGCCATGCCGGCCTCGAAGCCCTGCCTGTACGCCTGTTCGATTTCGTCCTTGACTTCAAAGCCGTTGTACTTATCGCGCATTAGTGCCTCAAATATCACACCCTCGTTCTTACCTTCGCAGCCCGGGCATACTTTCCTGCCGGCCGGGATCGTTGCTCCGCAGACAATACACTCTGTAGCCATTTATTTTCCCTCCTTGATTCTTCGCATTTGTCTGTCGAGTTTCTGATCGATTACCTTGTTGACCTCCTCAGTCCCGACAAGCAGCATCATCTGTTCGACCATGATCTTTACGTCGGCGAGCTCTCCAATGAAGTTGTCGAAGGCGCGCACCTGATTTCGCTTGCATTTCTGAGAAGCCTGTATCAGCTCAGCGCATTCCTCGACGAGCACTTCGCGCTGATGTTCAAAGCCGTAATGATGTGCGATCTCCTGTAACCGGCTGTCGGGATTTCTGGCATCTGCAAAGCCTTTCTCGTACTGTTGCCTGTCATATTTCAGTGCCTTTATCAGCTCGTCTTTATCGATATTCCACCCGACCTGCTGGGATGCGTGTGCGGTGAAATCATCTTCCATTTTCAAGCGCATTTCCCCGAGCATCATCTGCACCGGGCTTTTATAATCAAAGCCGTCCGTCATATTCCCACTCCTTTCATCTGTACGTCCCGGACATCCGAGTTCCTTTTGGCATTGTAATACAGCGTGTAGGCTTGTATTCGACCGAACACTTCACGCTGTATCACTGTGCCGTCTGAGAACGTGATTGTGATTTTATACATTGGGATCACCTCGCATATCCGTGCCGCAATTCGGACAATAGTTAGCTCCTTTACTTATCGGGTAAACAGCTATTAGACAAGTTGTATCACATACAGAACAACGCGAATGTTTCGGTGTCACTTCTATCCACTTTCCATGCTTCACAGGCTGTACGTCTGCGGCTTTTACTGCTAATATATCCTGTATTGAATTTATCAATGCTCTGCGCTGTCCACGGACGAACAGCAAATCCTCTGCACCGCCGTCACCCAACGAATGTAGGTAACCATTAAGATAATCTAAAACTTTCTGCTTGCTTATATATTCATCCATGGTCATTCCTCCTTATCCATTCGTGCGCCGCAGGAAGGACAGTACTTCATGCCGTTTTCAATAGGCGTTCCAGTATCTATGTACCATTCTTCACCGCATACCGAGCAGCGGTAATATGTATCGCCCCAGCCTCCATATTCGGCGACTTCTTCCCACTTACCGTGCTTCACAGGCTGTACGTCTGCGGCAGGGATAGCATCTATAAAATCCATAGCATCAGCGTATTCACAGGTTCTGCACATCACTCCGTTGTAATTATTGCAGCCTGTCGTTAAACATGTAGCGTTTAGCTGTCTTAAAGCCACGTCACGGCTTATATACTCGCCTGTGTTCATATCTTCTTCGCATAGATACTCAGCCATTCGGATCACCGTCCATTCTTGCGCCGCATTTGGAACAATACCGCTGCTTTTCTGTTCTGTCTCTATCGGATGTTGAGTAAATTATATTATTCTTACAGTTAGAGCAGAGCCACCAAAACTCGCCCGCCTTAGGAATCCACCGCCCATGCTTCACAGGCTGTGCGTCTGCCGAGGGTATAATTTCGTTAGACTTTATGGCATTTAGTGCATTTTTAAGTCCTCTTAGAAACTCGTCATCAGGGTTGCACACTATTTCTCTTAACTCACAGAGAGTTGTTATTTTTTCAACCGCCGTTTCTCTGCTTATATACTCCATTTTCATTCCTCCTTAAACTGCGATACGTTGAAGTCAATCCCGAACTTCTCCTTGCATATCCTCAACACATCCTCCGGCGTGTAGTCGATGCCGCAGGGCTTCTCCTGCATCATCCAGTACTGTAATTCGATCTTATCTTTAAGGTCGAGCAGTCTCTTCCGGCCGAAGCCATAGTCCTTATTCAGGACAAGAAAAACCATAGCAAATGTCTGATATGCAACGTCCCGACTGATTTCGGGGTAAGCCTTTTCAACCTCTTCTTTTACGATCTTTTCGATTTCCTTTTTTGATCGCATGACGCGTTTCATGCTGTTCATGGTATCGCCTCCTCAGTACCTCTCCCATAGTTGAACACCGCAGGCTTTTGCGAGCCTTTTTGCAGCGTCAGTGAACGTGCTGTTTGTAGCCACAACAGCGATTGAAGCACCGTAATACTGTCTTGCAGCATTGATCTCCTGAACCGCGGCGTTTCCAACCTTGCCGGAGTAGCATTTACATTGCACGACCACTTTACGGCCGAACAATCCTGTCCGGGCTATGATGTCACAGCCGAAGTCGCCACTTTTCCCCATTCGCCTCACGAATTTGTACCCGTGCCACTTCATTTTCGATGCCACGTGCTCCTCGTAAGCTGTACCTTTGGCTGTGGTGCTTTTCCGCTTTTTACTCATCGCCTGCCCTCCTGTTTGAGCTGTTCTATCTGCTCTTGTAACAAATTGTTCTGCTGTACCAATAGCTTTGTCCTTTTTTCAAATTCGCTGATCGTTTGCTTCATTTCCTTTTTATTCTGCTTCTGCCTTCTGCGCCTCGCCCTTTGTGCCTCCCGGAGCTGGTTTCCACGTATCAGTTCCCGGCAGACGGGGCAGTATTTTGTTGCAATCAGCTTGTAGTAATCGTCGTTGAGGTAATTGCCTATCTTATGTGTGCATACATCGCAGTATACATCACCGGAAGTTACATCTACCACTCCCCTGCCTCCTTTCTGCCTGAATTATCGTCACGCTTTGATGACGCTTTGATGACGACGTTTTACTGTTTGCCGGAAATTTCCGGCCGGGGAAGATCTACGAGCTGCCGGGCAAGTTTCCGGAGCAATTCTTCCCTTCTAACCTCGGCCAAGTTTCGCATGGCCTCGGCTGTAGCTGTTCCTTTTGTTATCGGGATCTCCGCTTGTTGTTCCAATCTCCCGCACCAGTCCCAATAGATGTCCATTGACCTAAGTGCGTCCCCTTGCGACGGGGCATCCGCGGTGTCAATGTTAATTATCATATCCCTCACCAACTGTATCTGACCGTCGGTTTCATAGAGGGCGACTATCATCTCGTGCAGGGAATTGGAGTATACGATCTCGGGCTCTTTCTCCGGTTCTTCCCGCCGCATACTTGCGATGTAAACGATGGAAAGTGTGAGATAGATCGCACCGAGGATTATCCCCGACAGGACACTCATTTTTCGAGAGCCTTTACTCCGGAGAGCAGCGAAGTTATAGCCTTAGCTTCATCTGTGTAGCGTTTCAGCTTCGCGTTGTCGTCGAGAGTAAGAATGTCGGCCAACGTGGGTTTATTTCCGGCCGCGTCGATCACCGCCTGTTCAGAAATATTCAGTGCGATTGCGACCGCTGCTGGTGAGTAAGTTTTTGCCATATTTATACCTCCTTAGCAAAAATCCGCTCCCCTTCCTCGTGTTGCGGCACTTGGAAAAAGAACGGATAGAGAATTGATGCAATTGTCCGGGTTGACACCCTTCCGCAATAGCGTCAACTCTCTACCTTTATTCTATCATTTTTCGGGCTTCAAATCTATTGACAGGCGATCGAATGAAGCCCAATTTTCAGGACTTAAACCGGCACTATGACGAATACTTTTCGCCGATCTTCGCCTCGTTATAATTCTGCTCCGATACCCGGAATGTCACCCGCTCCCCGGAATGTTTCTCGACTGTGATGTAGTACGCATCAATAGTAACTCTGACGCTCCCGTCAGCGTTCGTGTGTCTCACTCCCGGTATCCGTTCCTTGCCTGTCACCGTTCCTCTGTGAGTGATCGCCGGGACAAGCCATAGACATACTGCTATGATGCCGATTGCTGCAAGTATCAGGAGGGGTTTGTATCTCTCTGTCATGGCTCTTCTCCTATCAGGTCAAGGGCTTCTTTTTCATGCACCCACTGAGTGCATTTTTCTGCCGCAAATGGACATTCGGAGCAGGCCATTGAGCCGCATTCTGTGTTGAACGTTTCGGCGATGAAATGTATATCTGCACACGCTAACAGGAGCAGTCTCTTGTACTCCTTCGCCCGTGCCTCTAACTCCTCGCATCTCTGCTCTAAGTATCCGATACCGAGTGAGGCGTCGTTGTACGCCCCGCCGAGTTCTTCCTTCTCTTCTGTGAGCTTTCGGTTCTCAGTCTCGTATCGGTCTATTGTCTCCTGCATCTGCCGGAACTTGGCTGCAAGCTCCGGCTCGGTGTAGTATACTCCATTAATTATCATTTCCCTTGCCTCCTTTCGTCTTCCGTGCGGCGTTTCCTAACGCTGATAGATTGATGCTCTTAGCGTTCTTCCTTGCCCCTTCCGAGGCTTTCTTTTTCCTGCAAGTCGGGCACAAAAACGAGTGCGGGGTTTCATTGTATACTGAGCCGCATTCAACGCACCATCCTTTAGTCATTTTCAGTCCTCCTTTTCCCATGTTATTCGCTTATTCCATGCGGCCTTTGCCTCTCCAATAGTATCATAGAATCCTGAGCTTGCTCCGCATCCATAGCCGCAGCTTGCATCACAAACAACCTGATACTGATATCCATTTATATGGCCTTCAAAAAAGTTAGGCTCTTTGCACATCACTATATCCGTACCTCCGCAGAACGGACACCGCAGAAAATTAATACTCATCGTGTTCCCCTCGGTCTATCTCATTTTGTATTTTTGCTCTTAACTCACCGCAGTTGTCGCACAGGCGACCTACCCAGCGTTCGTATCTTAACAGCGTGTTCTTCTCTGTGAGCTTGCACCCACAGTTAACGCATCTATCATCCATTTTCATTCCTCCACTCTCCTATACTTATGCTGATTAAGCCAGTAATGCTGACAACAACCGGCAAGCAAGCGACATCTGTAAAAAGTGTTGCTGTCTACGTTTGCATTTCCGCATTTTGGTATCAATCCATTTGAAGAAAAATAAAGGCAAGTGTCGCAGCACGCTCTAATCTTTCTTGTTACGTATACTTCGATTTCATCCATTTCCCTTCGCTCCTTCTCGTTTAATGATATCAAATCCTTGTTCTTCCAGCGCCGCCCTGAACCGCCATGAAAATTCTGGCAGCACACTTAGTATTTCATCGTCCATTCGGTACTTGTACAGTCCGTCCGAGCCTTCCGATGCAAACACAATGTCGGCCAGCCTGCAAGCCTCCTTCACGGCTTCTCTGACTGCGATATCAATCTTCTGATTCTGCTCATACCATTCCCCGATACCGTCCCACTGGTGATCCTCTATTTCCCTGAGCTGTTCAAGCCTTTTCTCGATTGTAGCCAGTCTATGTCTGCACCCGAGAGAGCCGTCCTTGAACTCTAAGCATTCGTCCTCGCCGTACACACAGCAGTATGATTCCGGGTATTCATAGCCCTCTGTTCTGAGTGCCGGGCAGTTATCGCACTTCATCTTCCTGCTCCTCCTCGAAATTCTCTATAAATTTCACGCAGCCCTTGACCACTCTCAGCTTTTCCTTCACGTATCGCTCCGATATATACGGAGCGGCGCATATCAGGGACTGTAAGGCATCGCAGGCTATCCGGGCATCATCCCGGATTCTGAGCGCATCATGTTCACTTATCATTGTTCGTTCTCCTTCGACTTCTCGCACTCCGGGCTGTGTAGGAATAAGCAATCCTTACAGTGCCCGGTATTATACCAACATTCTTCACATTCTATCTGCCGTTCTCCAAGTTCTTCAAGTCCCGGATTCGGACACCAGAAACAGCAGGCTGAGCAGGTGAAGCACAGCATCCGCATTTCAACGTGTACCTTATCACTCGTCTGCAAGCTCCTTCACCGCCTCCGCTATATCGTCCAGTGCCATCTCATATCCTCCGATACTCGACAGCGTTTTCACGTCTCCGGCTGCTGTTATCCGGGCATCACCAAGGTACATTCCCTTGGACTTGATTATGTGCAGTACATCTTCCTTCTTTATCATCTTTTCCTCCTTCTCGCTTAGAATTTTTCGTTCGTCTTAAAAGCGCTCACAAATTCTGCGTTGTCTTTCACATTTCTTTCTGCCGGAATGCGGCCATTACGCCACAAGTTATTTGTTTCAATCACATTTCCTGTATCCTTGAATCTTATTGTGAATTTTCGGCCTGCGCAACCTAAGAGATAAGCTCTCGTTTCGTTTGGACAATTGCCACCATCGTGATAACATTCA
>Ga0310691_10001654_pt1 | contig 33266 bp, 32 predicted proteins | sample 176DNAGHGlowgp2_FD_203887 | JGI IMG/M metagenome (GOLD analysis project Ga0310691, IMG submission 203887) | Sheep rumen microbial communities from Palmerston North, Manawatu-Wanganui, New Zealand - 1766 DNA GHGlow gp2 (v2) (version 2) | ecosystem: Host-associated > Mammals > Digestive system >... | reverse complement strand
CGAGGCCGAGGTAGTCCGACTCCACCAGCGTGTCCGTGCCGGGGACGGCGAGGGTGAAGGCCATGCGGTTTTTGAGGTTTGCGACCGTCTTGTGGTCCTCTTCGAGGTTGAGGGCCACCATCTTCATGTCGCAGATGCCGCCCCAGGCCATCATCATCACGTCGACGGAATCGTCCTCGTTATAGGTGCCGATCATGTAAGTCGGCATGGGGAAGAGATAAGGCTGAACGCCGAGATCTTTTTTCATGGGTTTGCTTCCTTTCCGTGTATTGCATTTTAACTGCGGATATGATAGCATAAGCCCATCGGACATACAAGTACCCACTTTTATGACAGATACTATCCCGGAGGAAAGCTATGGATGTAAAATCGATTCAGGACGCGGATTTCAGCACCACCGGCTACAGCTACACCCTCTCGCTGATCTCCGGAAAATACAAGCCCGTCATTCTCTACTGCCTCATGGAGTATGAGCCGGTGCGCTTCAATGAGATGCAGCGCTATTTAAAACGGGTGACTGACAAGACCCTCAGCCGGAATCTCAAGGAGCTGGAGGCCGACGGGCTCATCTCCCGCATCGTCTACCCGCAGATTCCGCCCAAGGTGGAATACCGGCTCACAGAGCGCGGGCACTCGCTGATGGAAGTGCTGGACAAGCTCTGCGACTGGGGCATGGAAAACAGGCCGTGACGGAGGCCGCACATGGACTATACATACCATTACGCTTCCCCGCTGGGGGGCATCACCCTGGCAAGCGATGGCGAGGCCCTGACCGGGCTGTGGTTCGACGGGCAGAAATACTTTGCCGACACGCTGGACGCGGAGCACTGCGAAAAGCCGCTGCCGATTTTTGACGAGACGGCAAAATGGCTCGATCAATATTTTGCCGGGATCGTGCCGGATTTCACGCCGAAGCTCAATCCGCGCGGAACACGCTTTCAGCACGCCGTCTGGAACGTACTGCTCACGATCCCTTACGGACAAGCCATGACCTACGGGGAAATCGCGAAGGCGCTCGGCTGCCGCTCTTCCCGGGCAATCGGCGGCGCGGTGGGGCATAACCCCATCTCCCTCATCATCCCCTGCCACCGCGTCGTGGGTGCAAACGGCAGTCTCACGGGCTATGCGGGCGGCGTGGATAAAAAACGCAGACTGCTTGAAATAGAGCAGTCTGCGAAAAAGTAATTCTCCCGCCATTCCGAGCCAGTGCGCACACTGGCGTGGGAATCCGCCCGCCGGAGGCAATTGAACCGCCCCGTTGGGAGTACGGATTGCCACACCAACGCGACGCGCGAGAAACATTCTGACGCGCGATTTACGCGCGACATTCAAGGCTTGACCGTGACGTGATCCTTGCTTGTCGTGACATCGGTCACTGGTTCGCAATGACAAAAGATATCATTGTACCTATTTACTTGCAGCACTCGGCGATGATGGTCTGCATGTCGTCCATGTGCAGCATCATGTCGCGAAACAGCGCGAGCTGGGCTTTGGCGCGCACGAGGTTGTGCTCGGGGTAGTCGATGCGGAAATACTTGTCGCCGATGAGATAATCGCCCAAAAAGCGGGAAGCAAGTTCCAGCGTGATGACGGCGGCGCCGGTGGCGAGGGATGTCATTTCCGCCTCCGAGAGCACATCACCCATCTGGGGCAGATACCCCTCCGCATAGGCGCGGAAGAGCCTGAGGTCGAGCTTCATCTTCTCCTCGTCCGGCTCATCCTCCTCCGCCGTGCAGGCGGCAAAGCGGATGGTGTCGCCGAAGTCGTAGCAGGCAAGGCCGGGCATGCAGGTGTCCAGGTCGATGATGACCAGCGGGTCGAGGGTGTCGCGGTCAAAGAGAATGTTGTTGGTCTTGGTGTCGTTGTGGGTGACGCGGATGGGAAGCTCGCCCGCGTCGATCTGGCGGCAGAGTGTCCCGGCAAAGTCCCGGTATTCCCGGATGGTCTCGATCTCCCGCGATGCGTTCTTTGCCCGGTCCATGGGGTCCTGAGCTACGACGTCAAAGAAGGTATTCATGCGGAAAACGGTGTCATGGAAGTGCGGGATGGACTCCACAAGCTGACTTGCGTCAAAGTCCTGAAGCTGCCGGTTGAACTTGCCGAAGGCCTTGCCCGACATGCGCAGCACCTCGGCCCTGCCCTCGGCGGTCTCGAAGGAGACGGAATTTTCGATGAAATTGTAAAGCCGCCAGAATTCCGCAGTCTCGTTTTCGTCGTCGGTGTTGAGGGTGTCGGACGAGGCATAGCTGCCGTCCGGATTCTCGCGCAGGATGAGGTAATTGTTTCCCGCTGCGGTGTGATGGAAGTGGAGTCTGCGGCGGCGTTCGAGGGTGCGCTCCTTGCTCATGATGTGGCGGGTAATGAGATCGATATTATGCATCATGCTGACCGGATCGCGGAAGACGTACCAGTTGACCTTCTGCACCAGAAACTGCCGGACTTCCTTCCCGTCGTAGAGCGCCACGTAATAGGCTGTATTGATATGGCCGTTGGGGATGAGCCGATAGAGGATCAGGTCCCCCGGCAAGCGGAACTGTCTGCAAATGTAGGCAAGCTTTTCTTTGATTCTTGCGTCATTCTGCAAGATTTTCACCACCAGTTTTATACTTTTCAGTTTGTTTTTTGCACGCGCAAAAACGCCTATACTATAGACGAAGACGGACCGTCTGTCAAGTTTTATCCCATCGGGACGGGGATAAAGGTCGGCGTCGGGGTGGCGTTGAGGTCCGCCATTTTGAGAAAGACGCTGCCGGTGACCTGGGTGACGCGGAAGGAATCGAAGAACATGATGTTGCTGCTGGAATAGTTGCCGAAGGCCCAGGTGGTGGTGCGGTCGCCCTTGGGCCAGAAGTGCAGCGTCTCACTGACGTGCACGCGCTCGTTGGTATCGGCATAGCCGGTGTAGCTGAGATCATTGAAGTTGATTTGGAAATCCCCGCTCATCACCACGCCGTCCGCCTCAAAGCGCAGGAGCATGGTGTCCTTGTGTTCCAGGTCGTTTGCGGCGGTGAACTGGGGCTTGAGCTGCAGGCCGTAGGCAATGGTGGAGGAATCGATCTCGCTGGAATTCTCGTCGCGCACATCGGCGCGGTATTCCTTGTAATCGAAATAGGTAAAGAGATTTTCGAGGCTCAGCTTGACCTCGAAGACCTCGTTGGGAGTCGGCGTCGGGACCGCGGGAGCGGCAGGCGCCGTCTCCTTTTTATTGTTCTTTCTGCAGCCGGTGAGGCACAGGACCATACACAGGGCCAACACCAGGGCGAGCGTCCGCTTCATGCTATGTTCACCCCCGCTCACAGGTTCACCGGCAGGGCGCAGGCCCCGTCGGTGCAGACGTAGTAGGTGGGCTTGCCGTTCTTGACAATCATGGAGGCGGTAAACGGCGCGGCGGCCGAAAGCGTCTCGGCGTTTAAGGGTGTCTTGACCAGCACCGCCATCTCCGGCGACCACTTGCGCAGGATCGCCCTGAGCTCATCCGGGTATCGCTCGTCCGGCAGCACGGCGACGGTCTCCCGTCCCGGCCCGTCGGCGAGCATCAGCGCCGTGAGTCCGTACACATTCGAGGCCGGGTATTTCCCTGCGGCGGATCTTAAAAAGCTGAGCTGATCATCCAGCGCCGCGCGCTGCTTCTCTTCCGCCGTCAAACGGAAGAGGCGGTCGAACAGGACCGCGGAGGCGCTGTTGCCGCAGGGCAGGGCCCCGTCCTGGGTCTCCTTCGGGCGGAGGATGAGCTTTTCGCCGTCTTCCGGGGTGTCAAAGTATCCGCCCTTCGGGTCTGCAAAGCGGGCAAGCTCCCCGGCCAGTGCCCCGGCATCCAGCAGGTGCTGCGGGTCAAAGTCCGCGGCATAGAGCTCCAAAAGGCCGAGGGCGCAGAAAACGTGATCGCTGAGGCTCGCGTCAAAGCGCAGCTCCCCGTCGCAGAGCCGGGCCCTGAGCTTTCCGCCTTCGCGCATATTACGCAGCAGAAACGCCGCGAGTTCCTGCGCTTCCAGGAGATAGCGCCGGTCGCCGAAGGCGGCGGCGGCGCGGGAGAGGGCCATGAGCATCAGGCCGTTCCAGCCCGCGAGGATCTTGCTGTCGGTAAAGAGCGGCATGCGCCCGGCCCGGTACTCGCGAAGTCTTTCCCGGTACTCGTCATAGCCCTCGGGCAGGAAATTCCAGCGGTTATTGAGCAGGAGATTCGGGATGCTCTTGCCCTGGAAGTTGCCCTCGGCGGTAATATCATAGCACTCGCAGAAATGCTTGCCCGCCTCCGCACCGAGGATGTTTGCAATCTCCTCCGGCGTGAAGAGATAATAGGCCCCCTCCTGTCCCTCGCTGTCCGCGTCCTGGCCGCTGTAAAAGCCGCCGTCGGGGGCCTTGAGCTCCCGCAGGCAGTAGTCGAGGGTCTGCTCCGTGACCTCGCGCCAGAGGGCCATGTGCCCCTCCTGCCATGCCTCGGTATAGGTCAGGGCCAGCAGGGCGTTGTCGTAGAGCGTCTTTTCAAAGTGGGGCTTGAGCCATTCGCGGTCGGTGGAGTAGCGGCAGAAGCCGCCGCCGAAGTGGTCAAAGATGCCGCCCCGGTACATCTGGCGCAGCGTGTTCTCCACCGCCTCGCGGGGCTTGCGGTCGTTTTTGAGTAAGCTATATTCCATCAGGAACAGCAGGTTGTGGGGAGAGGGGAACTTGGTGGACCAGCCGAAGCCGCCGTACTCCTTGTCATAGGAGCCCATGAGCTGCTCCATGGCCTTTTGCGGCAGATCCTCCGCCGGCTCGCCGGTCTCGGATTTCTGGCGCAGGTAGGCGGTCATCTCCTTTGCGGTGTGCAAAAGCTCGTCCCTGTCATTTCCCCACTTCTCGGCGATGGCAGAGAGAAGAAAGCTCAGGCCCATGCGCCCGCCGCGGTTCTCCTTGGGGAAGTAGGTGCCGATGAAAAAGGGCTCCTGTTCCGGTGTCAGGATCGCGGTCAGGGGCCAGCCGCCGCTGCCGTTTGCCGCGACGCAGGCCTGCATATACACGCTGTCCACATCCGGCCGCTCCTCGCGGTCGACCTTGACGGGGACATAGGATTTGTTCAAAATCTCCGCCACGCCCTGATCCTCGAAGGACTCGTGCGCCATCACATGGCACCAGTGGCAGGTGGAGTAGCCGATGGAGAGAAAGACGGGCTTGTCCTCCCGCCGCGCCTTCTCGAACGCCTCTTGACCCCAGGGGAACCAGTCCACGGGGTTTTCCGCGTGCTGGCGCAGATAGGGCGATTTTTCGTTGATCAGTCGATTGCTCATGGGTATTCTCCCTTGAAAACATTTTTTATTATTATACCCATTCGGCGCGTTTCTTGCAAGTCACTGTTGGCGAAGACGAGAGAATATGATATAATAAATAAACTATATCTCTAAGGATAACGTTTTATGGACCACAACGAATTTTGCTGCATTTTTGATACAACCCAGTATACCGGCACGCCGGACGCCGAGCGCTGCCCGCAGGCACTCGACGTGCCGCGGCTCATCGAGCGCTTCGACGCCCTGTGCAATCAGGGCCGCGAGGAAGACGCCCGCGATCTGCTGGAGCAGTCGCTTCAAACGGCGAAGCAGGGCGGTGACTGGCGTTCGGAGCTGAGCATCACAAACGAGCTTCTGGGCCAGTACCGCCGCACGCAGGAGGCGGAGAAGGCTTTGAACGCCGTCAATCATGCGCTTGACATTATCCGCATTCACGGCCTCGGCCGCACCGTCTCGGGCGCGACGATCCTCTTGAATGCCGCGACAACCCTCAAAGCCTTCGGCCATGCCGCCGAGTCCATCCCCATCTTCACGCATGTGGCCCGGGTTTACGCCGACAAGCTCGACCCCGCCGACTACCGCTTTGCGGGGCTTTACAACAACATGGCCCTGAGCTATGACGATGTGAACGATGTAAAAAGTGCCGAGCGCTTTTTCATGCTGGCGCTCAGGACCATCGAGAAAACCGATCACCCCGGCAACGACAGTGCCGTGACCTGGTGCAATCTGGCGGAGATGTACGGCAGACGCGACATGGAGGACGAGCGCATCGGGGACTGTCTGGAAATGGCGTGGGACTGTCTCAACGAAGACGATCTGCCGCGGGACGGCTACCACGCCTTCACCATCTCCAAATGTGCGCCCACGTTTGATTATTACGGCTACTTCCTCTATGCGAAGGAGCTGCGGGAAAGGGCGGAGAAGATCTATGCAGGGACTTGAGGAAGCCCGGAAGCTCTATGAGCGCTACGGCACGGACATGATCGGGCGGCTTTTCCCCAAGTGGGCCGGCCGCATTGCCGCGGGCCTTGCGGGCCATGGGTCGGAGTGCTTCGGCTTTGACGACGAGCTCTCGCGCGACCACGACTTTCCCGAGGGCTTCTGCCTCTGGGTAGACGACGAGACGGACCGCGCGATCGGCGTGCAGCTTGCCCGCGCCTACCGCGCCCTCCCCTTTCAGAAAGCGAAAGAGCGCAGCGCCCTGAGTGAGACGAGCCGCGGCGTGCGGCGCATCAGCGATTTTTACAGCCGCTATACCGGCCTGCCCGGCGCGCCGGAAAATGATCTGCAGTGGCTCTCCCTCCCCTCTCACGCGCTGGCGGAGGCCACCAATGGGGCCGTCTTCCGGGACGATCAGGGGCTCTTTACCGAAATCCGCGAAACGCTCCTGCACGGCATGCCCGAGGATGTGCGGCTCAAAAAGCTGGCCGCCCGCGTCATCACCATGGCCCAGGCCGGGCAGTATAACTACCCCCGCTGTGTGCGGCACGGAGAGCTCGGCGCCGCGATGCTCGCGATGACGGAGTTTGTAAACGCCGCCTGCGAGGCGATCTATCTTCTTAACCGCCGCCACATGCCCTACTACAAGTGGCAGCTGAAGGGCATGGAGAGTCTTGAAACTCTCGCCGGAATGAAGGATGCGCTGGAATTTCTGCTCACGGCGGAAAACGACGAGCAGGGCCGCATCCTCAAGTCCGCCGTCATTGAGGACATCTGCGCCGCCGTGGTCAGGGAGCTCAAGGCCCAGCACCTCACCCACGGAAGCTGGGACTATCTGGAGCCCCACGCTTTCCAGATTGCAAACCACATTGAAAGCCCCGAACTACGTGCAATGCACATCATGGAGGGATAAAAAAACAAAATGCGATCATGTCCGTTCTATGTCATTGCGAACCAGTGACCGATGTCACTGGTGTGGCAATCCGTACTCCCTGCGGCCAGGTTAGATTTCTGAGTTGTTTACTGCCTCCGGCGGGCGGATTGCCACGTCACCAGTGTGTGCACTGGTTCCTCGCAATGACGGAGAACACCGATGAAAGCTTTTGTACTATATTGTTATATCCCTTTATTGGAGGAACTCACCATGGAAATACGCTGGCTGGGACATGCCTGCTTTACCATCACACATAAGGGCTACACGCTCGCCATCGACCCCTACAACGCAGACTACATCCCCGGCTACCCGAAGCTTCAGGGCGTGAAGGCGGACAAGCTGCTCATCAGCCACGACAGCTACGGCCACAACTATACCCCGGGCGTCATCCTCTCCGGCAGGCCCGAGAGCGACTGCCCCTTCACCATCACGCCCATGGAGGTCTGGCACGACACGGTATGCGGCATCATGCGCGGAAGCTGCCTCATTCACCTCATCGAAGCCGACGGTATCCGCGTCGCCCACATGGGCGACATCGGCGCGCCCCTGACCGGGGAGCAGATGAGCAAGCTCTATGATCTCGACGCCATGATGATCACCGCCGGGTCCTGCACCGCCCTTCCCTCCCAGGAGGTCTTCCGCCTGGCGGAGGAGCTTTTCCCCAAGGTGCTCATCCCCATGCACTACCGCGACGGCAGCCGCGGCCCCCGCAGGCTCGAGCATGTGGAGGAGCTGACCAAACACTACGCCCCCAGCATGGTCAGGCACTACGACACCGACCGCATCACCATTACCGCCGACATGGAGCCGCAGATCGCGGTGCTGAAATTTCTGGGGCTTTCAGACGCGGAGCGCGAAACGGCTCGGAAAAAGCCCTCGCTGATGGAGCGCACCGTGTCGAAACTGCCGTTTTTCCGTAGAAAATAAGCTGAAATTCTCGCTTCGGCACTTGCAATATTCTTATATTATGATAGAATGGTTTGATTGATTTTTATTTTCGGAGTGTCTGCATGAAAGCATTTCAAAAGATATTCGCCGCGCTCTTTGCGTTGCTGCTGTGCGTGAATACGTCTGCCGCCGCCTTCGCTTCTGAAATTGAAGATCCCGACTGGGATGCCGTCAGCGCCGCTGTGCTGGCACAGTACAATATGGAGGAAAGCCAGGTCTACGCGGGCTACCGCAACCTCGTCACCGGGGAGGAGCACTATATCAACGGCGACGAATACGCCATTGCCGCCAGCATGACCAAAGTGCCCGTATGCATGTATTTTTCGGAGCTGCTGGCAAATGGCCTTTTTGACTGGAGTCCTTACGAGTCGTATTTCACTTTTGAAGAAATTCGCGACAAGGTGCTTATAGATTCCAGCAATGAGGATTATTTGCTGCTGCTCGATCTGCTGGGCGGGTACAATGTTTTTCGGGAGCAAACTGCACCCTATTATGGTGTTGAGCCAGGCTCGGAGCCGATGGAGCTGACGATGTACAACTACTACACGCCGCGGGAGTTCATCAACTGCCTGGACCTGCTGTACCGCGAGAACGAGCGCTTCCCCGGCATCATCGAGACCATGCAGAAGGCCATGACCGACCGCTTTTTCAAGCTGAATGAGCCGCGCTTTCGCATTGCCCACAAGCCCGGCTGGATCTCGGAGGATCTCATCCTCAATGACTGCGCCATCTGCTACACCACCCAGCCCATCGCCATCGTGCTCTTTACCCGCGGCGGCTCCACCTCCGAGGAGTTTCTGAGCGCCTGGTGCACCGCCATGTGCGAGTACACCGAAAAGCTGGCAAACAAGCCCTCCCCCACGCCGGAGCCGACGCCGGAGCCTGTCCCGGCAACGCCGGTCCCCGTGGCGACTCCGGTCCCCACGCCCGCCGCGGCCGCCGCGCCTGACCGGGTGCAGCTTCCGATGATCGTGCCCACCGTAGCCGTGGGCGCGTTCCTGCTGGCCGGGCTCATCACGATCATTGTGCTGTGCGTCAAATACCGCGCGCGCTTTTTCGGGCTGTTCCTGGCCCTGATCCTGAGCGCCGCCGGCATGCTGCTTGCGGGGGCAGGCATCTACATCGGCACCGTGTATGCCAAGCCCAGCGGCGACCCCACCGTGAGCGTCACCCGCTTCCTTGACGCCGTCTGCACCGGCAATTACCCCGCCGCCTACACGGAGCTGCGCGACTACTCCGATCTCGGCCTTTCCGAGACGCCCTCCTCCCCCGCGGGCCAGCGGGTCCAGCAGGCCCTGCATGAGAGCTTTTCCTACTCCCTCGCGGGCGAGTGCCGCACCGACAAGCTGGAGGCCGTGCAGCCGGTGCGCTTTACATACCTGGACCTGGCACGGCTCGAGCAGGCTGTGGCGGAGGAAACCCAGCGCCAGGCCGAGGCTATCGTGCAGACCCGCAGCGTCAGCGAGGTCTATGATGAGAACCGCCGCTATCGTCCGGAGGTGGCAAACGAGGCGTATCTGGCGGCGCTGAACGTGGTACTGCAGAATGCCCCCGCCTACTACGCCGAGACACAGTTCGATCTTTCCCTGGCCTATACCGACGGCCGCTGGCAGATCCTCGCAAGTCCCGCGCTGCTGCGCGCGCTTGCCGGCGGGATCGGATATTGATGGAGACAGAGCATGAGTAAAGATACTTACGATTTCAGCGATCTTGATGCCATCCTCGCCGAGTTTCGAGGCGGGGACGAGGCGGAAGAGACGCCCATACAGAATGAGACGGTGAGCCCGGCGCCCGAGGCGGAGTACAGCACGACAGCCGATCCGGCCTCCGGGGAGGCTGCCCCCTTTGCCCCTGTCAGCAGCGAGGCCACCATGCGCTACGATCTGCCGCCCATCTACGCCCGCGAGGAGGAGGACGAGCGCAAAGCCTCGCAGACGTCCCGCTTCACCAAGGCTAAAGAAGAAACGGAAGCGCCCGCCGCCGCAGAGCGGGAGGAAGACGCGCCGAAGAAAAAGCGCCGCCTCGGCAGGAAGCCGAAAAAAGAGCAGGCTTCTTTGGACACGCCCGCAGAAGCGGAAGAGGAAAAACCGAAGAAAGCCCCGAAGCCGCCGCGCGTGTATACGAAAAAACGCATCCCCTGGATCCTGCGCGCGCTGATGACGCTGGTGTTCCTGGCGGCGGCTCTTATGGTGCTGGCGTGGGCGCTCATGTTCCTGCATCCGGCCTCCGGTACGCTCAACGCCTTCTCGGCTTCCGACACGAAGCTGCGCCTTTCGGACAAGCTGGACGTGTATGTCAACAACGCCGCCGCCGACGCGCTGGGCGACCTGACATACATCAAGAAGGTCTACACCCTGCAGGAGAGCGCCACCGTCGCTCCTGCGCCCGATCCCAACGGCTTCGGCACCACCTATGATCCGGCTGACATCACAGCCCTCATCGACAAGGCTTCGATCCTGCTGGACGGGCAGAAGATGACCTTCGACCCCACGGCAGACTTTGTGCCGGACGAGCCGATCCGCTACTATTATGACGACACCATTCTTGTCATCGCCTGGCAGGAATACATCGAGCAGCGCTGCTGCACCTTTGCCGAGGTAAAGGTGGCCCACGGCTCGCAGCTGAGGCGCAAGCTTGCCGAGGACAGCTACAGCTCCAGTGTGCAGCTCTACGCCTCCGACATGGCAAACGCCTCCAACGCGGTCGTCGCGATGAACGGCGACTTCTACGCCTTCCGCGATTTGGGCATCACTGCCTACCAGCGCAAGCTCTATCGCAACAATCCCGCTCAGGTGGACTCCTGCTTCTTCACCGCCTCCGGTGACATGATCTTCTCCCGTGCGGGCGAGCTTATGGGCGAGGGCGAGGCCGAGCGCTTCATCGAGGCAAACGACGTGGTCTTTGCCGTGGCCTTCGGGCCGGTGCTGGTGGATAACGGGGAGCTGCAGTACTGCTCCGGCTACCCCATCGGCGAGGTCAACACCGAGTACTCCCGCTCCTGCATTGCCATGACGGATGAGCTGCACTACCTGCTCATGACCATCAACCACACCCCGGATGCCCGCCCCCGCGCCACGATCAACGAGCTGGCACGCATCATCTACTCCAAGAATGTGTGGAAGGCCTACACGCTCGACGGCGGTCAGACAGCCGAGATCATCATGATGGGCGCGCCCATCAACCACGTGGACTTCGGCGTGGAGCGCGCCGTCAGCGACATCATCTACTTTGCAACCGCCATTCCCGAGGAGGTGCGTCGATGAATCCCATAGCCGTATATTACGACAGCACCGTCCTCTACTGGAGTGCCATTATCATCACCGTCGGGCTGCTGGCGGCCCTGATGATGAGTCTTTCCCTGCAGGTCACGAACCGCGGCTCTATCGTTTCCATGATGCTCTTCTTCCCGCTGGCGGTCCTGTTCTCGGTCCCGCTGTGCAGGATGCTGCACTGGTACTGCCATCAGGAGCAGTACGCAGGCTTTTTCAAGGCGGTGACGGATTATTCCGCCGGAAGCTATGTTCTGCCCGCCGCGATCCCCGGCGTGTGGCTTGCCGCCTGGATCGCCGCGAAGCTGGACGACGGCGACACCGCAAAGCTCCTGGACGCCGCCGCCCCCGGCATGGCCCTCGCGGTCGCGTTCATACGGCTCAGTGCCCTGTTCTCGTCCGCCTGCCGCAGCAAAATTCCTGTGACCACCGGCGTATTGCAGCACCTGCCCCTCGCCTCCGGAATCACCAATTCCGCCGGTGCCGTTGAGTACCGCTTTGCCACCTTCTTTGCACACTTCCTGCTGATGCTGCTGTTCTGCCTGATGCTGCTGAAGTTTTTCCTCAAGCGCCGCGAGGTCCCCATGAAGGCCGGCCGCAGCGAGGGCAACACCGTCAACATGCTTCTCCTGCTCTACTCCGCCTCCGAGCTGATTTTGGACTCCACCCGCTATGACTCGAGCTTTCTGCCCATCAACGGCTTTGTGAGCATCGTGCAGATCATCACCGCCGTGTGCATCCTCCTGCTGCTCATCCACTACAGCCGCCTCTCGATCCTCGCAAACGGCATGCATTTCTGGCACTGGCTGCTGTGGATCGTGTGGCTGATCTTCCTGCTCGGCGTCGGCGCGACCGAGTATCTGGTCCAGCGCCACGGCGACTGGTACCTCGGCTGCTACGGCGGCATGGCTCTTTGCTGTATCGTCATCGCCGCGGTCGTGTACCGCTTCTATCTGACCGCCTGTGAAAAGCCCGAAGAAGAGGACGAAGCAGAAGAGGAAAACGCAGAATAAGCTTCATAACGTTAAAAAACACAGCGGATTCGTTATTGCGAATCCGCTGTGCTTTTGCTTTTTTATTGTCTGTACTTTGCCGCGATCAGGATGCCGAGCAACAGGGCCAGCGCACAGGCCGCGAGCATGATCCAGGTCGAAACGCTGACGGGCTGAGGCCCGGTCGGGAGCGCCTGTTCGATCACGAGCTCTGCCGCTTCCTCCGCCGCGCTCTGCATCTCGTCGGGCATTTCATCGCGCCGCATGTGGCCGCCGTCCATGCCGCCCATATCCGGCGGGGCGGGCAGTTCGGAGAAGTCCGGCATCTCGCCGCCAAAGTCCGGCGGGGTGGGCATGGCGCCGTCCGTATTGCCGTTGCCCATGCCGCCCATTTCACCGGGCCGGCCGCCGAAGCCGCCGCGGCCGCCCATAGGCCACTCGGAGTCTGTGGGCTGCTCTGTGCCGCCGGCATTCTGCCACTGCTGTCGGCCTCTGCCGCCGAAGCCGCCGAAGCCGCCCATGCCGCCTGCGCTGCCGGAGGTCATGGCGACGGAATCAAAGGTGATCTCTCTTTCCTCGTCCCCCACGGCGACCGTGTAAGTCTCGCCGAGTTTGAAGGCCGGGGAGCTGAGAGACACGGAGCTGAAGTCACAGGGCGCCGCATAGCTGAGGATCTCCCTGCCCGCGCTGTCCAGGACGCGCACTGTCGTGCCTGCCGCCGCATTGGCGCCGAGGTTATAGAGCACCGCGCACTGGGTGGAGGCGTCGCTGAAGCCCTCCGCCATGGCGGAGCTGCCGCAGGCGATCAGCTCGCCGCCCGTGATGACGCAGCTTCCGCCGTTCTCGCTGGCGTAGTCGATGGCGTCGTTGCTGCCGGAGGATGTAAGACTGACGCGGATGTCGCCGCCGGAAATGACGATGTCGCCGTTGGAGTCGATGCCGTCGGCATCGCGGGCCGTGGCGTTGACGATCGTGAGGCTGCCGCCGGAGATGTGGATCCAGGTCTCGGTGGTCTGTGTCTGCGTGCTCGCGTCAGCAGTCATGTCGCCGCGGCGTCCGAACGTGCCGGGACCGAAACCGCCGTTTGCATTCAGGCCGTCGTCGCTGGGATAGAGCTCGATCTCGCCGCCGGAGATGTCGATGGTCAGCGCCTCAATGCCCTCATAACATTCGCTGATGAGAATCCTGCCGCCCGAGATGCTGATGCTGCCGTCGGCATGGATGCCGTCGTCCCCGGACCGGATGCTGAATGAGCCGTCTGTGACGGCGATACTGCCGCCGCTGTGGATGCCGTCCGCGTCGGTACGGAGTTCAAAGCTGCCGCCTTCGATGAGAAGATCCGCCGCGCTCTTGACGGCGGCGCCGGTGCTGTCGATGTCGATGCTGCCGGAGGCGATGTACAGCAGCGTGTCCGGCCCCTGGAGGTTCATGCCCTCGTCCCCCGCGCGGATTGTGAGGGAGGCCTCCTCGATGTTCAATCCGTCGTTGACGTGGATGCCGTCCTGGGGCGCATCGATCGTGATGGTGCCGCCGGTGATGGTCAGCTCATCGTTTACGTCGATGCCGTGCTTGTAAGCCGCCGTGAGCGTGAGGCTGCCGCTGCCGTTGATGGTGAGATCGTCATGGCTGAAGATCACGCCGCCGGTGTTGTCGGCCTGGGCCGCTTCGGAATACGCCGCCCCGCTCGTCATGCTGTTATGCGTCCCGTCCGCGAGGGTCAGGAAGACCTTCTCCGCCTGCTCCACGCGCAGGCACGCGTCGTCGGAGCAACTGATGTCCGCTCCGTCGAGCAGGATCCAGACCTTGGAGCTGCTGTCGGCACCGACGATGACGCTGCCGTCCGTGAGTGTGCCGGAGATCACATAGCGTCCGGCCTGGGCGATGACCACATTGCCGTCATAGACATAGGCCCCGCCGCCGGAGACGGAGGCTCGTTCGCCGTCGAGGGTGATGCGCGCGGCGCCGGCCGTACTCCAGCTTCCGTCACGGTCATTTCTGGTAAAGAAGGCGGAATCGCTGCTGCTGGCCGCGTCCCCGTCCACGATGGGCCGCAGGCCGAGGCGTTCGCCGTTTATGAATAGAACGGTGAGCAGGAGCGTACAGACAAGGACGGCAACGCAGATCAGATCAATGTGCTTGTGCGTTGACATCTCGTTCCTCCTCAGCCCATGTAATCGCCGTTGTAGCTGACAAGGACCGCGCTCGTGATCCCCTCGAGGGAGGCAAGCTCGTTTACGAAATCGGTATTTCCGCCGCGAAGGCGGATCTCACAGTTGAGCTCTACCGCGCCCTTGCGGGCGGTCTTGCTCTTGACCGCACACTTGACCGTGTTGCTGCGCAGAAGCTCGAGCGCTCTGGTCTCGCTGTCATGGCCGTCACAGTCGATGACGACGATGAAGGGCTGGGTCATGCTCTTGCGGTTTGCGAAGATGAGCAGGATGATGCCGATGAAAACGCTGCCGAACACCGCCAGCGGAATGAGCCCCGCGGCCAGCACGATGCCGGCGGCAATGGCCCAGAAGAGGAAGGCGATGTCAAGCGGCTCCTTGATCGCCGTGCGGAAACGCACGATGGACAGCGCGCCCACCATGCCGAGGGACAGCACGATGTTTGACGTGACGGCGAGGATCACCAGCGTCGTGATCATGGTCAGCGCCACCAGCGTCACGCCAAAGCCGGAGGAATACATCACGCCCGCATAGGTCTTTTTATACACGAAGAAGATGAACAGGCCGACGCCGAAGGCAAGCACCAGCGCCAGCACCATGTCCAGAACGCTCACCGCGTTCACGTTCTCCAGAAAGCTTGATTTGAAAATGTCATGGAAGGTCATTTTGTTTGCTCCTTAATATGTAAATTCTATCCATAAATCCGGCATTGCGCATATTTCGAAAACGCCTCCACGCGGCGGCCGGGGGTCTGCACGGCGTCGCGGATCACGGAGGGGAGAAACGCGTCCCACTTTACCTCCAGGAGGATGGGCGCGTCCCCGGCGGGAATGGTCACACAGTCGGGATTCAGAAAATCCGTACAGGAAAGCCCCGTGCGAATATCGTAGTCAAAGGTGACGCGCACATTGCCGGGCCGATAGATGAAGGGCTCGCGCGTATAGTCGACGATGGTTTTCGGCCTGAGTCCCTGATAGCGCATCTTGCAGTAGAGCTCCTGCACCAGGGGTCTGCCGCTCGACATCATCCAGTCGAGCGCCCCGTCCACGATGCTCTGCGCTTCGTCCCTGGTCAGCTCCGCGCTGTACTTGGTGCCGAGCCCGTCGCGTTTGGACTTCTTTTCCAGGTGGATGACGGAAGGATCGCCGTTATAATAGCGGATGCGGAACTTCTCGCGCAGATTTACCCCGTCGATCTTTTCCCGCAGTGCCTTGTCGCTGAGATTGTCAAAGTAGAGGCTGCGGATCAAATACCTGCCGTTTTCGGCGTGGGGATCGCTCTCGGCCACGGCGCGCAGGCGCTGCCGGATGGCCAGAAGATCCGCATAACTGATCTCATGCTTCCACTCATGGCGGTAATGGATGTCCATTGCATCTCTTCTTTCTGTGTTTGCTGTTTGAAAGAATATGCCATTTTGCTGAAAATAAGCTTAATCAGGCTGTGAAGAAAGTGAAAACGGTATATGAAAAATATTATAACACCGAATGAACCGATTGTGTATCTTGTTTTCAGAAAAACAGCGGCATTCTCCAATTTGCCGAAAATCTCTTTTTTTCTGTTGATGTATGTGCTATACTGTTGAAAAAAATTACAGGAAAGGGAATTGTATGGAAATAGAACTGAGGCGATACAGAATTGCGCTGATGACGCTCGGGTCGGGGGTCTTCGCCTTCGGTGCATGGAGCATCCTGAAATCCTATCTCTATCTATGGGTCAATCCCATTGTCTTTGACGGTGTCGCAGCAGATAAACTGTCCGCTGTCACGATCATCTTTTACGTCATATACACACTATTCATGCTGCTTGATCTTTTACTGCGCGCCTATGTGGGCATGGGCGCGCGCTCCATGGGCATGGGAAAAAAGAAGGGGCTTACGTACATGATCGTTCTCTCCCTCATGCTTGCGGCGAGCGTGCTGTCTTGCCTGTTCATGGTGCTGGGACGCGGGGATACACGCATGGAAAACCAGTCCGAGCTGGATTTCTTTGTCTCCGCTTTTGTGGAGCTGTGCAACCTGGGCGTTTTGGCCGAGCTTTTGTACACGGTGATCCGTGTCAAAAAGCTGGAAAAGCAAGCGGAGGGCTGAGCCATGCAGATGGATTTTCATTATTACGCAACATACTGCGCGGCCTTCCTGGCGGGCTATTCTCATGAGGAGAGCCTGGACATTGCCTACAGCGCCCAGTTTGTGGACTGCTGCACCAGGACCCTGCTTTCAAAGCTCAAGGCCCCCCTCTCCGCTGCCACGACCCAGCTCCAGCTTGAGATGATGAACGCGCGCACGGACCTGGTGGGTCTGCAGGATATCACGCGCATCTGGGCTGCCTTCCATTTCCTGCCCGGTGATCTGTACGCCCCGGTGGAAAAGGCATCCCGTGTTTATAAATACAAGTACCGCCTGATCTGCAACCCGAACGGCGCGCTGCTTGCCGACACGGTGAAGCTTGCCAGGGGCGGCAGCATGCAGGCGGTCGGCATTGCCATGCATGTACTGGCCGACACCTGGGCGCACCGCTACTTTGCCGGAACACCGTCGCTCGTCATCAACAACACCAACAGCTATTTCTACGAGATCCTTCCCGACGGGGCACAGCGGCCCGTCAGCTTCCGCCACAGCCCCGGCGGTACCGACGATCTCGAGGCGGGCGTTTACAACAACAGCATCTATCAGGGCAGCGAAAACTCCATCATGAACCTCGGCCACGGCCGGGCCGGGCATCTGCCGGACTACAGCTTCATGCGCTACAAGTATCTGCCCGCCTGGGGCGAATACGAAGAGATCGTCAAGGACAACCCCCGCGACTATTATTGCGCCTTCTGCCAGATGGTGTACGCGATGAAGTATCTGCGCGGCGTATATCCCGACTTTGAGACGGAGCGCTACGACACCGAATCCGTCGCCCCCTGGGAGGCGGAGATCCGCGCGATCATCGAAAAACGGCAGCTCATCGCCTGCAGCGACTGGAAGGCGCTGGGCGAAAAGCTCTCGGGCCGGGAGATTGAGGCCTTCGACATCGACAAATATCAGGCCGAATATATCGCAAAGCCGAGCGAGGAAAAGGGCTACAGCTTCCTTGGACGCTTCAACCTGGCGGCCCTGGCGCACAAGAGCATGGTCACCAACAAGATTTTCAAATCCGGCAATCTGACGGCAGGCTTTTCGGTGGACTATTCCGAGAAGGGCTTCCATGGCATAAAGGACTTCATGAAACTCCTTGAGTACGCGGTAAAGGAGGGCGCGGACAATGACTAATATGCAGCGGGTCAAGAAGGTGCTGGCGGGTCTTCTGATGCTGGTGTGCTGTGCCGCGCTGGCCTCTGACCCGGACTTCGGCTTTTATTTTGTGGCGCTGATCCTCTCGATCTCCCTGCTGCTCTACGCCCTGCGCAGCCTCATCTATTATTTTACAATGGCGCGGCACATGGTGGGCGGCAAATCCATCCTGTTTCGCGGCATCATCGTGCTGGATCTGGCCGTGTTCACCCTCAGCATGGTGGACGATCCCAAGCTCTATATCATCCTCTACCTGCTCGGTATCCACGCCTTTTCGGGCCTGATGGGCATTCTGCGGGCGCTGGAAGCCCGGCGCTATCAGTCCCCCGCCTGGCGCAGGAGCATGCTCAGCGGCGCTGTCAATCTTGTCATCGCGGTCCTGGCGGTCATCGCCGGGCTCTTTCTCCCCGATACGCGCGACCTGGTCTATCTCTACGCCGCTTGCCTGTTTTACTCGGCCTGCGTGCAGATCGCTTCCGCCTTCCGCAAGACGGCAATCGTCTACATTCAGTAGGTCTTTTTTCTTTGAAAGTTCGATTTTGCTCAAAATAATATGAAAATCCTTCAAAAAACCATTGCTTTTTCTTGCAGGCGTGGTATAATACCCCTTGATATCCGGGTAAAGGGTATCAGTCTGTGAATAGGAGGAAACAAATATGGCTCCCAGAAAAGCAAGTGCAGAGACCGCTGCCAAGAAGGCTGCCGAGGCCGAAGCTCCCGTGGCGAAGAAGCCCGCTGCAAAGAAGCCCGCTGCCAAGAAGCCCGCAGCCAAGAAGGCTGTTGAAGTGATCGTGCAGTCTCCTCTCGGCGGTGAGATTTCCTTCGCGGAAATCCTTGCCAAGGTTGGCGAGGCTGATAAGGTATACGTTCGTGTCGATCAGAACAAGGCGTACTGGGTACGCGGCGAAGAGACCGGCGACGTTGATCTCTGGTAAGCTCTTTCACTTTATGAAAACCAAAAGCACCCGATTTCTCGGGTGCTTTTGGTTTTAGCGGACGTGGACGGTGCCGGGCTCGGAATCTTTCCGGGCGTTATCCGGCAGGATGTCCATGCACTGGCGCAGCACTCGCTTGTTTCCCTTTACGCGGATGCCCGGCTCTGCCTCGGTCTCAGGCAGCGGCGCCATCAGGCCAGCACGCTCAGCATATTACAGCATATGAACTTGACGCGGAGCTTTTGGATCAAGCTTCGTCAGCCTCCAGATGATAGCCGAGTCTGCGCAGCGCTTCGATGCGCACATTGGAGCCGATGCTCCGGAGCTTTTTGCGCAGAAAGCCCACATAGACCTCCACATGGTTCTCGACCGCGTTGGAGTCATAGCCCCAGACCTTGGCGAGGATGACCTCCTTGGAGAGGTTGTTGCCCTTATACTGGAGCAGCAGGCGCATCACGTCAAACTCCTTGGCGGACAGACGCACGCTCTTCTCGCCGCAAATCAGCATCGAGGTTGCCAGATCCAGCGCGGTGTTGCCGAACACCACCTCGTCCACCTGGTTCCCCTGGCGGCGCAGCAGCGCGTTGATGCAGGCCATCAGCTCGCGCATGTCGAAGGGCTTGGTCAGATAATAGTCGGCGCCCGCGTTGAGGCCTTCGATCCGGTCCTCCACACTTGAGCGCGCCGCCAGCATCAGGATCGGCGTACCGCAGCGCCGGGAACGAACATGCCGCGCCACCTGATACCCGTCCATTTTCGGCACCATCACATCCAGGATCAGCAGATCGTAGATCCCGAGCTCGGCATAATCGGCGCCGGTCTCGCCGTCATACACTGCTTCCGCCTGAAACCCACGTCCCTCCAGCATGGTCTTGATGGAGTCGGCCAGCAGTTTTTCATCTTCAACGATCAGAATTTTCATTTATCTCAGCTCCTGTTCCGATTGTTTAGAAGATTATATTGTCTCGATCTTAAAGCATTATGAAATAATGGTAATTTTTTCTAAGACTTGCGGCTTTTTTGATTTTTGACTAATAAACGGGCATGGGCAGCTTTCTGTCCAGGATCACACGCCCGAGACAGAGGCAGGCCGCCTTCTCGTTTTTGTCGAGGCTGAGGTTTTCATTTTCCCGTTTGGGATTGGCACACAGCAGGTACAGCGTGTCGCTGCTGTCCTCACACCACTGGCGGCAGAGGACGCGCCCCTGATAATAAAACAGCCCCGGCTGCATCTCCTCCGGCGTATTGTGCCGGTCGATGCAGACCAGCGCGCCTTTTTTTATGAAAGGCTCCATACAGTCGTTGTCCAGCCGCAGGCAAAAATCGGCGCCGTCCAACACATCTCTGTCGCGCTGAAGAAGCGTATAATCTTCGCTCATAACTTTCCCGCCTCCTGTAACAGGATATCCATCTGACCGGGCTCAGAACCGGAACAGACGCTTGAAATTTTTTGCCAAGCCGCTATAATACAGATAATGTGCCGTTCGCAGCAGGGGCATCGCCGCCGGGTGGGAATTTATATTTATTTGCATTTTCCTCTCTTTTTCGTTTTAGTCAAGAAGATGTTCCAGAACGTCACGCTTTTTGCCCCGCATCCGCCGCCGGGCATGCCGGTGACTGTGCCGCCCGCCGAGGTTTGGCACCCTTCATTATAGATTTGGAAGTGATTCGATATGCACAAAAATACGTCCGGATTGGTCATGGCGTGTATGATCTACGCTGCCATCGGCACAGGCTTTGGCGTATACGGCGCAGGTTTCGGGATCCGGTGGGCGCTGCTCGTCTGCCTCGGGGCCTTCGTCGCCGTGAACCTGCTCTTTGTCATTTTCTGGTACGTTGTCGCTCTGACGGCGGGCAGCAAAGGCCCGGTTGAAAACCAGAGTGCCATCTGCCGCCACGGCTGCGCCATCATCGCCGAATGGCTGTGTTCCTGGGGGCGCGTGCACACCGTTGTCAGCGGGCAGGATCTGCTGCCGCAGGAGGGGCGCTTTCTCTGGGTGTGCAACCACCGCTCCGCCTTCGACCCGGTGGTCACGGCGGACAGACTTCGCGATTACAACATCGCCTTTCTCTCCAAGCCTTCAAACTTGAAACTGCCAGGGATTGCGCGGCTCGCCTGGGGCGCGTGCTTTCTTGCCATTGACCGGGATAACGACCGCGAGGCGCTCAAGGCCATCCTCAAGGCGGCAGACTTTCTCAAGCGCGGCGTCTGCTCCATCGGTCTCTACCCCGAGGGCACGCGCACCAAAACCGGCAAGCTCCTCCCCTTCCACGCGGGCTCCTTCAAGATCGCCCAGCGCGGCAATGCCCCCATTGTGCTCGCCGCCATCCAGGGCAGCGAGAAGGTGGGCAAGAATTTCCCCTTCCGCCGCACCGTTGTGAATCTCGACATTCTGGAAGTGATCCCCGTCGAGAAGGTCAAGGCCATGAGCACGCAGGAGCTCTCCGCTTACTGCCGCAATCGGATCGCCGAGCACCTGGGCGAGGAGGTCAAAGAATGAGAAAGGTCGCGCTCATCACCGGCTCCTCCCGCGGCATCGGCCGGGCCTGCGCCGAGGCGCTGGCAAAAGAAGGCTGGGCCGTGTGCATCAACTGTGTCGAGCGCGCAGATCTCGCCGCCGAGCTGTGCGGGAAGATTCGCGCGGAGGGCGCCGACGCCATCTGGGTACAGGCGGATGTGGCCGATCCCGAGGCAGTGAAGGCCATGGTCGCAAAGGCTGAAAAGGAACTCGGAAAGGTCACGCTCCTTGTCAACAACGCAGGCATTGCCAAACAGCAGCTCTTTCAGGATATCGACCGCGTCACCTGGGACAGGGTCTTCGCCGTCAACCTCGGCGGCTGCTACAACACGATCCAGGCGGTGCTGCCCTCGATGCTGCATGAGCACTTCGGCTGCATCATCAACATGTCCTCCATCTGGGGCAGGCACGGCGCCTCCTGCGAAGTGACCTATTCCGCCACCAAACACGCCATCATCGGCCTTACCCGTTCGCTGGCAGCCGAGCTTGCCCCCAGCGGCATCCGCGTCAACGCGGTGGCTCCCGGGGTGATCGACACCGACATGGTACAGGTGCTGGGCCAGGAGACGCTGGACATGCTGGCTTCCGAGATCCCGCTGGGCCGTCTCGGCACACCGGAAGAAGTTGCACGTGCGGTGTGCTATCTTGTGAAAGCCGAATACGTCACCGGCCAGGTCCTGCACGTGGACGGCGGGTTTCCGATCATATAACGAACAAAAAGACGCACGGACGAGCCGTGCGTCTTTTCAGACTGTAGACAAAGTTGGTTTCTGTCATTGCGAACCAGTGACCGATGTCACTGGTGTGGCAATCCGTATTCCCCGAAAGCCGCATAGTATCTTACGTTTCACCGGGGAACGGATTCCCACGGCCAGTTTGCGAACTGGCCTCGGAATGACAGACCTTGGGGTTTGTCTATACATTGAAAAGACGCACGGACGAGCCGTGCGTCTTTTTTTGCGTTATGTGTGTGATTACTTTTTCTCGAGGTAATTGTAGCAGCAGGCAGCGAGGCCGGCGCCCACCAGCGGGCCGACAACAAAGACCCACAGGGAGGCCAGCGGCGCGGGGTTACCGGTGACGGCGGCGACGATCGCGGGGCCGATGCTGCGGGCGGGGTTGACGGAGGTGCCGGTCAGGCCGATGCCGAGGATGTGCACGCCCGTGAGCGTCAGGCCGATGACCAGGCCGCCGAAGGAGCCGTGGCCGGCCTTGCTCGAAGTGACGCCGAGGATGCAGGTGACGAAGATGAAGGTCAGCACGATCTCAACCAGCAGGCCCGCAAAGGCGTTGCCGCCCACGCCGGCCAGACCGTTGGTGCCGAGGCCGCCGGTCATATCCTTCACACCGCCGAGGGCGAAGATCGCCGCGAGCAGCGCGGAGCCGACCAGCGCGCCGATGCACTGGGCGATCACATAACCGCCGACATCCTTCTTGTCCATACGGCCGGCCATGAACACGCCGAGGGTCACGGCGGGGTTGATGTGGCAGCCGGAAATGTTGCCGATGGAATAGGCCATCGCAACGATGGACAGGCCGAAGGCCAGGGCGGTCAGGATGTAGCCGCCGCCGGAGGCTGCATCACAGCCGACCAGCATTGCGGTGCCGCAGCCGAGGACGACCAGCGTGCAGGTGCCGATCGCTTCTGCAAAATACTTTTTCATGGGGAATCCCCCTCCTTTCTCAGATAGGCGTTATTACGCCTGTTTCCATCATACGACACTTTACCATAAAACGCAAGAGTTGGTTTTATGTATACCGCAACTTTTATTTCAATTGCCGGCGATATTCTGTCGGAAGCATATGGAAACGTTCCCGAAAGGCGGCCGAAAAGCGGCTCGCGCTGTCGTAGCCGACAGCGGCGGCAATCTCGGCGACACTCTCGTCCCCATGCCGCAGAAGTTCCGCCGCCTTCTCCAGGCGGTGCTCCTTCATATGCGCGGCCAGCGAATCCCCGTACACCGCCTTAAAGACCGCCTTGAGCGTAGTCGGGTTCATGAGGCAGCGGCGCGAGAGCTCCTCGATCGTGAGGCGCTGCTCGGGGTGCTGCAGCAGCTCGTCGTGCATGCGGCGCACGGTCTCCACCTGCTCTGCCGTAAAGCCCGCGGCGCTCTCCGCGCCCTCCCCGATCTCCGGACAGGAGATCTCCATCGTCTTCTCGATCATGCTGTGCAGCAGCTTTACCGTGGGGGTGTCGGCGGCGCGGTAATAAACTTCCTTTCCTTCACGGCGCGTCTCCACAAGCCCCGCATCCTTCAAAAGGCGCAGATGGTGGGAGGCCGCCGGGCTCGACATCTCCGTGAGCGCCGAGATGTTCAGCACACATTCCTCGCAGTGGCACAGCAGCCAGAAGATGCGCACGCGGCTGCCGTCGTCAAGCAGGCGGAAAATCTCCGCCACGGTGTCAAAGCTCCCGCCGCGCCGGAGCTGTTTGTGCAAGGCTGCCGCGCGCTGCACATTGCCGTGGTCATGGGGCATGAGCTCCATGTTCATGATACCGTCCTTTCCACGCGCCCGTTTGGAAATCCTTTTCTCCCTTTTGGAAGGGACTCGGCCCCGGGCATTGACTTTTTTGTTCCGCCGGGATTATACTCCGTCCAGAAAGATTAAACAAGCGCTTAATTGAAAATGATTTTGACAGGAGGATATGGATATGAAAAAGAGCTACAAGATCGAAGTGGACTGCGCCAACTGCGCAAACCTTATGGAGCAGGCGGCAAAGAAGACTCCCGGCGTCAAGGACGCGGTGGTGAGCTTTATGGCCCTCAAAATGACCGTGGAGTTTGAGGATGGGTTTGATCCCAGGACGGTCATGAAGGACGTGCTCAAGGCCTGCCGCAAAGTCGAGCCCGACTGCGAAATCGAATTTTAATACCTTGCAGCCGCAAAGGGGAAACCTGTCATTGCGAACCGGCGGCCCAGGCCGGCTTCTCTTGCTGAAAAAGGCCTCTCTGTCATTGCGAACCAGTGCGCACACTGGTGTGGCAATCCGTTGGCCTTTTTCAGCAATTCACCTTCTGCGCACACTGGTGTGGCAATCCGTCTCCCTTTGTGGCTGTTTCTTTCGGGGAGAATATCATATGAACAGAAAACAGAAAAAGATGCTGTACCGCATCCTGACCTCGTCGGCGCTGCTGATCCTTGTGAATCTCCTGCCGCTGCCGCTGTGGGCAAAGTACATCGTGTTCGCGGCCGCCTACTTCACGGTTGGCTGGGACATTCTGCGCAAGGCCGCGCTGGGTGTTGCACACCGGCAGGTCTTTGACGAAAACTTTCTCATGGCGGTCGCCACCCTGGGCGCCATCGGCCTTGCCGTTGCCAACGGAAACGGCGACTTTAACGAGGCCGTGGCCGTCATGCTCTTTTATCAGATCGGCGAGCTGTTTCAGGGCATCGCCGTCGGCAAGAGCCGTCGGAGCATTGCGGCCCTCATGGATATCCGCCCGGACTATGCCAACATCGAGGTGGACGGAAAGCTCGAACAGGTCGACCCCGACGAGGTCGAGGTCGGCAGCGTCATCGTAGTGCAGCCCGGTGAGCGGGTGCCTATTGACGGTGTGGTTTTGGAGGGCGCGTCCAGCATCAACACCGCCGCCCTCACAGGCGAGAGCGTGCCGCGCGACGTGGCTCCCGGCGACGAGGTCATCAGCGGCTGCATCAACTTAAACGGCGTGCTGCGCATCCGCACCGAAAAGGCGTTCGGCGAATCCACCGTGAGCAAAATTCTGGAGCTGGTCGAAAACTCCAGCTCCAACAAGTCCCGCTCGGAAAACTTCATCTCCAAGTTTGCAAGGATCTATACCCCCGCCGTTTGTTACAGCGCCCTGGCGCTGGCGCTGCTGCCGCCGCTTGTGCGCCTTGTGACGGGTATGCCCGCCGATTTCGGCACCTGGGCCTACCGTGCCCTCACCTTCCTTGTCATCAGCTGCCCCTGCGCGCTCGTGATCTCCATTCCCCTCAGCTTCTTCGCGGGCATCGGCGGGGCCAGCCGCGAGGGCATCCTCATCAAGGGCTCCAATTATCTGGAGACCCTGTCCCAGGTCAAAACCGTGGTCTTCGACAAGACCGGCACCATCACGAAGGGCGTGTTCGAGGTCAGCGGCGTACACCACAGCGCGCGGCCCGAGGCTGAGGTCATCGAGTATGCGGCCCTGGCCGAGTGCGCCTCCTCCCACCCCATCAGCCAGAGCCTCCGCCGCTACTACGGAAAAGAACCCGACCGGAGTCGGGTTCAGGATATCGAAGAGATCAGCGGCCACGGTGTCACCGCCAGAGTGGACGGTGTGGCGGTAGCCGCCGGAAACGACAAGCTCATGCAGAAGCTGGGCGCGAAGTATATCCCCTGCCGCAGCGCGGGCACCGTGATCCATGTGGCCCTCGACGGTAATTACGCCGGACACATCCTCATTTCCGATCTGGAGAAGGAGGATATCGTTGACGCGCTCAAGGCCCTGCGCGAGGCGGGCGTGACACGGACCGTCATGCTCACCGGCGACACGGAGAGCGCGGCCAGGCAGGTGGCCGAGCGCGTGGGTATCGACGAGTATCACAGCGAGCTGCTGCCGGGCGACAAGGTGGAAAAGGTCGAAGCGCTGTTGGATGAGCTTCGCGGCGGAAGGGGCAAGCTCGCCTTCGTGGGCGACGGCATCAACGACGCCCCCGTCCTCTCCCGCGCCGATATCGGCATCGCCATGGGCGCGCTCGGCTCCGACGCCGCCATCGAGGCGGCCGACGTGGTGCTCATGGACGACGATCCGATGAAGATCTCGCGGGCCATCAAGATCTCCCGCAAGTGCCTGCGCATTGTGTACCAGAACATTGTCTTCGCCCTGGCGGTGAAGTTTGCCTGCCTGCTGCTCGGCGCGCTGGGTCTTGCTGGGATGTGGGCCGCAATTTTTGCGGATGTGGGCGTGATGGTGCTGGCCGTGCTCAATGCCATGCGGGCGCTGAAAACGCGCTGATCAGGAGAGGGTCAGGTCCCCGTCCTTCACCCAGCCGAGCTTGCGGCAGACGGCGTTGAAAAGCGGGCAGAGGACCGCGGGCAGCACAAAGCAGATGAGCAGAAGTCCCAGCCAGTCAAAGGCGGTGGGGCTGATGGTCTCGGCGCCCTTGGCGATCGCCTCGGCGCTCGGCGATACCCAGCCGGTCCACACGCCGATCTGACCGCACAGGCCGCAGGTACCCATGCCGGAGTTGATGGGCGCGCCGTTCATTTCAAGCCGGAACAAGCAGGTCGCAAGCGGTCCCGTCACGGCGGAGCACACAATGGGCGCGATCCAGACGCGGGGATTGCGGATGATGTTCGGCATCTGCAGCATCGAGGTACCGAGGCCCTGGGACACGAGTCCCCCCCAGCGGTTTTCCCGAAAGCTCATGACCGCAAAGCCCACCATCTGGGCGCAGCAGCCCGCGACAGCCGCGCCGCCCGCAAGGCCGGTCAGCTGCAAGACGGAGCAGATGGCAGCGGAGGAGATCGGCAGCGTGAGCGCGATGCCCACCAGCACCGACACCGCAATGCCCATCCAGAAGGGCTGGAGCTTCGTGGCCCGGTCGATCATGATGCCGAAGGCCGAGGCCGCCGTGCCGATGGGCGGGGCAATGAGTTTTGCAAGTGCCACACCCACGATGATGGTCACGGCGGGGGTCACCAGCAGGTCGACCTTGGTCTCCTTGCTGACGGCCTTGCCGCACTCGGCGGCGATGATGGCGATGATCAAAACCGCAAGCGGTCCGCCCGCGCCGCCCTCGGCATTGGACGCCCAGCCGACGGCGGCGAGAGAAAAGAGCACCATGGGCGGAGCCTGCAGGGCGTAGCCGATGGCGACCGCCATCGCGGAGCCGGATACAGCCATGGCGTACGCGCCGATATCAACGAGCAGCTGCACCTTGAGCTGCGAGCCGAGGGTTTTGATGATCGTGCCGATGAGCAGCGAGCAGAAAAGGCCCTGCGCCATGGCGCCGAGGGCGTCGATACCGTAGCGCTTGCCGGAGAAAACGATATTTTTGCGCTTGAGAAACGCGTGGAATTGTTCCATGTTTCCATTCCTCCAAAAAGGATGTCCCCATGATACCCGCCGCAAAAGCGCTTGTCAAGCGATTGGAAATGTGAAAAAAACTACTTATCGGGAGTAGGAGAAAGCCCGGCAGATCATATAACCTGCCGGGCTTGTTTGTTATCTCAGATATATTGTTTCCTCTCGAGCCGGTCGTACCACTTTTCAAGCAGCGGGGCGACCATGGCAGTGGCCTTCATATCGAGGTTGAAGAAATACATCGTAAAGGTCACCACGAAGAAGCCCAGCACCACCAGCAGGAGTTTTAATAAAATGCCCAGCAAGAATTTTTTCATAGAGCTTTCCTCTTTTCGTATATGCCAAAATAGAATTCAAATCTGTTTTTGACGGGGCTTTGCCTCGGCAAAAACACCCTGAGCCGAACCATGTGAGGCCTCGCGCCGTCGTCAAACGAAACTCACTTCATTCCGCTTCCGCCTCAGGGCGAAAGCTCCATATCTGTTCCTTCCGTTTTCCTCTCAAAATCAAAGCATCGGCTTTGATTTTGGTAAGGAAGAAGGAGGGAGCAAAACGGAGTTTTCGTCACGCTTGACGGAAACGAAGTGGCGCGAGCTTCTTCTGACGCAAGCGCGAGTCAATCAATTGCGAATCGCATTCGCAATTGAAGCTTTAGTAGGCTTCATTATCCGGAATATTCTCGAGCGACGGATCGAGCGGCTCCTCGCGCATGACGGTGCGCATGTAATTGTTGACCTGATCGCGGATGGCCTGGCGGGTGAAGACGCGCGGATCGCAGAGGTCGTGGCTGACCCACATGACGTGGATGCCGCGCTCGCGGCCCTGCTCCTCGAACATGCCGTGCATGCCGGTGAGGGCCTTGCAGGACATGTGCTCCCACATCATGACCACGTCCGCGTTCATCTTCTCGCACAGATCCCACAGCTCGTCCAGCAGCACCTTGTAGCCGCCGTGGGTGTGGTTGCGCATGATCATCTCCATGTTCAGCATCGCCATGTCACGGTAAGCCTGCTCGCGGTTTTCCGGCGTATCGGTGTCGGCGATCATATCGGTGTTGATGACGGAGAGCATGTCAGTCAGCGGCACGACGCCCCAGCACTGGACCATCCAGTAGAGCATGTCGATGACATACTGCGGCTGCACGCCCCAGACGATGGCGCGGTGGCGGTACTCCTTGGCGTACATGCGCTTGGCCTTGTAGCCTTCTTCGGCGAGCTTTAAGAGCTTATGGTCGATCTTCACGAAATTTGGATCGCGGCCGGAGTTGCCCATGTAGTTGGTGTCATTGTAGAGGGAGAAGGCCGCGCCGAAGAACTGGGGATAGGGCGTGGAGTTAATTTCCATCTGGGCGATGCGGCAGCGGGTGGCGTCGTTTACGCGCTTGGCGGCGGCAAAGTACACGTCCCAGTCCCATTTCTCGCCGGTGTGCTTCTCGACGAAGGCGATGGCGTTCTTGATTTCCTGGGCGGCATAGTCCATGACGTCCGGCTCCTTATGACGCAGGGGCGTGGCGAGCTGGAAGGTGGGGATGCCGTACTCCCGGTCCAGGCGCTTGGCGATGATGCCGTTGCCCATGAGGGAGCCGTCGCAGGTGGTGTTGTTCTGCACCGCGCAGCAGCCCAGGACGCAGAAATCGTCCTCGATGGAGATGCCGGCCTCCGCCTCGGGCATGGGACAGACGTCACCGGGGATGCCGTACTGCTGGGCAATGTCCAGATAGTGCATGACGTTGAACTGATGGAAGATGTTGGAGGCGAACATGGTGGGCACCTCGCGCAGGATGGTGTGCACCTTGTCGCGGTCAAAGCCCATCATGAAGGTGACCATGGAGTTCTCGTCGGTGATGACGCACTTGTCGGAATAGGCCTTGTCGTTGCCGACGCGGCGGTCGCCGCGGAAGCAGTTGGCGATGGCCTGGGTCACGTCGGCAATGACGAAGTTGAAGGAGGTGTGGGCGATGCGCAGCGCCTCGCCGCGAAGGCCGATGGTGAACTTGTCCATGCCGTGGGGCACGAAGAGGTAGCTCATCATCCAGCGGTAGCGGAAGAAGCCCTTGACGTTGCGCGGGACCATGATAAATCTGCCCAGCACGCTCAGCAGGTACAGCCAGCGGGTGTAATCGTAGAAGGTGTCCTTCACGCCGCGCCACTCACGGCGCGCGCGGACCTTCAGCTTTTCATCATAGATCTTGCCGGGGGACTGTTCGCCCGCGCGGCGGACGGGATTGATGATCTTCTCGACAGTCTTCATGCTCTCCCACCTCTCTGTATATTCTTGATCTCAATGCTCTCCACGAAGGCCTGGACGCGGGTGCGCATCTGGCCGGAAGAGGAGGCGATGTTGTACGGGCGGTCGACCGACAGCACGGGGAAGCCGTAGTCCGTATTCAGCATGGCGGCGCCCAGCGTGCGCTCGTAGGCCCAGGGATCGCAGAACTTGACCTGCTCATAGATGATGCCGTCGGCGTTGTAGTCCTTGGCAAGCTGCGCAACGTAACGCTTGCGGTCGTAGACCTTTTCGAGGTTCATCATGCGCGGGCACTGGCAGTTCTGGATGTAGTGGCGGCAGACCTGGGTGAGGGCGTCTTCCTCATCATTGAGGACGATCTCGGTGCGGCCGGGGTAGGAGCCGAAGCAGAAGCGGTCACAGCAGACGAAGGCGCCCTGCTCCTCGATGAGCTTGACGAAGCCGGAGTCGTCCACCTCGGAGCCGACCAGCAGGACACGCGCACGCCAGGGCTTGTCGTCCGGCTCGCGGGTCTTGAGCTCTTCCAACGTTTCTTCGAGCTTGTCGAGCACCAGGTACTTGGGACATACGTAGGTGGCAAGACACAGGACATGGAACTCATAGCCCGTGATGCGGGGCTTGTCCTCTTTGCGGAATTCACCGATTTCGCGGATCACGCGGCACAGGCGGTTGTGCTTCTCGACGGCCTCGCGGATGGCGGCGTCAGAGATGTCCACACCGTAGTTTTTGTGCAGGGGATCCAGGATGTGGTTTTTGCACTGAAGCACCGCGAGGTTCACGTCGTTTTCGGTGTTCTTGAAGGCAATCTCCATGTACTCATGGAAGAACTTGGGGTTGTCCCTGCCCATGGTCTCCAGCAGCTCCATGTTCTCGACGGCGCGGTTGATCATGGTGCAGCCGTCGGGCGTGATGACGCAGTCGGAGAAGTTGAAGCCGCCCTCGATGGCGCGCTCCAAAAGGGCGCGGCTCGGTTCACACAGGAGGTTTGTCATGTAATAGGTCGCAATATCCAGTGACCCGGTGTTCGGCGCGGACAGGCGGATGGAGACGCAGTCGCCCAGGTTCAGCAGCGGCTCCGGCACATTCTCACATGTGTAGGCCACGCAGATCTTGCCATCCTCTTTCGCCTTGACGATCAGCTCATTGTTGGCCTCCTGCAGGAGCTTTTCAAAATAGTTCAGATATTTCAGATCTCTCATTGGTCTTGTTCTCTCCCCCACTTTCGGTCGTGTGTTTCCATAGCAGAAAAGGCGGATTGCTCCGCCCCGATGATGGTTTTATTTTAAGAAAAAATGAACAAATTGTCAATTGCCTGACAGGCCGGCTGGGGTAAAATGGGGATGTTCACTAATCCGGCCCTTACACATTTGGTTGTTTTTAATAAAGAAAAAGCGTCCGGTGTATGGACAGCACCGGCCGCTTTATCTTGACAGTTTTCATTTTTTATCAGGGTATTTGATCATCCGATCAGGGTAAGCTGCGGCATGTAGACGCTGTCCTTCCAAGCGCCGACAAAATAGTTGAACTGCGCCTGGTTCAGATACTCGTCGTAGTCCCGCGGCTCGTAGTTGTAGCCGTCGGTCTGGTGATAGTATCCGTCGTTCTCCTCGCCCATGAACCAGGTCATAACAGACTCGACAGGGACAAGTGAGCTTCCGTACACGCGGTTGACAACATAAATGCTGTTGCCCGCGCCGTTGGAGCCCTCATTGAGAACCGAACCGTCCGCGCGCAGATAGTAGCGGCTGCGGGCCTGGCTGCAGGCAAGCTGGACGGGCTGTCCGTTTACAAGCGTGTACAGATCATAGATCATGCCGTTGGAGAAGCTGTCTGTCCCGATCCCCGCAATGATGAGCTCGGCCGTGCCGTCACTGTTCAGATCCAGCAGGGCATAACCCGCGTTCTGGCTGTAGGCGATCATCTCGGAGATATTGTTGTTCCATGCGTATTCTCCCGTATTATTGCCGCTTGAGTAGGCGCGATAGTAATTGGAGATCACCGTGCCGTAGGCTGACACGAAATTGTCCACATGGATTGTGGCGGGCGTGGTGACGGCGCTGCCGCCGGGGCCGTCAAAGCGGGCCTGCACGCTCCACCCGTCAAGAGAAGCGGGCACATTGCTTATGCCCAGGGTATCTTCCGGCAGCTCCAGGAGCTGGAGACCGGGATTTGCCTCCATGGCCTCGTCAATGGTATGGCTCTTGCCCTCGGGACTGGTGAGCAGCCAGGTCAGGCTCGTTGCGTTGTCGGCGTGGGCTATGAACCAGGTCCTGCCGCCCACGGCGAGGGATTCGCCGATGGGGTTTTTCGTGATGGTCACGGGGCCGCTCACCTGGGGCTGAGGCGTGGCCTGCGCCTGCTTTTCAAGCTGGGTCCAGCTTAGGGTGAGCGTCCTTCGCTCCTGGCCGGTGAAAGCCGTCTGCTCCGCGCCGCTCCAGGCGTTTTCGGTGGTCTCGGTTCCGTTTGCATCAAAGTAGCGGATGGTAGAAGTCCCCTGCTCGTCGTATACCTCGTCCTTGGCAGCCAGGGTCTTCACATCAATCTGTCCGTTTTCGAGGCAGAAGCTGTCCAGCCCTGTCCAGTAATGGGCGGCGCCGTCGCGCATATAGTCCTCGCAGACATAGGTCTGGCGTCCGGTGGCGGGATCACGGTAATACGTGAGCGTGTCCTTGATGATGTCGGGCCAGGCTTCGCCCTCGCCCGTGTTGTCCTGGCAGAGAGTCAGGCCGGTATAGTTTTCGTTGACCTCCCAGACATCGACCCAGGTGTACAGCCCCGTGCCCTGCAGCGAGGCAAGCAGGATCTCGAGCCTGCCGTTTGCGTCAAGATCGGTGATGGCGGAAAACCAGGTCTCATACGTGAGATCCGGCTCCCAGACATTCCGGCTGCGCTCGATGAGCGCGCGCTGGTCACTGTCGGACATGGGTGTCGGCGTGGGCATGGGCGTGGGCGCTGGGGTGGGTTCGGGTGTGGGCGCAGAGGCGTAAATATCCGCTGTCGGTGTCGGTGCGGGGGTATTCACAGGCTCCGGCTGTTTTGAACAGGCCGCGAGCAGCATGCACAGAATCAGCAGCGGGAGCAAATTAAAAAAGGAATGTTTCATTGTCATCCTCCTTTGTTTCAGCCTTCTGTTTCCTTTGACGTTTTCCAATTCGCAAATGTTCCGGGGAGAAGCTCCCCGGAACAGGTTTTTACATAGTTATGTATTATGTGCTTCCGCGTCGCGGTGCCGTTCAGCCTTGGCCTCATACATATTGTGGTCGGCCTCCTCGAACATCTGCAGAAGCTTCTCGCCGCGGATATCCGGCAGGTAGGCGTAGCCCACCGAGATGCTGATGCCGCGGCGCTCCTGCTCTTCACGGAAGGCGGCAAGCGCCGACCGGCACTGCTCCTGCGTGTCGCCGAGGCGTATCGCCACGAACTCATCTCCGCCGGTGCGGAAGATGTTCTTGCCCGTGCTGTCCCCGAAGGTTTTCTGGATGCACGCCGCCGCCTCGCGCAGTAGGTTGTCGCCGGAGACATGGCCGTGCCTGTCGTTTGTCTCCTTCAGGCCGTCCACGTCCATGGAGTAGATCGTGAGGGACACATGCTCCGGTGCGTCCATGAGCTTCTTGAGGTACTCCTCATAGGCCAGGCGGTTGGGAAGGCCCGTCAGGGCGTCGGTATGCGATAGCTCCCGCAGGTCCTCTTCCAGCTTGTTGCGGTGCTCCATCAGGTCGTCGTATGACTCGGCCAGACGCCTCA
>Ga0310691_10001651_pt1 | contig 33297 bp, 33 predicted proteins | sample 176DNAGHGlowgp2_FD_203887 | JGI IMG/M metagenome (GOLD analysis project Ga0310691, IMG submission 203887) | Sheep rumen microbial communities from Palmerston North, Manawatu-Wanganui, New Zealand - 1766 DNA GHGlow gp2 (v2) (version 2) | ecosystem: Host-associated > Mammals > Digestive system >... | reverse complement strand
AAGTTAGAAGAGATACAAAAGATAATCCAAAGTCCAGAATTTAAAGAGCATCCAGAATTATTTACATCACAAACATTAGCGCATGCCAAGTTAGAAGAGATACAAAAGATAATCCAAAGTCCAGAATTTAAAGAACATCCAGAATTATTTACATCACAAACATTAGCACATGCCAAGTTAGAAGAGATACAAAAGATAATCCAAAGCCCAGGATTTAAAGAGCATCCAGAATTATTTACATCACAAACATTAGCACATGCCAAGTTAGAAGAGATACAAAAGATAATCCAAAGCCCAGAATTTAAAGAGCATCCAGAATTATTTACATCGCAAACATTAGCGCATGCCAAGTTAGAAGAGATACAAAAGATAATCCAAAGTCCAGAATTTAAAGAACATCCAGAAATGTTTACTTCAACAACATTAGCGCATGCCAAGTTAGAAGAGATACAAAAGATAATTCAAAGTCCAGAATTTAAAGAACATCCAGAATTATTTACGTCACAAACATTAGCACATGCCAAGTTAGAAGAAATACAAGAATTATTGCAAATGGATTGTTGGAATGATAAGAGATATTCGAGTTTACTTACTTCTTCAATAGTAGCTAAGAGTAAATCAATTATTTCAAAATTACCATTATTATTTAGATTGGCTGAAGAAAATAATATTGATGGCTTTTTAAATACATCATTCTTATTATTTTCTCCTTCACAAAATTATGCATTAATACAATACTTGAAAGAAAATAATTTACCTTTGATTATAGATTACAAGTTAAATCCAATTTTTGGAAAACAACCAGGATTATTAAAGAATAAATACAATATAGATATTAAAGTACTTATTCAAAAATATCCATACGAAGAAAATGATGTTAATGAAAAGAACGGAGGAATAATAAGATGAATTTAGATGAAATAGATATTAGAATACTAAAAGAAAATTTTGATGAAGAATTAATTACACAAATAGACACAGATAACGTGTCAAAAATCTTCAAATATTTAGAAAATAATGGTATATATTATGCAAAAGATTTATTCTTAACATCATTAGATTTGTTTTTATATCCTTTAGATGATTTTATAAGAAAATTTGAGATTTTAAAAGAAAAATTAGGTGATGATTTTGTTAATAAGTTAGGTGAAGATTCATCATTAATAGAAATAATGTATGAATAGTAATTAAAACAAAATGATCAGAATATTAAGATATTATGATTAAAGATATGAGAAATCATATCTTTTTAAAATACAGTGACATTTACAGTGACATTTATGGTATAATATAATATATAAAGAAGGTGATTTAATGAAATTATTTGATAAAGTTGAACCAATATACTTTATTGATGATGAGATGAATAAGTTACTTAATGATATTGATAATAAATTGTTAAGTATAGAGATTAATGATAAACAAAAAAGAAAATATATGGTTACTAAATCAAAAGTTAGATCGATTCATTCATCACTTTCAATAGAAGCTAATTCATTATCTCTATTTGATGTTGAGAATATATCACAAAATAAACAAGTTTTAGGCAAAAGAGATGAAGTACAAGAAGTTAAGAATGCTATTGAAGCCTATAATCATATAAATGATTTTAACTATAAAAGTGAAGAAGATTTTCTAAAAGCAAAGAGAATAATGACAAAATATTTTGATGAAGATAATGGCGGCTATAGAAATCACGGTGAGGGAGTGAAAAGAAATGATAAAATAATATATATTGCTCCTGAATCAATATTAGTTTCAACACTTATGAAAAGTCTCTTTAATTATCTTAATAAAAGTGATTTAAACTTAATAATTTTATCAGCAATATTTCATTATTATTTTGTAGCGATTCATCCGTTTTCTGATGGTAACGGTAGAATGGCTAGATTTTGGTTATCGCTAATGTTAATTAATTATCATAAGGGTTTTGAGTTTATTCCAGTAGAGGAAGAAATATATTTAAATCAAGAAGAATACTACAAATCTATTGCTGAATGTCATATTAATGGCAATGTTAATATATTTATTAAATTTATTTTAAAAAATATTAATTTATCACTTGATAAAATTATTAGAAGTAGTAATTTTGTTTTAAATGATATTCAAAACAAAATTATAGAATTAATTACTAATGATAAAAATATTACTCAAAATAAAATTGCTGATATAATAGGAGTTAATGTTAGAACTATTAAAAGAAATTTTAAGGTTTTAAGTGATAATAATATTATTGAAAGAGTAGGATCAGATAAAACTGGTTACTGGGAAGTATTAAAGTAATTATATAAATATAATATGTTTATTATAAGCAGACATATATGGTAAAAAATTTCAAATAATATGTTATTTAAAAAAATACATGCAAAATCAGTATGTTCGTTCAGCCCATACAAGTCATGTGGAGTGCGTAACACTGCTATGTCGTAAACACCTTTAAATATAAGGACTTTTAAATTTTATAATTATTCTTGTTAAAGTGCAAAAAATAACTGGTAATAATGATATAATAGTAACAGAAAAACTAAGAATTAAGAATATGCTTAAAAATCATAATCTAGCAAAAACAATACAGGATACATCACTATATGAAATAATAAGACAACTTACATATAAAGTAAAATGGAAGTTAAAAAAACTGTATCAAGTAGTTTAAAAATAATAAAAAATTAGATTAACTATTTTCTAGGAAACCTTGTTTCCAAGTTCCAGTTAAAAAAAATTTAGTCGCAATCCCATTAACTTTAGATAATGGATAGTTCACAATGTTTATTGTGACAATATAAAAAAAGATAAAATTACATATTAAATTACTAATATAAAATGTTTACAATTATTATAAAAAAGTGTATATTTTAGGTAGGTGATAGATTAGATGGATAATAATACAAAAGAAAATGTTGTAAGTTTAAGATATTTAATACCTCATGTTCCAGGTGTGTCGATGGAAAAATTAGAACTTATTTTTAAGAGTGATGAGGAAGTTGAAAAATTTTTAAATGAAGTAAAAGATAACTATGAAATTTTAACTATTTTCCATGATTGCTACAGTAGATTAAAAAATAAAAAAATATCTATTAATGAGGGTTTAATTCGTAGAATTAAATTAATCGATGATTTATATTATGATTTTCTTAAGAATGAAAATGATTTAAGTAGTAGAATTGAAAATAGTGTTATTTTAAGTGATGAGGAAGTAAAGAAAAAATTAAAGAAAAGAATTAATAAAATGAGCAAGAATGGTATTAATGGATTTCCATTTAGTGAAGAGGTTATAGGACAAAGAACACAGGAGGGAACATTCTCCTTTAATAGAATATTTGAAATTGATAATTTAGAAGAGGTAAATGGTGTTACTGTTATTACGCCTACGCAGACTATTTCCAGATTTAGTAGTAAAGATGGATTAATTGGTGGTGGTTGGCATCCTACAACATTTGATGAGATATCAAGGTCAGTTTATGGCAGACAATTTAATGAGGAAGAATACCAAGATATTAGGGTTAGATATACAAGCATGGTAAATGATAATTATATAAGAATTATTATACAAGTCCCTTTTCCAATTAATTCTACGCAAAAAAAATCACTAGAATTTTTAAATAATGAAATAAAGAATTTTGAAAATGAAACTGGTTGCGTTATTGATGTAATTGCAGGTGTAACGGAAGGGATGACTAATACTCCTATTTATCATATGGATTATTATAGCCCAAATTTGGATGAATTTTTAGATAAAGTAATTGTTGATGATAATTTTAAACCAAAGTATAATGAATTATATTTGGTGGGTCATCCAAATGATGAAAATCACTATAATGATAGTTTGCATAGAATTAAAAATACTAATGATGCAAGGATTAGAAGGTAATGTATCAATTAAAAGAGAAATGTGTTGATAAAGATGTTTTACTCCTTGAATTTTTAATTGATTCATATTCTATTAAAGATAAAGTTTTGAAAAAACTTTTAACTAATAAAATGGTTTATGTTAATGGTAAGTGTGAAACAAAGTTTAATAAACAATTAAAAACAGGAGATAAGATATTATTAATAGAAAAATCAATTTGTTATAAAAAAATAGTTATACCTATTATTTATGAGGATGATGATTTGGTTATTGTTGATAAACCAAGTGGTATTTTATCTATTTCTGATTTAAAAAAAGATGGTGTGACATTGTTTGAATTAGTGTCAAATTATGTTAAAGAAAAAAATAAGGGAAATAAAATATTTATTGTTCATAGACTTGATTATGATACGTCTGGATTAATTATTTTTTCTAAAAGTATTAAAGTAAAAAAAATTTTGCAGGATAATTGGAATGATGTTAAACGTGGTTATGTAGCACTTTTAGAAGGATTGCTAGAAAAAGAAAGTGGTACAGTTACTAGTTACCTAAGTGAAACTAAAACACATTTAGTTTATTCTTCATCTAAGGGTAAGAAGGCTATAACTCATTATTTTTTGATTAGAAAAGTAAAAGGAAATAGTTTGGTTCAAATATATATTGATACTGGTAGAAAAAATCAAATAAGGGTTCATATGAAGGATATTAATCATCCTATTGTTGGTGATAAAAAATATGGTAGTGGTGGTAAAAGGTTTTGTTTATGCGCTAATGTACTTGAATTTTATCATCCTGTAAAAAAAGATTTTATTAAGTTACATATACATTGTGATTTTGAATAAAAAATCTTTTTTTTTTTATTTTTTTTTGATATAATTTTTTTATAGTGGGAGGAAGCCTATGAAAGATGAAAATTTAGAAATAATAGATTTTGATGAAGAAAAAGATAATTCTAATGTAATATTAGATAATTCTGCAGCACAACCTAAGATATTTCAAGGGTTAGGTGAGAATAATGTTGAAAATAGTATTAATGCGTTAAATCAAACTGAAAATATTTTAAATGAATCTATAAAGAATAATTTAGGCAATCAGACTGATTTACAAAATATTGCGGCTTCTATTCAGGAAGATAAAAGGGAACTTGATTCTGGTGTTTTAGAAACTGAAAAATGGTTTAGACAGTCACAAGAAAAGAGTGAAAATAAAACTACATTTAATGCTGCTATAAATCCAACTATTAATAATATTTCTAATTCTATAAATTTTGAGCGACCTACTGAGGTTCAGGAGGAAGTTAAAGAGGAAGTTATTGATAATACTGACAAAAATAAAAAAGGCATTGCCTTTATTGTAATTTTATTTATTATTTTGTTTGGTTTTGTTTTTGCACTTCCATATATTACTAATATGAAATAATTGATAGTTTAATAATTAAATCCATATTATCATCTTCACACATGATGTTTTTGTGTATTTCATTACATTTTGAACATTTGTAGATGATTTTGTATGTATTTTTATATTTTTCTATACCTATTGGTGTCATTAATCCCTTACAGGGATTTTTTCTATCTCCAGGGTTTATATCAACATGTTTTGAATATAAGCAAAAGTTACAGTGGTCTCGTGCTGTATGCTTTGCTTTTTCAATTGTTTTGTTACAATTTTCGCATATAAATTGTTCGTTAATCATATTAAATGTTTTCATTTAATCACCAATATTACTATAACATATTTATAATTTTAGAACAACTTAATGTTTTACAGATTTTTTTTTAAATGGTATAATGAATTTGTATGGTGATGTTATGGAATTTACAATTGATAAATTTGAGGGACCTCTTGATTTATTATTGCATTTAATAAAACAAGATAATATTGATATATATGATATTTCGATAAATGATATTACTAAGCAGTATATGGATTATATTGAGTCTATGGAAAAGATGAATTTAAATATTGCTAGTGAATATTTAATTATGGCTGCTGAACTTATGGAAATTAAATCTTCTAGTTTACTTCCAAATAATGATAAATTGGAAGATGATTACGAAGAAGATAGAAGAGAACAACTTATTAATAGACTTATTGAATATCAAAAATATAAGGAAATGACTCCAAAGTTTCATGAACTAGAGGAAAATAGGAGAATGTTTTATACGAAGGATCCTACAAATTTAAATGAATATAGAACTGTTAATGAGGATAATAAAGGTGATATTGATTTACTTATAAGTGCTTTTGAAACCTTTTTAAAACGAAAAGAAGATGAAAAACCGGTTAATACTAAAATTACTAAGAAGGAATATTCTATAACTGAGCGTAGTAATGAAATTATGAGTATTTTAAAGAAGGAAAAAAGAGTTTCATTTGAAAAACTATTTTCTGTTAAAACTCGTCCATATATAGTTGTTACTTTTCTAGCTATTTTAAATATGGCAAGAAAGAATGAAATAATTATAAATCAAGATAGTAATTTTGAAAATATCGTGATAGAGAGTAGATGATATTATGAATAAAGCAATAATAGAGGGATTGTTATTTGTATCAGGTGATGAAGGTATATCGTTAGATAAATTATGTGAAATAACTGAATTATCTGTTGAAGATATTACAAAAGTTTTAGATGAATTAGGTAGTGATTATGAAAAAGATGATAGGGGTATTTTACTTAAAAAGTTAGGTAATTGTTATAAATTAACGACTAAGGATATTCATAAACAATATTATGAAAAGTTAGTATGTGATGATTCCAAGTTTTTAACTCAGGCATCTTTAGAAACGCTTGCAATTATTGCTTATAATGAACCTATAACTAGAGTTGAATTAGATGAGATTAGGGGCATTTCTTGTACTCATATGATAAGAAGATTGTTGAGTAGAAATTTTATTAAAGAAGTAGGACGTTCAAATTTACCTGGCAAGCCAATATTGTACGGCGTTACTGATGAATTTTTGGATTATTTTGGTTTATCTAGTATTGAAGATTTGCCAAAAATTGATGAGATTGAAAGTATTGATACTGAAAAAGATTTATTTGAATCAAGATACAAGGAACAATAAGTTCCTTGTATAAAATGCTTTTAAATTTTTTAATAATGTGGTATTATTTATATATGCTTCTGTGGCGGAACTGGTAGACGCGCACGACTCAAAATCGTGTGGCCTTTGGTCATAAGGGTTCGATTCCCTTCAGAAGCACCATAGTGAAATTATTCGAACTTTCTGGTTAAAGTTCGATTTTTTTATTTTTTACATGTATTCTATTGACTACCCGATATTGATGTAGTATATTGGTTACATGGTGAGAAAATGAATAAAATTAATGATGAAAAAAGAATAGTAGATTTAGAATATAATCTAATATATGATTTTACAAAGTTAAGAAATGAATTAGGATTAACGCAAAAAGAAATGGGTGAAGCATCTAATACTATTAGAGAAATAATAGCAGTTATTGAAACTAGAAAGAAGCATCCACAAATAAACACTTTAATTAAAATACTTGAACCTTTTGGTTACACATTATCAATTACTAAAATAAAGGAGGAAGAAAATGAATCAAAATATAATAAAGTCAGAAATTAATGTCAATGGAAATAAAGTGGAAATTATGAGAGTTAATGGAATTGACTATATTTCACTTACTGATTTAGCAAGATATGCTGATAATGAGGAACCTAGATTACCTATAAGAGATTGGATGAGAAATAAAGATGTTATTTCTTATTTAGGTTTGTGGGAAAGAATTCATAATAAAAATTTTAAAGGGGGCGAATTCGACTCCTTTAAAAATGAAGCAGGAAGTAATAAATTTAAAATGTCGCCACAAAAATGGATTAAAGAAACAAATTCTATTGGAATAGTATCTAAATCAGGTAGGTATAATGGTGGAACTTTTGCTCATCCAGATATAGCTTTCGAATTTGCTAGTTGGTTAAGTCCTGAATTTAAATTATATGTAATTCAAGAATTTCAAAGACTAAAGAAAAATGAAAAATATCAAGAAAAAATAGAATGGCATGCAAATAGATTATTATCAAAATTAAACTATGTAGTTCATACGGATGCAATAAAGAAATATATTGTTCCTACTTTAACAGAACAACAAATTAAATTTGTATATGCAAGTGAGGCTGATGTATTAAACGTTGCTTTATTTGGTATGACAGCTAAGGAATGGAAAGAAAATAACCCACAACTTGCTAAAAATGGTAATATGAGAGATTATACGGATTTACTTCATTTGATTATTTTAAATAATTTAGAGAATACTAATGCAGAACTAATTAGAATGAATATAAAACAATCTGATAGATTAATTAGGCTAAATGAATCAGCAAGAAATCAAATGGAATCATTAAAGTATAATAAGAATGTTAAAGAACTAGAAGTATTACAACAACAAGTAAATGACAGTAATAACTATTTGATTGAAAGTAAATAAAAATATATGTAAAAAGATTAAAAATACATGATATAATTAAATTACCAATTAATATCAGATTTGTTTTGGTGTGAAAGAGTTGTAAAATATTTAGTAGTTTGATTTAAATTTGTAAAAATTTAACTACAAAAATTTAGAAAATATTAAGAAAGATTAAACAAAAATCTTTCTTTTTTTATTAAAATAATGTATAATTGTATAGAGAATAGGAGGGAGTATTATGATATTAAGAAAACCATATGCGTTTTTGATAAAAAAATTTAGGCTTATACATTTATTGTTATCATTTATAGTAGCGTATTTAATATATAATACTTCTGATATTTTAAAAGTATATAATACATATATATCTTCAAAACAAGTGAGTGATGTTAGTAATGCTATTGGTAATTTATCAAGACCTTTAATGTACATTGCTTTATTTGTTTTTATTGTTTCTATATTAACGGTTGCAATAGTATTAAAGGTAAAACAAAAGCCAATATTTATGTATATTGTAAATATAATAATTACTGTTGCAGTTATTGGTTTATATAGCTATGCATTTTCTACTTTAAATATACTTTTAAAAGCATCTGTTGATATTAGACTTATAAGGGTATTAAGAGATTTATTAATAATTGCAATCGCACTTCAAAGTATACAATTTATAATGCTTTTTGTAAGAGCAACTGGATTTGATATTAAAAAGTTTGATTTTGGTTCAGATTTGATTGGACTTGAAGTAACTGAAGAAGACAGGGAAGAAGTTGAAGTTAGTCTTGAACTTGATTCTGATGCATCTAAAAGAAAAATTATTAATTTTTTAAGAAATTTTAGATATACATTTTTAGAAAATAAATTTATATTTAGTATTTTGATTTTAATAATAGTAATTATAATTACTTCAATTATTTTTTATAGAGTGGTAAATAAACCACATGCATATAAAGAAGGTGAATTATTTTCTACTAATAATTATACAATGAAAGTTAATAGTTCATATTTAACTGATAAAGATTATTATGGGAAAGTTATTAATGATGATTATGCATTTTTGATTATTGATATAGATGCGAAAACATTTTATAAAGATACAAAAATCAATTATGGTAATATGTATATTTTGATAAATAATACTAAATATTTTGGAAAATTAGAATATAACAAATATTTTAGCGATTTAGAAAATGTATATAATGATCAATCTTTAAGTACAACTGAATTTAAAAATTATGCAATCATATTTGCGATACCTAAAGATACTATAGATAATTCAAAAAAATTGGTATTTGAAAATGAACAAGGTACAACTGAAGTAAAGATAACTGCAAAAAAAGAAGATGGTGCTAAAGATTTAGGTACATTTGAAATTGGTAGTGAAGTAGAAATTGAAGATGAAAATATATTTCTTTATGTTGATGAAATTGAACTATCTAAAGAGTTTTTTGAAACATATGAAACATGCTCTAATGAATGTTACAGTGGATTTCATTATGTAGTAGCTAATTCATTAAAAAATTATGAAACTACTTTATTGAAATTGGATGTTACTTTTGATTCACAAAAAAATTCGTTTGAAAAGTTTTTGAAATATTATGGTAGTTTGAAATATAAAATTGGAAATGCAGAATATAATTCTGAAATTATATTTAAAGAATCAAAAGATGATGAAACTTATTTAGAAGTTAATTCAAATATAAATCAAGCAGATACTATTTATTTTGAAATTAATACAAGAAATAGTAAATTTATATATAAATTAAAATGATGGGGGTAACAATATGAAAAAAAAGATTTTATTATGCTCAATGTTTCTATTGTTTATTTTACCTGTTAAAGCGGACACATGTAGTGTTACTGATAAAATGAAATTTAAAAAAATGGCTGGTTTTATTGAAACTACATATTATCCTTATGATGAAGGAAATGAAGTTAGATTTAGTTTAATTATTAATAATGTAGATGATTTTACTTATTACACAAATAAACAATTAACAGCAACAACTGGAGAATATGGGGAATTAAGATTTAGTGGTTTGATTCCTGGTGAAAGTTATACATTTTATTTCTATGCGAATTCTGGTAATTGCTTAGGTACTGAAATTTATAATAAAACTATAGTGTTACCAAATTATAATAAATTTTATAATGATCCTGTTTGTAACGGTAAAGATGAATTTTATTTATGTAACAAATGGAAAGAACATAATTTATCTTATGATGAATTTGTGAAACAAGTAAATGAATATAAACCTGTTGAAAAACAGAATATAGAAATTAATGAAGAAAATGTAAAAAGCTTTTGGGACATTTTAATAGAAATATATTTGAAATATTACTTTGTAATATTAATACCAATTATAATCATATTAATTAGTTTAATTATCTATTTAAGAAAAAAAGATGATTTATTAAAGTAGGAGGTGACATATGAAAAAAAGAAAAATATTAATGTTTGCATTTGCAACAATACTGATGTTTGTGAATGCAAATGATGCTTCTGCTGCTATTGAGATATATAAAACAGATAGCAATATGACAAAATATACAAACTATGACAAAATAAAATTTGTGGGGTTTGAAACTGGACGATTTGGAGCTTCAATGGATAGAGTTATTAGTAATGAAGCAGATGCTAAAAAAAATGGTGTGATTTTCAACAAAAATTGCGTGGAAACTACTAATTCAAAAAATGTAAAAGTTAAATTAGCAAAAAATTGTGAGACAAGATGGTTTGAAGGAGAAAATTCAAGTCATGTTGATTTATCACAAAAATTTCTTGTTAATTTGACAAATAAAAATGAATTTTCTTTTCCAGTTAAATCTAAGTATGATGGCAAAGATATTGTAGTCAATGTAACTTTAAATAACTTTGAATTTCTTACTAGCCAAACTGAAAAATGTCCATATGGTACTCAACCATATACTGATGAAAATGGAAAAGCAGTTTGTTATACTAATCCTTCAATATTAGTATGGGTTAATAAGGGAGGCTCTTTGAATTTTTTCTCTGCTGGATTAAAATACTTTAATGTAACAATTGAAGGGGATCAAAATTTAAAAGTTTTTTCAACTTTTGATGATATTGATGGTAACCAAAAGTATAATTTTTCAAATGGGATAAAGGCCTTTGTAACACCAACAGGTAAAACAGGGAACACAAATTGTTCTAATAAACAACAACAATATTATATAAGTAATACTACTGTTTCTTCGTGTAATAAAGAGAACTTAAATGCAAGCGATGATTCGATAAGTGTAAGTTTTTATTATGAAGGCTCAATTACTGTTAAAGCAGATACTGGAAAATATAAAAATGCAAAAAATAAAACAGTTTTTTATGATGAATTAGGATTTGGCTTTGGTCCTGAGACAATAAAAAAAATGACTTGTGAAAAAGATGTTAATTGTACTGCTTATGGTAAAATACCAAATACTGATAATAAAAAAATCGAAGTTAACAAGTTGACATTAACAGAAAAAATAAATACGTGTTGTAAAGCAAGACCAAACCCTACATGTTCGACTGAAGTTTCATGTAAAGTAGGTGTATTAAATAATAAAAATAAGGATCTTGATATATCTGGAATGAGTGAAGAACAACGACAAATAGAATGTTGTGCTCCTTGTAAGTATAATGATTCATCTTTTGATACGGATGCTAAGAAAAAAGCGTGTTGTGATTATTTTACAAATTACTTGAAAGAAAATGATCATTTACCTGATAATCCAAGTGTTACATTGGATAAAATTATGGATGAAATTCCAAGTTGTTTTCCTGAACCACCGGTTGAAAATTTTGTTGATACAATATGCAAGGTTACCCCATCAGAATTTAAATATACGGGTACTAAAAATAATAGAAGTTCTGTTACAAGTTATACTAAAAGTAGTATTTCAATGCTAACCCTATGTGGAAATGGACAATGCGGTGAAATACCTGTTACTGATGATTCAACAAATACATCAGAAAATTCAGAAGAAGATAATAAAACTGAAGAAGAAATACTAAGAGAAAGAAGAGAAACACGTTATACAAATAGATACTGTTATTTCGATTGTAATGATGAACTTACTGTTAAAATGCCGGGTAAGTATAATGAAACAATTCAAATAGGACAGAACTTTGTATGGCCAGATTCTTCAAAATACAAAGTAGAAGTTACTGCAAAAAAATCTTGCTGGACTTATACGGATACACTTGTAAACCGTACTTCTCAAGAAAGTGATGCATGTGTGAATTACTATAGAAATACTTTAAGTGATTCTGATGCTTCATTAAATGACTTGGATATAAAACTTTCGTATTCAGAAAAACCTGACTCTATAAGTGGTGATTATACTGTAAATGAGGAACCACTAGAGCGTACAATTGTAGAAAAAAAAGTTGAAGGATTTAGTGTTACCGAAACTGCAAATTATACTTTCCCTAAAAATTTGTTTCAATATGCGCCAGTTAATAGTGAAAATTTTAAAATTATTAGTTTACAAACAGATGCATCTAAGTATATAAATGTCGGATATTCTAATTTACCTGTTAGTTGGAATTTGAAACCAAACTCAAAATTATATACTACTTTAAAAATATCTGGAACATTTAATAATGATATGACAAGCAACTTTAGTGATTATAAATGTGAACTTACTGTTGATTATCCTGGAGGTAATAAAGGTGTTTGTCCACAAAATACTCCTAATGCTGGAAATGATCCAGATGGCAATTATAGTGCTTGTTTGAAAGAACATGATAAAAATTATTGCGTTGGTTTATACTGTAGTGCAGATTTTTGCAAAAAGGATTGTGTTAATGGAAAATGTACCGAATCTGATGAAACGTCAGAATATAGAAGATGCCTTGAACAAAATAAAAATGATGAAAATAAGTATTCTATTTGTGAACCTAAGTGTAAAAATTCATCATCAGTAGTAGTTTATAGAACCATAGCACTTTCTGCTCCATTTCCTGGTAAGGAAGGTAAAGGAAGAACTATAGGTACCAATTGGGCTAATGTTTCTACGGACAAATACATAACAAGTACATCTAGGTATGACAGTAATCCAATGTATGAAATAACTTTAGGACCATCTGAAATAAGTAAAATAAGAAGTTATAATGCACAAAACACAGGATATTCGAATGATACATTGATATGTACTAATGGTGAAGAGTGTAGAAGTGATTTTATTAAACAATTTAATAATATATTTAAATCAGATACATGTGGAATGAATAATAATTTTACTGAATGTGATTCGAGGTGATATTAAATGAATGAATCTTTTTGGGGTATAGGGGTTATATCTTTTGGAATAATTGGTGTGTTTTTTATATTGTTCTTTCAAGATGTAACAAACACTGACGAACATAATTATAATTTATTAAAGGAAACTACTGAAGCAGCAATGTATGATGCATTTGATTATGCAAAGTACTATGATGATGGAACGGTAAAAATTATAAGAGAAAAATTTGTTGAAAGTTTTGTTAGAAGGTTTGCAGAAAATGCTACTCTAGCAAATAATTATAAAATTAAAATTTATGATGTTAATGAGACACCTCCAAAAGTAAGCTTGAGTGTTGCTAGTTCAAAAACTGCAGGGTTTACTGGCGAAGTTGTTGAATTTAATATACCAAATAGGCTAGATGCTATTTTGGAAACGCCATATTAGAATAAAGAGGAGGAGATTTTATGAATAATTTTACAAATTCGATTAAGCGTTTTTTCAAAAACAAAAATACTGTAACAATAGTGGGTGTAGTATTAATAATTGCGGTATTATACTTTGGCTACAGATATGAAATTAAAAAGGCAATTGATCCTGTAAAAGGAATACCTGTTGCAAGTAGTGACATTCAACCTAGAACAAAGATAACAGCAGATATGGTTAGTACAGTTGATGTAGCACCAATTATGTTAAAGACAACTGTTGTTAGAAGTACAGGATTAGTTATTGGCAAATGCAGTAACTTTAATACAATGATTCCAAATGGAAGCATGTTTTATGAAGGTGTAGTTGTTGAATGCGATAGTTTACCAAATGCATCATTGGTTAATGTTAATGATAATGAAATTGTATTTCCATTTCATGTTGATATGGATTTAACTTATGGAAATTCGATGATGCCAAATACTATTGTTGATATTTATATGAAAGCAACAGATGAAACAGGAAAGGTTATGGTAGGAAAATTACTAAGTAATGTTGAAATTCTTGCTGTTAAAGATTCAAATGGTAAAAATGTATTTGAAAATTCTGCAGAAGTAAGAACACCAGCATATTTATATTTTGGTTTTGAACAAAGTATATTTATACTTATGAAAAAAGCAACATATCTAAATGATGTTGAATTATTCCCTGTACCAATGGGACAAACTGTAGAGGATATGAATGCAACACGTGTAAGTACTCAATATTTAAAAGATTATATTGATTCTCGTACACTTACTATTAGTGAAGATGAAATTATAAGTGAAGCTACAAATAATTCAAATACTAGTGATAATACTAATAATGGGAATACAAATTAATGGATAATATGTTCGCCCAAATTGATTTTGGGCCAGTTAAAGAGTATTTAGAAAATGATGACGTAACTGATATTTCATATAGTAATAATGGACAGTTATGGCTAAAAACATTATCACGAGGTATTTTTAGAATTGAAAATGAGCAGGTTAATAATGCTTTTATGGAAAAATTAGCGTTTCAGTGTTCTAATGCAATGGGTAAGTCATTTAATATGGCTCATCCATTCTTGGATGCTGAGAGTGCTGAATTACGTCTTAACTTTGTGCATGATTCTATTGCTAAAAATGGAATTGCAGTAGTTATGAGAAAGACTCCCGCAAAGATAAGACTTAAAAAGGAAAAAATAATTGAAGATAAATATATTGAATTGGATATACATGATTTCTTAATTCAATGTGTAATTGGACATTGTAATATAATTGTTTGTGGTGAAACTGGTAGTGGTAAAACTGAGTTTGTTAAATACTTGGCTTCACATACAATTGAAAATGAAAAAATAATTACAATAGAGGATACTTTGGAACTTCACTTGGATAGAATATTTCCACACAGGGATATTGTTGCAATGAAAACAAATAACATAGCATCATATAGTGATGTACTTGTTACTTGTATGAGACAGAATCCTAAATGGATATTACTATCGGAAGTTCGTAGTGCAGAAGCTGTAATGGCAGTTCGTAACTCTATTTCTTCTGGTCACTACATTTTATCTACAATACATGCGGATAAGGCTGCATCTATTCCAAACCGTATGTATAGTTTGCTTGAAACTAATCAGGATATTGAACAATTTTTGAAATCTATTTATAGATATATTCAAATTGGTGTTTATATTAGAGGTTACCAAGATAAAGCAACAAAGCAATTTAGAAGAGAAATTGCTGAGGTTACGGAATTTTATGTTACTGAAGATAATAAGGCTGAATATAATACAATTTATAAAAAGACACCTGATGGTAAGATTATTCGTAGAAATGTAAGTAAATATTTACTTGATTATTTGGAAGCACAGGGTGTAAATTTACCAAAAGATATAGTTAAGGGTGATGAGGAAGTAAGTGAAGAAGTTACTTCGGATTATCAAGCACCTATTAATACTGAGGTTAATCAAACACCTGTTAATAATGTCGTAAATCAAACACCAATTAATATGGGTGTAAATCAAGCACCAATTAATAATAATTTAGATAATTCTACACAAATTGAAAGTTTATTTTAATAAGGAGGTATATATATGCAAGGTTTAGTATTTGTATTGTTACTATTTATAGTAGTTTTTGTTACTGTATATAGAAAGCATTCCGGTGAGAATGTATATAAGTATATTGTTAAAGAAGTTGGCGTTGTATATGAAAAATATGCTCCTTATTCTTTTAAACAAGTTAGAGAGAAAGTTAAGGATTTGGGACAGGAATATACTCCTCGTCAATATACAATTCAAGTGGTTGCTTTTGCAGGCGGTGCAGCAATTGTTTCATTCTTATATTTTTATAATTTGATTGTTTGCTTATTTTATATTGCTGCTGCAATTGCAATTATTCCTTATTTAACATATTTAAGATGTAAAAGATTATATAGTGAATTTGTTTTTGAACAAATTCAAGTATATACATCAAATGTTATTATGGAATTTGCAACTACACAATCTTTTGTTAAATCATTAGAGGGTGTTTATGAATCTGGAGTGTTAGAAGATCCAGTTAAAGCTGATGTTAAAACTATGATTGATATGTCATATGAAAATGGTACAATTGATCAATCATTAGAATTTATGAATAATAAGTATAATTATTATATTGTTAAGAATATGCATCAATTATTCTTGCAAATAACTAATGAAGGTTCTAAGGATGCAGGACAAGCTTTAGATAATATGTCACTTGATATAGATATGCTTGTTGAAAATGTATATAGGGACCGTATGGATAGAGCAGCATTCCATAAAAAGTTTTTAAGATTTGGTATTGTATTATATTTGATGGCAATGCTTGTACAATTTTTACTTGGAATTGATACATATATTCAAATGCTTGATTTATGGTATATTCAAGTATTACTACATTTAATCCTAGTTATTAATACATATTTCCTACTTAGTGGTGAAAAATATTATAATGAGAATGTGGGGGCTGAATAATGATTATATTTTTGATAATAGCAGTAATTATAATTACTATTTTAGAGGTTAATAAAAAATTAAGTTCTAAACAATTTATTTCGGATTTAAACCCATATTTTAAATTTTTAATGGAAGATGATTATGTATTTTTAGTAGGTGTTAGGTATGGTGGAGATGTTGATGTTGAAAAGTTATTTAATATTAGATTACGTAATGGATTTATAACTATAGCGCTTGTAATGTTACTTAGTTTATCAAGACTTAACTTTGTATTCGTACTTGCAGCTGTAATTATTGGATTTATTGTATTTAAATTGCCTTATTTTCAATTAACAGGTTATTACAAAAAAAATTTGTATACAATAAATTTGATGTTGCCATATTATTTAAAGAGTTTGGAAATATTAATTCAACATTATACTGTTCCAGTAGCAATGGCAAGAAGTATTGATACTGCTCCAGATATTTTTAAACCAGGTTTACAAAGACTTGTTGAAAAAATTGAAGCAGGTAATTCAACTGTAGATCCTTATATGGATTTTGCTAAGGAATATCCAGTAAGAGATTCTATGCGTATGATGAGACTTTTATATCGTTTAAGTTTAGGTGCTCAAGAAAATAAGCAAACTCAACTTGAACAATTTTCAAAAACAGTTTCAACTTTACAAAATAAATCACGTGAACAAAAATATAAAGATAGACTTGATACCATGGAAAAGAAAACAATGATAATGTTGTGTGCCACTGGTGGTGGCGTACTACTACTATTATTTATGTCTTTGACAATGATGATGGGTATTTAGTGTAAAGTAATTTACAAATGAGTATAATAAAATTGATAAAATAAAAATATCGTGTTATACTAAAAATGTATAAAGTAAGGTGGTGAGGTAAGTGAAAGAGGCTACAGGAGAAGCAAACATGACTGTAATTACAATCGTAATTATTGCGTTAGTACTAGCAATTGGTACACCAATTGTAACAAATTTATTAAGCAATACTGGTAAAGGTGCTGCATGTTCATCTGCAGGAGGATATACTTGGAAAGGTAAATGCTACGCTAGTTGTACTACTAATGATAAAGGTACAATAACAAGTTGTAGTTCAGCAATGACATGTACAAAATCAAATAATGAATGGACTTGTAAATAAAATTAGCATTGAGTGAGGTGTAACTTATGAAACAAAGTGTAGGACAATCTGTGTCAATAAATATAGTTGTCATATTTATAGTAATAATGTTTGCAATTATTGCTGGTATTTTAAGTTACACAAAAGCATTTAAAGTAAATAGTAATATAGCTAAAGCACTTGAAACGAGTGAGGGATATAATTCTATTTCAAAAAAAGAAATATCAAGAATTTTAACAGGACTGGGATATATAAAAATGCCAGTTTCTTGCTCTAAAGAAACTGGTTTAGTTAATGATGGTAGTGAAGGTATATGTTTATATGAAGTAGAAGATGATGAAAATCACTATAGTTATAGGATTGTAACATATATTACTTTTGAAATACCCGTTATTGGTCAAACTTTACGTGTTCCAATTAAATCAAAATCTGAAGGAATATATTTATTCCCGGTTTATTATTAACAGAAAGGGTGCATAGTAATGAAAGAATCAGTTGGAAATACTATGTTATATAATATAGTTATTACATTTGTAATTGTATTTATTGGCCTTTTTGTTACATCAATTACTTATTCAAAAGGTTATAAAGTTAAGAATAGAATGATTGAGGTTATTGAAAAAACATATCCAGTTTGTGTAAAAAATAAAATGGATTTTGCTGCTTGTAATATTTTGATTGCAGATAATATTGATAATGAATTAAATAAAATTGGTTATAGAGGTGCTCCTTTATACTGGGATTCTTCTTCTTGTGAAGCACAGTTAAAAAAGAATTTAAAAGATTCAGGAACAGGTTCATTTGTTTATAAAGCAAGTAGTCGTTATCAGGTATGTTTTGCTGCGATTAAACCGTCAGATATATCTAAAGTAACAGAAACAAATCATATATATTATGTGGTTAATGCATATATGTATTTAGATCTTCCACTTATTGGTGATAGAATGATGATACCAGTTCGTGGTGAAACTAAAACATTTATTAAAGGTTTAACTAGTTAATGGAGGGAAATCATGAATGTAATTATTGCAAATAAATATCAATCGATGTTACAAGGACTTGATATAGATGTTATTAAAACGTTATATGGTGAGTATTCTGCTGATGAGATTGTGTCTTCATTTCAAAATTTCTATTTTCAAAGAATGATTCTTGATATCACTGCTATAAAGAATTATAAAGATATTACTAATTTACAAAAATTATCTATATCACTTGATATGGATAAGATTATTTTGTTACTAGACGATTCGCCTGAGAGTACAAATCCGTCGTATCTATCTCAATTGATATCAATGGGAATATATAATTTTACTAAGGATGTTGAAGGTATATTATATTTACTTAACAATCCTAATAGTTATAGAGATGTCGCACATATTCATCAGTTAAGTAGTATTCAACCGTCTTTTAATGAAAATGAAGAGGTTAGTGTTACTAGTGATGAAAATTCTTCTCAAAGAATTTTGGGAATATGTAATATAGCTAAACAATCTGGTGCGACTACTTTAACTTATATGTTGAAAAAACAATTACAAAAAAATTATAGTGTTGTTGCAATTGAGATGAATAAAAGAGAATTTATGTATTTTAATGATAAGGAATTACAAAGTTCTGTTAATAATGCGGTTGGTGGTTTAATATCAAAATATAGGGATAAAGAAGTTATTTTAATTGATGTTAATGATAGTAATGATGCATTGAAATTATGCACTGATGTAATATATTTATTAGAACCATCTACTATTAAATTAAATAGATTATTATTTACTGATCGTAAATTCTTAGAAAAAAATAAGAATAATAAAATTATTTTAAATCAAAGTTTATTAAGTTCAAAAGATATATCTGACTTTGAGTTTGAATCGGGTTTAAAGGTATTCTATAATTTACCACCTCTTAATGAGAGAGATAATGATATAGAACCTTTAAATAAGTTATTATTAAAACTGGGCTTTTCAAGATATGCGGATGAATCAAAAAAGAAAAAAAGAGGGTTATTTTAGAAGCTAATTATTTAGCTTTTTTTTATTAATTATATTTCTTTTTAATAATGTCAAAGATATAGAAATTATCATAATTATGAAGGAAATTATGTTATTAACAATGTATATTATAAGTAGATGAATATAATATATCTAATATAGATGTATTAAAAGTAGGACATTATGGATATAAGACAAGTTGTAGTAAATTATTTATAATAAATATTCTATTATTAATGTTATAAAGAATAATCGTTATGGTCATCCAAATAAATAAGTGTTAAATACTCTTGATAATTCAAAAATATATAGAACAGATCAAGATGGTAGTATTATGTTTAAAATAAAAAATAACAAATTAAAAATAGAGACTTGTAGTCCATAGAGAGGAGTAGATATGAATTATTATAATGAAATAAAAGAAAAATTAATAAAAAGTGAAATATATGATAGAGCAAAAGATTATTCAAAGGATAGACATAAAGTTAGTGTTTATTTTGAAACTGGAAAATTGCTAAGCGAAGCAGGTAAAGAATATGGCAAAAATATAATTAAACAGTATTCAGAAAAATTAATGATTGAAGTCGGTAAAAAGTATAATGAAAGAAATCTTAGATATATGAGACAATTTTATGAAATCTTTTCAAGTATAAAATGGAACCCACTGGGTTCCAAATTGAGCTGGAGTCATTTTAGAGAACTGTTAATAGTAAAAGATATTAATGCAATTATGTACTATATTAATATATGTGAAATTAATAATTTATCGAGAAGACAATTACAAGATAGAATAAAAAATCATGAATATAATCGATTAAGCAGTGAAACAAAAACTAAATTAATTGAATCAAAAGAGTTAAAAGTAAATGATTTAATTCCAAATCCTATAATAATTAAATCAGATTTATTAAAAGAAGAAACATCTGAATATGCATTAAAGCAAGCTATACTTAATAATATTGATGATTTTTTAAGACAATTAGGTATTGGTTTTACTTATGTTGGTAATGAATATAAGATTAAATTAGATAATAGATATAACTATATAGACTTACTTTTATATAATATTAAATACAAGTGTTATGTAGTAGTAGAATTAAAGGTAACTGAACTAAAGAAAGAACATACAGGTCAAATTATGACTTATATGAATTATATTGATAAGAATATAAAAACTATTGAAGAAAATGATACAGTAGGAATTATTATTTGTAAACAAGATAATGAATATATAATTAAATACTGTTCAGATGATAGAATAATAGCTAGAGAATATGAACTTGTGTGATATAACAATTACAGAATGTGATTAAAATGATAGAGTAACTGTTAAACGAAATAAGTAATGAATATTCAAAATTGCCATCAAAATTATTTATACTTGCTAAGAAAATATATTTTAGCAAGTAAATATAATTTAAAAAAAACATGTCTATACAAAAATAGTTTAAAAGAATTAATGTAAAGGACTATTTTTAGTTTTATTTGTATATTTATTGATAAAAAAATGTTGTTTTGCTATAATATGTTTAGCGGAGGTGTTTATGAAAGCTATTAAAGAATTTATTAGATTAAATAAAAAAATGTTTTATGTTTTATGTGGAGTTGTTGGTGTATTTGTATTAATTTTAATTATTTTATTAATTGTTAAATTAGTAAATGGTACTAAGATAAGTTATGAACAACTTCAAGATAAAATGGTGATTGCTGCAGAAAACTATTATGATGATAATACTGAAACATTACCAAAGAATGAAGGTGATGAGATTAGTATTTCTGTTGATACATTAGTTGAAAAAGGATATTTAAAATCACTTGATAAGTTAGTTGATGCATCATGTAGTGGTAGTGTAGTTGTTAAGAAAAATGGAGAACAATACATGTATTATCCTAGTCTTGATTGTGGTAGTGATTATAAAACAAGAACTCTAGGTTCGATTATTACTGATCAAAGTAATATTGTTGAAACTGGTGATGGATTATATAAAACTGAAGATGGTTATGTATTTAGGGGAGAATATGTAAATAACTATGTGACATTTGCTGATAGTACTTGGAGAATTATAAGTATTGATAATAATGGTAATATTAGAATGGTTAAGGAAAAGCGTGAAGAGGATTCCTATACTTGGGATGATAGATATAATGTTGAAGCTGATGATGATTTAGGAATTAATGATTTTTCTAAGAGTAGAATTTATGAGCAACTTAAAAACCTATATAATAATGAAATTCAGAATGAATATAAAAAACACTTATTACAACAAAATATATGTGTTGATAAAAAAAATGATGATTCGTCATTGATGAGTAGTTCATGTAATAGTTATTTGAATAGTTATTTAGGTTTAATATATCCAAGTGAGTATTATAAAGCTAGTATAGATGGAAATTGTAACAATTATGATAGCAATTCTTGTATAAATTATAATTACATGTATAATTTTATTGATAATTCATGGACATCAATTTCTTATGTTGGAAATACTTATCAATCATACTTTATTAATGGATATGTAGATCATTCTAATGATTGTATGAGCAGATTTGTTAATTTAGTAGTAGTAATATCTGATAAAGAACTTTATAGTTCTGGAAATGGTTCTTCAGAAAACCCATTTGTTGTAAAGTAAAATAACAAATTATGCGTATTTATTGACAATTTACTGTTTTTGTTATAATATATAGTTGTTGAGGAGGAGTTATATGATAGACTTAATTAATATTTTAGATGTTACATGTGGTGCTGCAGGCAATACTTTATCGATGGACCCTAAAATACCTGATTTAGTTTCAAAAGCAATTTTATTAATTCAAATTGTTGTTCCAGTATTATTAATTATATTTGGAATGCTTGATTTAGGTAAAGCTGTTATGGCTCAAAAAGAAGATGAAATTAAAAAAGGACAACAAACATTTATTAAAAGATTAATTGCTGCTGTTATTGTTTTCTTTGTAGTAGTGGTAGTAAAATTAGTTGTTGGACTTGTAGCTGATAGTTCTAATTCTGGTGCTATATCTAATTGTCTTGATTGTTTCTTAAAAGGATCAAAGAGTTGTCAAGCAATAAAAAAATAAATTTTCATTAAACAATAATAAAATCTTTATTATTGTTTTTTTTTATGTTATAATATTATATGTAATAATATAGATAGGGGTGGCATATGTTTTTAATTCCTGCAAATAGTAAGAAATCTATGCTTATATTTGGGCTTTTTAATACATTTGATTTAATATTAGTATCTAGTGGTGTTGCTGTTACATTGCTATTATTATTGATACTACCTATTGATCAAATATTATTTGCAATACTTGCGATATTACCTGGAATTATATGTGCATTTTTGGTACTTCCAGTACCTAATTATCACAATGTATTAACTGTAATTAAATCAACAATTGATTTTTTCACAAGAAGACAAAGATTTGTATGGAAAGGTTGGTGCTTTGAAGATGAGCAAAGTGATACAGAGCAAGTACACGAATGATGATATTCCTGTAAAGAGTATTACAAATGGAATGATTTTACTTGATAATAAAGAAAAGGTAACGGGTGTTAAAATACAGCCACGTAATATATTTATTCTTGATTATGAATCTCAAAATGCTATAGTTAATAATTTAAAGGATGTTTATAATATAATTGATTACGAATTTTGGATAATAGCTGCGGATAGACCAGTAGACATTAATGTATATTTGTCTCAACTTCAATTATTATTTAATTCGACTACTAGTCAAATTAGAAGAAAAATGATTTTAGAAGATATTAATAAAGCAAATATGTTTATGAATAATAATATTGTTGATACAGAGTATTATTTATTATTTAAAGAAAAAAATGATGAGACTATTCAAAAACGTGTTCGTAATTTAATTAATGCATTTGCATCAGCTGGTTTGAATACAAAACAGGTTACTAATGATGATTTGAGAATAATTTTAGATAATTTCTTAAATGGTGGAACGACTACTACTTTTGGGACGGTGATTAGTTAATGGATATTAAGACTCAAATTGCTCCTAAGGGGCTTGAATTTAAACCAAGTGAATTTATTATTAGTGATAAGTATGCGACTATATTAACTGTTGTATCATATCCTAAATATATTCAACCTGGTTATTTAGCGCAACTAACAAGTATGTCTGGAATAAAAGTAGTTATTAAACATATACCATTACCATTTAGTTCTATTAGAAAAATGTTAAATAAAGAAATTGCTGATTTAAAGGCAAGGTATCAACAAGAAAGTGATAAGACAATTCAAGAAAGAATTCGTCAGGACTATGAATCGCTAGAGCAATTTATTCAAATGCTTGCTTCTAGTCAATCTAAAATTTATGATTTTCAAATGCATATAATGATTACTGCTGATTCTCAAGATGAATTAATTAGTAAAAAACTTCAAGTAAGAAGTTATTTAGAAGCAATGGAAATGAGAGCATTTCCTCTTAGATTTGAACAAGAAAAAGTTTTAAAATCAATTATACCTATATATCCAAAGCAAGATATTGAAAATAGAATTGGTACTCCAATTCCATCTCCTACGCTTGCTGCAATGTATCCATTTATATTTGATAGTATAAAGGATCCAGGTTTATCTACTTTACTAGGTGTTGATTTTTCTGGTGGAGTTATTTTATTTAATCAATTTTTATATCAAATAAGAAAAGAACATAATAGAAATAACGCCAATATGATTATACTTGGTACATCTGGTTCAGGTAAATCAACAGCTGCTAAGTTAATGCTTAGAACTCATATAAGAAATGGTAGTCAAGTTATTGTAATTGACCCTGAAGGTGAATTAGAAGAAATGGCTAAATTATATGATGGTGATTTTATTGATTTAGGTAAGGGTGGAGAATATGGAATGATTAATCCACTTGAAGTAGTAATTGATGCTGATGAAGATGAAGTACAACAAGGGCTTGGTTATACTGTATTAACTCGTACATTACAAACTATTAAGGCTTTCTTTAAATACTATGATCCAAGTGCTACTGAAGATGTAATTACTATGTTTAGTGAAGTAGTGCAAGAAACATATAAAAGATTTGGAATGGATTTTAATACAGATTATTCTAAGTTTACTCCAAATGATTATCCTACATTTAAAGATGTTTATGCTACTGTACGTGGCAGACTTACATCAATGGTAGAAAAAACTCATGAAAAGGATATTTTAGAGAGACTTGAACTTAAAATTAGACCTATTATTACTGAATTAAAATATTATTTTGATGGTCATACTACAATTACACCGGATAGTGATTTTATTGTATTTAATATAAGAGAATTAATGAATGCTGATGTTAATATTAGAAATGCATTGTTCTTTAACATTTTAAAATATGCTTGGGGACTTACATTAAATAAAAATGTAAATACTGTTCTTGAGGTAGATGAGGCACACGTATTGTTATCTGGTAATAATACTTTAGGAGCTGATTTCTTGGCTCAAATTCAAAGACGTGCTCGTAAATATAATACTGGTACTATTATAATTACTCAACAACCAAGTGATTTCTGTGATCCTTCTGTTATAACGCAAGGTAAGGCTATATTTGATAATGCTTCATACTACTTAATTATGGGTTTAAAGAAACAAGCAGTAGAAGATTTGGCTATGCTAGTTGATTTAAATGATAATGAAAAAGATAGTATTAAGAAATATAACCAAGGTGAAGCACTGTTTGTATGTGGTAGCAGACGTATGAGAATTAATGTTGTTGTTAGTGAACAAGAATTAGATTCATTTGGTTCTGGTGGAGGACTATAAAAAATATAAAAATATAAGCAATCATATATTGTTAATGATTGCTTTTTTTGATATAATAAGATGGGTAAAAATTTTTAATTTTGGAATTAGGAGGGAACAATATGGATGGAAATCCTATAGTAGATAGTGCAAGATTTATTTTTGCAGCTTTAGATAGAATTATATATTGGGTAGCTGGTTTAATATATGATATTATGAAATATATGGCTACTATTTCAATTTTTGGTAATGAACAAATATCACAGTTTGCAACAAAGATTTATGGCGTGATGGGGTTATTTATGCTCTTTAAAGTGTCTTTTTCATTACTTACATATATTGTTGATCCTGATTCTTTTTCAGATAAAAGTAAAGGTATGGGTACTATAGCAAAAAATATTATTATTGTTTTAGTATTAATTATTTTAGCACCATTTGCTTTTGATTTGCTTAGTGACGCACAGAATATTATTTTAAATGAAAATATTTTAGAAAGATTTGTTTTTGGTGCAGGTACAAATGATAATCATATTTTAAAAACTGAAGATGGTGAAGATAAAAAATTTTATATTAGTGAATATTGTACTGAGGGTTCCAGGGTTAAATCTGATGGAGATTTTGTAGCTCTTTCTGTTTTTTCAACTTTTTACCAACCGGAACTAGATAAAGTTGGAACCGGTAAGCAATATGAAACAAAAGAAGCGTTAATGTCATTTTTAAATGATGCTGAAGAACATGATATTAGTTATTGCGCTCCAACAAGTGGTTATGCAACAGTTGGAAGCTACTTGGATGCAGATTTATATAATAGAGAAAATGGTACTGGTTCTAATGATGTATATGATGTTAATTACATGTTTTTCTGGTCTACTATTACAGGAGCACTTTTGGTATTATTGTTTTTAAATATTGCTATAGAGATAGCTAAGCGTGCTGCAAAACTAGGATTTCTAGAACTAATAGCACCAATTCCAATTATATCGTACGTAGATCCAAGATCTGGCAAAGATGGTATGTTTAAAAAATGGTTAAAAGAACTTGGTAGTACGTGGGCTAGTTTATTTATAAGATTGGGTGCTGTATATTTTGCAGTATATGTAATTGGAGTAGTTATTGAAACAATGCAAAATCAATTTGTTGATAATGATCAAGGATTCTTCTTAAGAATATTTACAAGATTATTCTTTATATTTGGATGTTTATTATTTGCAAAAGAATTGCCAAAATTAATTGAAAAATTAGTTCCAGGATTAAATATGAGTGGTTCATTTAATTTAAATCCAATGAAGAATTTAAGAGAAAATACATTGGGATACAATTATATAGCTGGTGCTGCTTCAGGTGCTCTTGGACATGTAGGTGGAGGATTTGCAAATGCATGGGCTTCACATGCGAATAATAATAAAGTTAGAGATAAATATGTAAATAAAGCTGATTTTCAAGATGCAGATGGTAAATGGACTGACAAAAAAGGATATAAAAATGCATTGAAGGCTAGTGACTATAAAAATGATATTGATTTTATGAATAAGCGTGCATCTGTTGCAAGTGCAGTTGCTGGAGCATATAGTGCAGGATTTAGATCATTTTGGAGAACTTCTAAAGATGGTAAAGTCATTGCTGGTGCATCAGGTGGAATTACTAGAAGTAGTGATATTAGAAATCAGAGAGATAATTATAATAATAAAGGACCATTTTCGTATGTTCGTGATAGGGCATCCGTACGTGCTCACGAAGTAGCAGGTATTAAAAATACTTACGGTGTATTTGGTCAAAATGATGAAGAAATTAAACAATTACGTAATAAAGAACAAGAACTTAATACATATGAAACAAGATCAAGAGAGAGACAAACTGATTATGCAATAAATAGTGGAATTAATGTAGAAGCATTTCATGAAGGGTTTAAGCGATTGGAAAGAGGTCTTGGTGAACTTAATTACAATGTTAAAGATGCAAGTGGTAATTTTAAATACTCAGGTGCAACAGAGTGGGATAGGTTTGCTGATTACATGAGCCAGGAACACCCTAATATAGATATTACAGGAATATATAATGTAGCAACAGGTGATCATCATGTATTTGATGAATACTTAGGAATGGATAATAACACTCATTATTTGAATCAACAACATGAAACAGTTAAGAAGGATTTATCTAAAGCAGAAAAAATGTATGCAAGTAATGTGAAGAAGAGTAATTAATAGGTGGTGATTTAATGGCAAATAATAGTGGTAATAATGGTTCAAATAATATGCCATTAAATAAAAATGGTTTTGGTTCAAATAATTTTATGAATCGAAACCGCAATCCACTAAAAAAAGATCAAAATATTTTAAGAAAGGCTAATGGTATTCCCATTGGCCAAAATAATAATAGGAATAGTTTTATTCCTAATACAGATGTATATGATGATGAAGATGAATTACAAGAAAAATCTAAAACACAACAGTTAGAAGAAAAAGTTGCAAGTAAGGCAACATCTTCTGTTATACAAGCAGCTAGTGGTGGTGCTATACCAAAACCTGTTGCGGATGCTATATCTAATAAAGTAGCTGAACCATTAGTTAAGGCTGCAAGATTTAGAAGAAAAGTATATTTGATAATGGCGTGTATTCCCTTATTATTTTTACTTTTGATGTTCGTTATTTTCGTTGGAAGTAGTGACGATAATGAAAAAAAGAAAGACAGCTATTTTACTGGTGAAATGACAGATGATGAGTTATATAAGTATTTAGAATCATTAGGATACTGTGAAAAAGATGAATGTGCTAGTTCTAAAGCTGCATATTTCTATAAGAGTTTAAAAAATGGTATTTCGGATGTTTCTAAAGATGATAAAATTTATGTTGTTAATTTAGCACTTGCTATGATGGGATATGAAAGAACTGATAAACAATTATTTTCAGTAAGTAGTGACGAAGTAACGAGTGTTTTAAATAAATTAAAAGAACTTAATATTGGAAAAAATACTGATTTAGATAATAATAGTAATTTACAAGAATACATTATTGGTACAGATGGATATATATCTACATATAGGACAGATATTACTGGTAATCAAGCAAAGGTTTATGATGCTATTATTAAGGATGCCAAGAGTAAGAATGAGAATTCAGAGTATTTTAAAGAAAAATCAAATTCTAGTAGAACTATTGGTAAATATTGTAGTGTTGGTGATACTCAGGCATCTATTTTTGCATCAATGTCTACTTCTGAATTTTTAGAGGTTATGGGTCCTATTGCACAAGCTGATTACAGTAGAACAGGTATTTTAGCTTCTGTTACACTTTCACAAGCAATAATAGAAAGTGGTTGGGGTAAATATCATATTGGTAATAATGCTATGTTTGGAATAAAATGTTCATCTGTAAATGATGATAGTATTATGACTAGATGTGTTAATACGGGTACTCAAGAAGAGGTTAATGGTCAAATGATTTCTATTGTTGATGGATTTGCGGATTATGACAGTGTTGAAGATTCTGTGTATGACCATTCATTATATTTAACGCAAAATTCAAGATATAGTGGAATAACAAATACTACTAATCCTAGAGAGCAAATTCGTATAATAAAAGCGGGTGGTTATGCTACTTCAAGTAGTTATGAATCAACATTAAATGGTGTAATAGATAATTATAATCTTGAACAATGGGACAAGGTAATTAATACTGGTTCATCTTGTTCAAGTGCTGGAGTAAGTGGATGGAATGTTAGAACTATTGCACCTACTTCAAGTGATAAGGCATTTACATATATTACTGAAAATAGAGGTCAATGTGTATGGTATGCTCAAGCAAGAGCTATTGAAATTGCTCAAGAACTTGCGAAGAGTGGTAAGATAACACAGGCAGAAGCTGATAATATTCAAAATAAATTATTAGGCATTTATGGTGATAGTGGTGTATGGGTACAAAAGGCATCTCCATATTTCAATACTAGTACGAATGTTAATGATTTGAAAGCTGGATCTATCATTTCATGGAGTGGTGGAGCTGGAGGATGGGGTCATATTGCAGTAATTGAAGAGGTAACTGAAAATTCAGTTACAGTTACTGAAGGATGGTCAACGTATTCTGGAACAGCTAGTTGCCCTAATGATTGGGGATGTGTTAATTTCTTAAATAGAACTTTTGATATGGAAAGTTTTAAAAATAATTTTGGTCCATCTTATGATGGAGGAAGAACATTTGAAGGTTATATATATTTCTTAGAACCTAAAAGTTAGGAGGATGTATGAAAAAATTAATTTTGATTTTATTTAGCATATTTTTCTTAACGGGGTGTGATGTTGATTATAATCTAAATATTGATTCAAAATATATGACTGAAAGTATTGATTTTGTACTTGAAAATAATCAGGATAATTTGAATAGAGTTAATAATTTTAATAAAAATAAATTAGCTTCATATTTTGATATGGATTTAAATAAGTCTCATTACTATGATAGTAATTTAGATATTGGTAATAATATTAATTTAAATTATACATATAAATATACGGGTGAAAATTTAAAAAAATCTCAATTTATTAATTATTGTTTTTATAAGTTTAATGTTATAAAAAATGATACATATATAATTATTGAAACTAATGATGGTATTTCGTGTAAGTATAAAGATGGTATTGAACAGTTTGATAAATTAAATATTAATATAAAAACTAAATTAAAAGTGGAAGATAATAATGCTGATAAATCATTTAATGGTAAGTATACATGGGTAATTGACGATAATAATTATTCTAATAAGAACATTTATATTAAAATTAATCATACACCAAAAGCTAATGGTATTAGTCCAACAGTGGCTATTTTAATAGGTGTAAGTGTGGTTTTACTAATTGGACTTGTTATATTTATATTTGTTAATAATAGTTCTAAAAAAAATAATAAAATATAAAAAATATGTGTTATAATATAAAACTGAACGGGTGATTTTATGAAATTAAAATTTAGGGCTGAAAAAAAGGATTTAATTATATTTGCAATATTTTGTATATTGCTTCTTTATTTAGTTGCTGTTGGTGTTACTAATGTTGTGTCTTTTGCAAGTGAATCTAAACTTGCTGGTTTAAATCCATTACCTGCTTTTAGTAGAGAATATTTTGCGCCTACTATGGTATTTTATTTGATAGCTTTAATTGCTATTATAAGTAGTGTTTCTTCTCACTTTTTTGAAAGGGAGAAAGGTATTGGAATAGTTACTTCACCTAAGGAATCAAAAGGATATTCTAGATGGGCAACAGCTAAAGAGATGAAGAAACAATTAAAAATGGTTGATCCAATGGCAAAAGAAAGTGATGTTGCTGGTATTCCTTTAATGAATGATGGTAAGGAAATATGGGTTGATGATAGTGAATGGCATAATTTAATAATTGGTTCTACTGCTTCAGGTAAAACTGAAAGTATTGTTCAACCAATGGTTAAGTCTTTAATGAAAAAAGGCGAGTCAATGATTATTACTGACCCTAAAGGTGAAATATATGAACGTAATGGTGAGGAATTAAAGGAAAGAGGGTATAATGTTGTTTTACTTAACTTCCGTGATCCTCAAAGTGGTAATTGTTGGAATCCTATAACTTTACCATATAGTTTATATAAAGAAGGTAAAAAAGATAAGGCTACTGAGTTACTAGATGACTTAGCTAAAAATATTTTGTATGATGAATCTAGTAAGAATGCAGATCCTTTCTGGGAAAATACATCTGCTGATTATTTTGTAGGTTTATGTTTAGCTTTATTTGATGATGCTAAAGAGGAACAAATTAATTTAAATACTATTAATTTAATGACAACAGTTGGTGAAAATAAATTAGGTGGAACAACTTATATGAAGGAGTATTTTAGTGATAAGGATCAAGGATCTCCTGCATATATAAATGTTGCAAGTACATTAATGGCTCCAACTGAAACAAAGGGTAGTATATTATCAGTATTTAAACAAAAAATAAAATTATTTTCTTCTAAAGAAAATTTATCTGAAATGTTAAGTCATACAGATTTTGATATGAAAGATATTGGTAGAAAGAAAACTGCAGTTTTCATCATTATTCATGATGAGAAAAAGACATATCACCCTCTTGCTACAATATTTGTTAAACAATGTTATGAAACATTAATCGATGTTGCATTTGAAAATGGTGGTAAGTTACCTCAAAAAACAAACTTTATTCTTGATGAGTTTGCTAATATGCCTCCTTTAAAAGATGCGGATGCGATGGTTACAGCGGCTCGTTCTCGTTTGATACGTTTTACATATATAATTCAAAACTTTGCACAATTAACTGAAGTATATGGAAAAGAAAAAGGAGATACAATAAAGGGTAACTGTGGTAACTGGATTTATTTAATTAGTACAGAGCTTGCTGCTCTTGAAGAAATAAGTAAGATGTGTGGAGATGTTAAGTCTAAAAAAGATGATAAAACTGATAGTAGACCACTTGTTACTGTTTCTGATTTACAAAGATTACCTATGTATACTATGATTATTTTACGTACACGTAGTATGCCATTTAAAACTAAAATGACTCCAGCATGGAAAATGGATCAAGAAAATATGTGGGGTACAAGTTATCCTAAAGCAGGATATCCACATCGTGAAAAACAAAAAGTTGAAGTATTTGATATTAAAGCATATGTTGATGAAAAGAAAGATAAAAAAATTAAAGAGATGTTAAGTAGGGGTACTACTGAACCAAGAGAAAGAAATCCATTTATGGGTGGAGCAATGCCTCCTATGGGTATGTTTCCTCCAATGTTTGATTCTATGGGAAGTAGTAAACCTGATAATGGATTTAATGTTGATGATTTACTTAAAAAGATTGATGCTAAAATAGCAGAACTTGAAGAAGAAGAGAAACAAGAGTCTATTGATAAGGGAATAAAAAATACTGTAAAGAATCTTGATGTAGCACCTGATCAATTTGAAAATGATGTTCAGGCTATTGATAAAATAGAAGATGATAAATTAATTCAAAAGGATTTTGAACCTAAATTTAATAAGAATACTAAAGAGTTAAATAATATATCACTTGAAGCAAAAATAAATCAAACTATTAAAGATCTTGATTTAGATGATGATATTCATGATAATGATTTAAAAGTAATTGATAAAATTGAGGATGATAAATCAAATGAATTAAAAATTAATACATCTAATATTAAATTTCCACAAGAATTTAAAAATGATGAAGATATTGATATTCCTGAAGATGAAATTATTGAGGAAAGTGAAACTTATGATAATGTTATTACTGATGATCAGTTCTTTGATGATTTCTTTAGTGATGATGAATAAGATACTTAGATTGTATCTTATTTTTTTGTTTTTTCATATATATTAATAGGTGATTAATTTGAAAACTATAAATATAAGAGATTACAATCCTAGTATGGGTAAATTAATAGATATTGAAGAAAAAGAAGTTTATAATAAAAACCATATTAAAGGTTCTATTAATATACCACTTAATACTT
>Ga0310691_10001649_pt1 | contig 33329 bp, 29 predicted proteins | sample 176DNAGHGlowgp2_FD_203887 | JGI IMG/M metagenome (GOLD analysis project Ga0310691, IMG submission 203887) | Sheep rumen microbial communities from Palmerston North, Manawatu-Wanganui, New Zealand - 1766 DNA GHGlow gp2 (v2) (version 2) | ecosystem: Host-associated > Mammals > Digestive system >... | reverse complement strand
AACTTTTGAAAAAGTTTGATCAAAACTTCAAAAATGATTCTTAATGAAGTTTCTCGACAGACTGGCGCTCCCGTACATCCTTGTACGGGAGCGCTTTTGTTTGACAAACAGCACATATCATGCTATAAGGCGGCCGTGCCGCCCTCCGTTTTTATTCCCCGGCAGTTATCCCTCTACTTTTTTTCATGCTCTCCCATTGCGTTTTCTGCTGTAATATGCTATAATATAATCGAGTAATTATATGATATAGAAAGGCAGATTTGATTGATACATACTGATTTTCACCCTCCCGCACTTGCGGACCGGAATGCTGTTTACAGCGCGGTCAATGCCGTCAATGCAAAGGAAAACGACGCTGCATTTGCGAGTCTTTATCTGCTGCGGGGCAAATACGGCACAGAAATTGCACTCTGCGGCGATTTGCTGCTCAGGCGTTACAGCGCCGGATTTCGTGCCGGATGCTATGGCTTCCCGCTCGGCAGCGGTGATCTGCACCATGCATTTTCCCGGCTGTATGCGGATGCCGTGTCGCGGGATATCCCGCTCAGACTGACGCTGCTGACCAAAGCGCAGTGCGAGACGCTGGATGCGCTGTATCCGGGCGGATTTCAGTTCACGCCGGCAGAGGATTACACCGAATACCTCTATCTTCGGCAGAATCTTGCGGAACTCAAAGGCAGCAAATATCACGGCAAGCGCAATCATATTGCGCAGTTCTGGCGTGCTTATCCGGAGGCACAGATTCAGCCGCTGATAGCAGAAAATGCAGATTTTGCCGTGCGGATTGCGGAACGCTGGCTTGCTGCAAGGGAGAATCCGGAGGAGACCTCCTTGCAGGCGGAGATGCAGTGCATCCGCGAAGCCGCAGCAAACTGGAATGCGCTCGGACTGACCGGGCTGCTGCTCTATGCCAAACCGGACGAAGAACCGATCGGCATGACCGTGCTTTCCCGGATTTCCGACGGCATTTACGATGTTCACTTTGAAAAGGTCGCACCGGGCTATCCGCACGCGTGGCCGGTCGTTGCGAATGAAGCGGCAAAGTGCATGACCGATGCGGTATATCTGAACCGTGAGGAAGATCTCGGCGAAGCGGGAATGCGCGCTTCCAAAAGCTCTTATCACCCCGATCTGCGAAATGAAAAATTCACTGCACTGTGGTGCGGAAGGGAATCGCTGATATGCTGAAAACCATTCTCTCAGGAAAGACCTGCGCCGATTGCCGCAATTGCTGCATTTTCGAGGAGCAGAGCGCATGGGAGCTGCCGACTTTCCCGGAAGCGGCAGTCCGGCGGCTGCATGATGACCCGCAGTACAAAATCAAAGAGGAAAACGGCAGATACCGCATCTCGCTGCCCTATGACGACACACACAGCGCAAAACCGTGCCCGTTTCTGAATCCGGATTCCGGCTGCACGCTGCCCGCAGAGGAAAAGCCCTTTGCCTGTTCGCTCTGGCCGGTGCGCGTGATGCCGGACAGCGACGGCAGTCCCGCACTCACACTGTATCACGGATGTCCCGGTGTCACGGAGGAGCAGATACCGGCGCTGCGCGAGCTGCTTGAAAACGGTCTGCGAAACCGCATTTTTGCAGAGCTGAATCAGGATCCGTCGCTGCTGCTCCCCTATCACCCGAACTATATATATCTGGAGAGGCTGCCTATGAATCAATATCCAAATCCGGAAGCGGTGTTCCGTTATTTTACAGAAATTGCTGCGATTCCGCACGGCTCCGGCAATACCGGCATGATACGCAGATGGGCACTTGATACCGCAAAACGGCTTTCGCTCGATGCCCATGCAGACAGCACCGGCAATGTCATCATTCGCAAGGCGGGTTCGCCGGGATATGAGAATCACCCGCGTGTCATGCTGCAAGGGCACCTCGATATGGTCTGTGCCAAGCTGCCGGAATGCACCAAGAACATGGAGACAGATGGGCTTGATCTCATCTGGGGCGAGGAATATCTCACCGCAGACGGCACAACGCTCGGCGGCGATGACGGCATTGCGATCGCATATGCCTTTGCATTGCTGGAATCGAAGACCGTTCCGCACCCGCCGCTGACTGTCCTGCTGACCGTCGATGAGGAAATCGGCATGGACGGCGCAACTGCACTTGCCCCCGCTGAGCTTGACGGCACTTATCTCATCAATCTCGATTCTGAGGACGAGGGCGTTTTCACGGTCGGATGCGCGGGCGGTGTGCGTTCGCATCTTTGCTATCCGGCGCATTTTGAGCCGGCTGAAGGCTGCATTCTGAAGCTGCATCTCTCCGGGCTGACCGGCGGACATTCCGGCACCGAGATTCACAAGCCGCTGCTCAATGCCAATGTCATGATGCTGCGGCTGCTCAGCACTGTCAGGGTACCGTTTCGGCTGATTGCATGGGAGGGCGGAATCCGCGACAATGTGATTCCGACGGAATGCACGGTTTCTCTCTGCTGCGATGCAGATGCGGTATCGGAAATACGCCGGGCGATTCAGAACCGGATGAACGAAATTCTCCGCGATTACCCGAACGAAACCGGCTTACAGATGACAGAAGAACAGGCTGCCGTAACCAATGAAGAAGCCATGACCGATGCGGATACTGCTGCACTGCTCCGGCATCTTTCTGCGCTGCCGAACGGCGTTCAGAAGATGAATCCGGCGCTGAATATGCCCGAAACCTCGCTGAACCTCGGCATTTTCTCGCTGCGTTCAGACGGGATGTATGTCGATGCACTGATTCGCAGCGGCATCAACAGCGAAAAGACCAAGCTCGCACATCAGCTCGCGGAATCTGCGGAAAAAGCAGGCGGAACCGCAGCGGAATCCGGCGATTACCCCGCGTGGGAATATCAGCCGGACACCGCGCTCGAACACACTGCCGTCCGCACATTCACAGAGCTGTACCGGAAAGCGCCGGTTGTGCAGACTATCCACGCGGGGCTTGAATGCGGGATTCTATCCGCAAAGGCGCCGCAGGTGCAGTGCATTTCCGTCGGACCGGATATCCCGGATATTCACACGCCGCGCGAACGGCTTTCGATTCCCTCCGCAGCCCGCACATGGGATTTCCTCTGCGCACTGCTGAAAGCACTGTAAATTCACATTCGGAATCACAGAAAGGCAGGTGATCCCGATGCGGTTTCTGCATCTCGCGGATCTGCATATCGGAAAGGTGCTGCACCGGCACAGCATGATGCCCGATCAGCGGCATATTTTGCAGCAGATTCTGCAAATTGCCGATGAGCAACAGGTCGATTCCGTCCTGATTGCCGGTGACATTTATCAGCGAAATACACCCTCGCCCGAAGCCATGACCGTGTTCAGCGATTTTCTTGCAGCACTTGCGGAAAAGCAGCTCCCCTGCTATCTCATCAGCGGCAACCACGATTCTGCTGAACGTGTCGCATATCTCTCCGCGCTTGCGGAGCAGTCCGGCATTCATATTGCCGGCGCAGAGAGCGGCAGGATTTATTCCTATCAGACAGAGGATGAATACGGCACGCTGACCGTGCATCTGCTGCCCTACTGCACACCGGCGGATGTCCGGGCGAAATATCCGGAGCAGGCTGCCGAAATCCGCAGCTATGAGGATGCTGTGCGGGCTGTTCTTGCGCGGTATCCCGTTTCCGGAGAGGGGCGTCATGTGCTCGTCTGCCATCAATTCCTGACAGGCGCGGTCACCTGCGACTCAGAGGAGCTGGCAATCGGCGGGCTCGACAATATCTCTGCATCGCTGTTCGATGCCTATGATTATGTCGCGCTCGGACATCTGCACGGACCGCAGCACGTTTCCCGCGAAACGGTGCGCTATGCGGGCTCTCCGCTGAAATATTCCTTCTCGGAGCTGCATCAGAAAAAATCCGTCACGATAGTCGATATCAGGGAAAAGGGCAATATTGCAATCACAGCGATTCCGCTTTCGCCGCTGCACGGAATGCAGGAAATCCCCGGAAAACTCGAATCGCTTTTGCAGCATGAACCGACTGACGACTATGTTCATGTGCTGCTGCTTGACGAAGAACCGCCCGCCGACGCAGTCCGGCAGCTCCGGACTGTATTCCCGAATCTGCTGCAAATGACCGTGCAGAACAGCAAATTCCGCGAGGACAGAACCGTCACGGCAGACAGTATGCCGGAGCACACCGATTTTCTCAGGCTGTTCCGGGATTTCTACGCATTTCAGAATGCAGGCGCCGAACCCAATGAACGGCAGCAGCAAATCATAGAAAAACTGCTCGCACAGATCGACAGGGAGGTGACTGCGGAATGAGACCCGAAAAGCTGACGATGCAGGCATTCGGTCCGTATGCGGGCTGTGTTTCGGTGGATTTCACCCGATTCGGAGAAAACGGTCTGTTTCTGATCTCCGGCGATACAGGCGCCGGCAAAACCACGATTTTTGATGCGATTTCCTTTGCGCTTTACGGGGAAGCCAGCGGCGGCAGCAATCGCCGCTCCTCCAAGAGTTTCCGCTCGGATTATGCCGACCCGGAAACCGATACGTTTGTCGAGCTGGTCTTTACGCACCGCGGCGAGCGCTATACCGTCCGCCGGAATCCGGAGTACATTCGGGCAAAGCGCAGAGGCAGCGGTCTTGCAAAGGAAAACAGCGCGGTCTCCCTGCTGCGGCACAGCGACGGCGCACAGCAAAATTTGCAGGAAATCGCCAATAACGCAATCCGGAATCTGATCGGGCTCGACCGCGAACAGTTTGCACAGACGGTTATGATCGCACAGGGCGATTTTCTCAAGATTCTCAACGCAAAATCCAAAGACCGCAAGGAGCTGTTCCAGAAGCTCTTTGCGACGACGCGTTATGCAAAGTTTCAGGAGCTTCTGAAGGATGCGTTCGCAGATGCAAAGCGCAGACTCGATGAGACCGATCTTGCCATTACACAGAATGCCGCAGGACTGCGCATCCCGCCGGAAACAGACGGCGCCGAATGGCTGATCGCGCTGAAGGAGGAGCCCTCCGTCATCGGCAAAGCACTGCCGCCGCTGCATCGGTTCTGCACCGAAGAAGCGCAGATTCTCTCTGAACAGCAAACCGAAATCGCAGAAGAAGAAGCAATTTTACAGGCAAAAATCAAAGAAGCGGAAGCGGGAAAGCAGCAAAACCGTCTCCTGCGGGATTTGCGCTGCGCAGAGGAGCAGGATGCCGTTCTCCGCAGCCGCGAGCCGGAGATTGCCGCACAGCGCGATCAGCTCAAAACCGCAGAGCAGGCAGCCGAGCTCTATACGCAGTATTCCGCGCTGCACAATGCAGAGCAGCGTGAAGCCGAGGCAGAGCAGAATCTTGCTGCCCATAAAGACGGACTCCCGGCTTGTCAGGATGAGGAACAGCGCACGGCACAGATCCTTGCCGATGCCGTTCAGCAATCGGAAACCGTGCCGGATCTCACAAAGCGTCAGCAGAATGCCGAACAAGCCTGTGCGCTGCTGCAAAAATCCGAGCAGCTCCGCGATGCACACCGGAGCGCTGCCGATCAGTGCAGGCGTGCATTCACCGTTTTGCAGATGGCATCAAAGCAGCAGACCGAATGCCTCAGCGCCTATCTTGCCGGACAGGCAGGCAGGCTTGCGGCAGAATTGAAGGAAAACCTCCCCTGCCCTGTCTGCGGATCACTGACGCACCCGAACCCCGCCGCAATGCCCGCACATACCCCGACCGCCGAGGAACTCGATGAAGCAAATGCGCGGCAATCAGATGCGCTGGCGAAATTTGAACGGCTGAAACAAATCGCTGCCGAGCGGGAGCAGGCGCTCAGCGATACACTCGCAGAACTCCGGACGATGACCGGCGAGGATATCCCGCCGCGGGAAGTGCTGATGAGGACCGCGCAGGAAGCCGCCGATCTGATCCGCGAAATCAATCGCAGACTCGCCGAAGCACAGAATATGCATCATCAGGCTGAACGCACACTTGCAGCGAAACAAGCGGCATACGCCGAGGCCGAGAAGCAATTGCAGCGCACAGAAGCAGAGACCGGCACCCTGACAGAGCGCTATACGGCGGCACTGGCTGCATCGGATTTTGCGGATGAGGAGAGCTTTCTCGGCGCAATGCTCCCGCAGGAAAGCCGTGCATTGCTCCGCAAACAGATTCAGGATTACGAACGCACACTCAGCGAGCTGAGCGGCAGACTGTCCAATCTGCGGCAGCAGTGTACGATTGCCGAGGAGATTCCGGTTGAAGAATTGGAGCAGACGCTGCTTTCCATGCAGCAGGCACAGCAGCAGCGCCGGCAGCAGAATCAGGAACGGATGCTGCGGTATGACCGGAATTTCCGGGCGCTGCAAATGCTGGAGCCGCTCGAATCGGCGCGTAAGGATGCAGAGCGCGACTGTGCCGACCTCCGCGACCTCTACCAGACCGTCGGCGGACAGCAGACCGGTCAGGTCAAGCTGAGCTTTGAGGCATATGTGCAGCAGTTTTATTTCAAGCAGGTGGTCGCATCTGCAAACAAACGCCTGCGCGTACTGACAAACGATCTGTATGCACTGCGCTGCCGCACCGAGGCAGGTTCCCTGCGCGGGCAAACCGGACTGGACTTAGAGGTTTTCGACAGCAGCACGGGGCTCTGGCGGGATGTTTCAACGCTCTCGGGCGGCGAATCCTTCCTCGCGTCGCTGGCGCTGGCGCTGGGGCTTTCCGATACCGTTCAGGCACAGAGCGGCGGCATTGAACTCGATGCGATGTTCATTGACGAGGGCTTCGGCTCGCTCGATGAACAAACGCTGCGGCAGGCAATTCAAATGCTGGCGAAGCTCGCGGACGGCACCAGACTGATCGGTGTGATTTCACACGTCACCGAGCTGAAAAATGCGATTGATTCGCAAATCCATATCACAAAGGATTACACGGGAAGCAGACTGACCGTTCGGGTATGAGCGGCGCTGCATCCCGGAAAGGAGCGAACCTGCATGAAACAAAAACGCAGATTCTTAAAGCAGATTGCGGCATCGGCCTGTGCGCTGCTGCTCTGTGCTGCGGGATTCCGCACGGTTCCGGCATTGACCGCGAATGCCGCTGTTGTCGGCGACTGCGACGGAAACGATCAGATTGACCTCGCAGATGCGGAATTATTGCAAGCGTATTTACTGGGTGAGCAGCCGGATATACGCGGCGGCGACTATGATAACAGCGGCAGCATCAATGCCGCCGACCTCACGCTGCTGAAACGGAGATGCCTGCAAAATCACAATCCGCAAGAGGAAACCGTCACACTGATGGTCTATATTTCCGGCGCCAATCTCGAAAGCGAATACGGTGAGGTCAGCGCCGATCTTGCGGAAATCACGGCGGCGAACTATTCCGATTCGCTTCAGGTTGTTGCGATGACCGGCGGCGCTGCGGCATGGCACAATGAACTTTCCGACGCCGACGGAAACTACCGGATTACCGTCAATGCAGAAGGCGCTTCATCTGAAAAAATGGACGGGGAAAACCGCGATATGGCAAGCAGCGAAACTTTGCAGAATTTTATCACGGAGACCGCCGAAGCCTATCCCGCCGACCGCTATGCGCTGATTATCTGGGGGCACGGCGCCGGTCCGCTTTACGGACTCTGCTATGACGGCATCTCCGGCAAGACCATGTATTTGCCGCAGCTCCGTGATGCGCTTGCTGGCGCGGACGTTCACTTTGACTGGATCGGCTTTGACAGCTGCATTATGGGCACGCTCGAAACTGCCTATGCGGTGAAGGATTATGCAGATTACATGGTCGCCTGTCCCGCTGTCATGAGCAGCCTCGGCTGGGCATATGAGCCGTTTATTACAAAATGGTCGGCTGACCCCGGCTGCCCGACTGCGGATATTCTCGAATGCATTGCGGACAGCTCGGTTGACGCGAATATTGATACCGGCAACTCTGCCGCTATGGCAAGCTACGATCTGCAATATATCGAGCCGCTGACCGATGCGGTATATACCTATATCAATGATCTCTATTATGCCTACCGGGAATCCGGCATAACCGATATTTACGAGGCGCGATGCAAAATGCTCGACTCGGAGGCGGAGGGATTCTCGACCTATGACACTGTTGATCTGCTCTCGCTGGTGACATTGCTCCCTGCACAAACCCACTCCGAAGCGGTCACAGATCTGGTCAAACAGACGGTCATGCACCGCGCACTCCTCAACGCCGGCGATTTCTGCGGCATTATGATGTGGTTCCCGGAGAAATACCCGATCGACGGGCTGACGCTGATGCCCTCCGTTTACCGGGATCTCGGACTGGATGCGACCTATATCGCACAGATGCGGGAGCTCAGCAGTGCAATCCACAGCGAAACAACACCCGTTGGCTGAATCCGGCACGGCATGGCACCGGAAATCTCATTTGCCGCAGCCCGGCGGGGCTTGACAAACGATGTCAATTTATGTAAAATAAGAATGGATAATTCCGATAATTTCCGATAAGGAGGATTCGTGTATGGATCAGAAACGTCCGAAGAGCAGAGAAAAACAGGTAAGCTCCGGCGGCTCGGGCGCCTATCGCAGAGGCAGCGGGCTCGGAACCGGACCTGTCGGCTCGCAGAACGGCTATGCCGGCAGAAAAACCGAAGGCGGCGGAGGCGGCGGAAAACGTGCTGCTGTCGGCGGCGGCGGTGCAGTTGCCGTAATTGCAGCCGCAATCATGATGCTGAAGGGATGCAATCTCGGCAGCCTTTCCAATCAGGCGGGCAACGGCGGCGGAAATGAACTGCCCGGGCAGTCTGTCTCCGGCGAGCAGTATGTTGCGGATGCCGGCGGCACTGCAAATACCGCAGTCGCAGAGGGCTCCCGCGCAAAATATACCGCGCTGAAGGGCAATAATCAGGATACTGTCACGATGATGGTCTATGTCTGCGGCACCGATCTGGAATCCAAAAACGGCATGGCATCTTCGGATATCACCGAGATGCTCAATGCGAGCTTCGGCAGCAATATCAACCTGATCCTCTATACCGGCGGCTGCAAGCAATGGCGTTCGGTCGGAAATTATCAGATCAGCAACAGCACAAACCAGATTCATCAGATCAAAAACGGTCAGATCGTCACGCTGGAATCCAATGTCGGCAATAAGGTCATGACCGATCCGGCGACGCTGACCGAATTCATCAATTACTGCAAAACCAATTTCCCGGCAAACCGCAATGAGCTGATCTTCTGGGATCACGGCGGGGGCTCTGTCAGCGGCTACGGCTATGACGAAAAGAATGCGAAAAAAGGCTCGATGAGTCTCGGCGGCATCAATCAGGCACTGAAAAACTGCGGGATGAAATTTGATTTCATCGGCTTCGACGCCTGCCTTATGGCAACCGCCGAAACCGCACTGATGCTGAATAATTATGCGGACTACCTCGTTGCCTCCGAGGAGACCGAGCCCGGCATCGGCTGGTACTACACCAACTGGCTCAACAAACTCGGACAGAACACCTCGCTCCCGACGGTCGAGCTCGGCAAGAATATCGTCGATGACTTCATTACAGAGTGCGCAAAGCGCTGCCCCGGTCAGAAGACAACGCTCTCTGTCATCGACCTCGCAGAATTCGCAAACACAATCCCGGCAAATCTCAGCGGCTTTGCAAATTCTGTCAGCACGCTCATGACAAATGAAGAATACCAGACCGTTTCCGACGCGCGCAACAATACCAGAGAATTTGCGACCAGCTCGAAGATTGACCAGGTCGATCTCGTCGATCTCGCAATGAAAATGAACACAAATGAGGGCAAAGCGCTCGCAGATGCAATTCACAATGCGGTCAAATACAACCGCACCTCAACCAACATGACCAATGCTCACGGCGTTTCCATTTACTTCCCGCTCAAGCGCACCTCTTATGTGGACAGCGCCTGCAACACATTCAATCAGATTTCGTCGGACGATTCCTATACCAAGTGCATCCGGCAGTTTGCAAGCCTTGAAACCAGCGGTCAGATTGCGGCGGGCGGCAGCTCTGCATCCTCCCCGCTCTCCTCGCTGTTCGGCGGAATGCTCTCCGGCGGAACCTCCGGCAGCTCCGATCTCATCGGCTCCCTGCTGAGCGGATTCCTCGGAGGCGGCGGCGACCGCAGCATCGACGGACTCGATTCCTCGAACACGGAATTCATGAAAGACGCCGATCTCAATCAGGCTTCGCAGTATATCGCAAATAACCACTTCGATCCGTCGGCTCTGACATGGACCGAAAAAGACGGCAAGTATCAGATGACGCTCTCCGATGAGCAGTGGAAAATGGTCAACCGGCTCGATAAAAATACCTTCCTCGATGACGGCGAAGGTTATATTGATCTCGGACTCGACAACACCTTCGATATCGAAGGAAATACGCTGATTGCAGACTCTGCCCGCGACTGGCTCGCCGTCAACGGACAGACCGTCGCCTACTATCACACCGATACACTGGAATACAACGGCGACACCGTTTTCTCCGGCTATATCCCCGCAATCCTCAACGGCGACCGCGTCAGACTGCTGGTGCGCTTTGACAAGGATCACAAAGGCGGCTATATCGTCGGCGCGGAGACCGATTACCGCAACGACGAGACCGATACCGTTGCAAAGAGCATGACCGAGCTTCAGAACGGCGACAAAATCGACTTTGTATGCGATTATTACAGCTACGACGGCGAATATCTCGACAGCTACTACCTCGGCGAGCAGCTTACCGTCAACGGCGATCTCGTGCTCAGCAATTCCGACGTCGGCTCCGGAACTGTCAAGATCACATACTGCTTCACGGATATGTATAATCAGGAATACTGGTCGGAAGCGATCATCAAATAAGGACGGATTATCATGAAATATCTGTATTTACTGCTGATTATCGGATTCAGCGCAGTTGCGGCATTTTGCTATGCTGCCGATAAGCTCCGCGCAAAGCATAACCGGCGCAGATATTCCGAGCGCCTGCTGCTTTCGCTCGGCATTTTCGGTGCTCCGGGCGCGCTGCTCGCCATGAACATCTGCCATCACAAAACAAAAAAGCGCTATTTCTGGATCGTCAATCTGGTCTGCCTTGCAGCCGAGATTGCACTCGGGCTGTATCTCTTCCTGCACAAAGCAGAATGATGCAGATACCGGGAATCCTGATATTCAAAAACTGCCGCAGAGATTCGTTTCTGCGGCAGTTTTCTGTCGAATCGGGACTTGACAAACTGCGAAAAGTATGGTATAATGAATTCGTCTTAAAAACAACTGTCCGTCTGGTACGGATACAGCAAGGGGAGGTCACGGCTGTTATGTCCGATCACCAAAAGAACTGGGTCGTCGTGGATGCCGCCGTTTTGCCGGAGGTCATCCTCAAAACCCTGACCGTCAAACGGATGCTCGCAAACCGTGAGGAGAAAAGCTCCTCCGCTGCCTGCCGCTCTGTCGGGATCTCACGCAGCGCTTTCTACAAATACCGCGATTCGGTTTTTGTCTATGAGGAGCAGATGCGCGAGCACATTTTTACTGTCTATTTGCTGCTGCATGATGAGTCCGGTGTCCTTTCCGGTGTGCTGCATACTCTGACCGACGCGAAGGCAAATGTCCTGACGCTGAACCAGAGCATTCCGATCGACGGCGCGGCAACGGTCACAGTGACATTCCGCTTGCAGGACGCAGCAACAATCTCGGCGCTTTGCAGCACGCTCTCCGAGCGCAAGGGCGTCGTCGAAGTCCGGCTGCTGTCCGGATCATAAAAAAGTAAAGAAATGAGGGTAGTGCTTTCCTTTCAGCGGAAGCAAAAAAGCGTATGAAAAAATTTGCAGTTTTGGGTTACGGTACGGTCGGCTCCGGTGTCGTGGAGCTGTTTCACAAAAATGAAACGAAAATCGAGGAAAAAGCAGGCTCACAGATGGAGCTCGCCTATATTCTCGACCTCCGCGATTTCCCGGATTCGCCCTATGCGGACAAATTCGTGAAATCCATTGACACGATTCTCGCAGACAAAGAGGTTACGGTTGTCGCAGAATGCATGGGCGGTGTTGAACCGGCATTCACTTATCTGATGCGCTGCCTGCAAAACGATATCAGCGTCGTGACATCAAACAAAGAGCTGATCGCACAGAAGGGCGCAGAGCTGCTTGCTGCGGCAAAAGCACATTCCTGCAACTGCTTCTTTGAAGCATCCGTCGGCGGCGCAATTCCGATCATTCGCCCGCTGCACCGCTGCCTTGCCGCAAATGAGATCTCTGCGATTTACGGTATCCTGAACGGCACAACCAATTACATTCTCAATAAAATGCTGACAGACGGAATGCGTTTCGAGGAAGCGCTTGAAAAGGCACAGAAGCACGGCTATGCCGAGCGCGAGCCCAGTGCCGATGTGGACGGGCACGATGCCTGCCGGAAAATCTGCATCCTGTCCTCGCTCGCATTCGGAAAGCACGTTTATCCGGAGAGCGTTTACACCGAGGGCATCCGGCAGATTACGCTGGAAGACGCAAATGCTGCGGATGCGCTCGACGGCGCAGTGAAGCTGATCGCATCCGTCACAAAACTGGAAAACGGCAGAATTCTGCCGGCAGTCATGCCGATGTTCGTGCCGCATGAGAATCTGATCTCCCGCGTAGACGGCGTGTTCAACTGCGTCGAAGTTTGCGGCGATGCGATCGACCGCGCATATTTCACCGGACGCGGCGCGGGCAAAATGCCGACGGCAAGCGCGGTCATGGGCGACGTGATCGAAGCCGTGAAGCATCACAAAACGGTCTTCTCGCAGTTCTGGGTCGATGCAGGCACGCAGGATTTCATTGCCGGTATTGACGAGCTGATGAGCGGAATGTTCATCCGCTTCGAGGCTGCACAGAACGTAGAAGCCCTCGCGGAGAAGATCTCCGATCTGCTGCGTGCAATGGGTCACACTGACGATGCGATTGATGTCATTGAGAATGCGTGTGTCATCTCAGAAAAGCTGAATGCAGCAGAGCGGGCACAAGTTCTCGAAAAGCTGACAGAATCCGGCATGAAACCGGCGCACTGGATGCCGGTCATGGACGCCTGATAAAACAAAGGGGAAGGACACAGCGATCCTTCCCCTTCTTTTTATGCAGTTTTGTAAAGCGTGATATTTTCAAAGGTGATATTGCCGCTGCCGATTCCGCCGAGATAAAACACGATTTCGCAGGCTTTGTCGGCTTGCTTCATGGTAAAGGCCGTGCTGCCGTGCGTGCCGGTAACGGAATCGCTGCAATGCACAACCGAAGGATCGGCGATGTTGTGAATCTCATACGGAATCTCCGCACTGTCGGCGCCCTTCACATCAAATGCGAGCTCATAGCTGCCGGCGGGCAGATTCAGATTCGTGATGTAGAACTGAATGTCCTCCTTGCTGCTGCCGCCCTCGGTGATGTTCAGGTTCATGGATTTGTTCCATTCCGCGTAATACGGCCACATATTGCCGCCGGTCATCCGCGTGCCGTACTCACCGTCCATCGCGAGATCAATGCCGATTTTGCTCGACTCTCTGCCGATCGCGTCACAGATTTTGTCTGCGAGCAGGTAGGCGTTCAGCTGATGCGTTTTCGGAGACGGATGCCAGTCAGCGCCGTAACCGTCAGCAGATTTCTGCGTCGGAGACTGATAGCAGCTGATCTTCGGATCATTGACCTCAGAAACCGCCGCCTCGATATACGGATACAGCTCCTCGCAGCCCATGATGCCGAGCGTGCAGATGATTGCAGAATCCGGATTCTTCGCACGGATCTGCTTCAGGAATTTCACATAGCCCTCCTGATATTCCTTGCCGCGGGTCTCAAGTGCTTTTGTCGCATAGGAATCGTCATTGGTGCCGAGATTCAGTACGATCACATCGCTCGGATTCGCGGAGAAATCCCACTCGGTCTGATAATCCGACGGCTTGCCGACAAACTCATAAACCGGCGGAACGAGACTGTCGAGGTTCGCGGCGCCGTCATTGGAATAGCCGGAGACAATGCCGTGCCCGCTGTAACTGACAGCGCTGTAATCCGCATCGAGCATCTGCGCGGTCAGATACGCATAGGACATTGTAAAATTCTCGGTTCCGGTCTCGAAATTCACATACTGTGAATTCGCCTCGACGCCGTAAGCGCAGGTAATCGAATCGCCGATAAATTCAATCGTCAGATCTTTTTTCGCAGTCGGCTTTACGGGCTGTTTGGCGCCGGATTTCACAGTGAAACTTTCGACACCGATTGCGCCGTTATTTGCCTCGGAAAGATGAATCACCTTAACCTTAGCGGTTCGCTGCACGGATCCCTGAAACAGCGGTACGGTCTGTTTCGGTTCATCCATGACAACATCGGTCAGCAGCTCATCATCGAGATAAACGGCATAGCGCGGGCGGTACTTCGCATCGGAATAGACGCAGCCGTCGCCGACAATCGTCACGCTGGCTTCGGTTCCGGTGACGGTGCATTCCGCAGCCGAGCCGCTTTGCACAAGCCATTCGGCATTATCCTTCAGCAAGGTTCTGCCGATCAGCTTGACGGTTGTGTCAGTCGCGGGAATCACGGACTCAACCGCAGGACCATCCGGTTCATCGGTCAGCGCATCCCGTTTCATCAGCGTCAGATCAACGGAGTTGATCCGCTGATCGCCGTTGAAATCATCCGCCTTGACCGGATCCCCCGAACCCGTCAGGAACGAAAAAGTATGACGGATTTCAGAGGCGGTAGCTGCCGAAATCTGAAGCACGGTTACGGTCGAAGTCGCAACCAGTGCGCCTGCTGTCAGCAGCACACCAATTCTCTTTTTGTTCATAAAACCCCTCCCGAAATAAAAAATAATTGCACTTGGCAAAAAATCCCGCACAAAAATGCACGGGATTTTTTCTCATATCATAATGCATCCGATAAAAGAGGATGCGGAACTGATCCGACAATCGGATCGAAAAATATAATACAGTCAACAACAAAACGTATTTTGATCCTGCATTTCAATCTGCAAAGATGCGATCAGTCATTTCCGGAGGAAGCATCCTCATACACAAACGAATACTTCGGAGATTTCAGACCAAGTACATTGCGCAGTTCATTGCCCTTCACGCGAACTTGCCCGCCGATCACGGCATAGGCTACATAGCCGCCGTCACCGTACTCAAGTTGTATCCAATCATATGGGTTGCCTGACAATTTTACCTGATATTTCTTCTCGAGCTTCGATTTGAGGGAGCTGACAGAGAACACCTTTGTGCAGTTGTAATTCGGATCGGAAGTATCATCATGCTGAACGGGTTTGCTGACGAGATACGGGATTTTTCCGTAGAAAATATCGCCGCAGTCGGCAGTTGCGCCGCCGCTTGATGCATAAAACATAGTCAATGCCGGTGCATTATTGTAATAAACCGCGACGCCGAGCACCGAGCGAACGGCGTCCACAACTCTCTGAGGCGGGTTCGGCTTACAAACCATACCGGAGGCTTTTCCATTGTAAAGATAGAAGGAATATGCGGCAACAGCTTGTGCTTTAATTGCTTCTTCCGAGAAATAGCCGCCCATCTCATTGAAACAGATCTGCGAAACAATCGAAAGAACAGAATCGGTCTTTCCGCTGACTGTCATAGTTTCGTTTTCCACGTTACTGCGCCGGACCAGCGTAGTACCGGGGTAATAGAAGTTTAAGATCTGGTCATACGTCCAGCCGTCATACTTTGCATAGAAATTTGCGCCGTTCTGACTCATGCCGACGCCATGTCCATATCCGGACGAATGAAACACAACGCTTCCGGGAATTGCCTGCACAGTCTGCGGTGCAGTTGTGACAGGTTCCTGAACCGTTGTCTGCACAACTGCCGGCAAAGCGGTAGCTGTGGTTTCAACGCTGTTATATTCATTATCCTCACTGAGATTATGCAGAATGGTACTTTCTGTGGTATAATCTGAGATCAGAGTGGTATCTGTTGTCACTGCAGTGGTCATCGTAAGCGGTTCGTCCGGCTCCGTGTACGCTGCCTCGTAACTGATCAGCGTCAGGCTTCCATCGTATTCACTTATATCTGCCTTCCACCAATCAGCAACTTCATATGCGTCTGCACCCGCAGAGGGGCTGCGGCCATCGTCGATTGCGCCAAAACCGGCTTGTACATCCGGAGCGGCGGCAGTTTCGCCGAGTGTCGCTGCATACGCGATATTGGCAGCTCGTGAGCGCTGCGCCGCGACTCTGTCACCCTGCATCTCACAAGTACTGGTGAGACACAGCGTCATTGAAACCAGAATCGCAACGCGGTTTCTTCGCGTTCGAGCTTGCATAGTTTCTCTCCAATTATTCAATCTCACCGGCTGAAACCGGCTTTATTTCCCCAAGATTGCTGTGGGGATTTTGTCTAAACCGTTATGTCGCTCCTTTCGCCGGTCTGCAAATACCCGATATGCAGCCGTGCGCACCCATATCCTGATGAGTGCAGTGTTCCGTTTCGCCGGAACTGCGTTCATCTATTTCTGTATAAGCTGCAAGTGTGTCATATTGCGGATTCGTGCGCCGCAGGGAGTTCTGCGTTCCGGCAGGGCCGTTCACCCAGCACCGGGAAACAATATGATGCAGCGGAAGAACGTCGGCACAGCCTCAGCCATTGCGGGGAACAAGTCCGTTCCGGCCGCAGCGGGATCCGCTCTGCTTCCGTTATAAAGGTCGGTTGTATCCGTTACGATTCGGGACCGTACGGAACAAATTTATTCGGGTCAAACGTGTTCGGATGACCGAATTTGTAATACTGCTGAGTATACAGCACATTGTCATTCAATGTGGCATTCTCTGTACCCTCAGTCAGATCTTCGCCGGGACGTACCTGTCTGCACATCAGAATCAGCTTTGCATTTTGATGCAATCCGTGGCAAGTGTAAAGCGTCAGGATCGGATCGCCATACTTCACATCAACATTCGTGTTGACAGTTGTCCGTTTTTTCGCTTCATTTACATAAGCATAAAACTCTTCTTCATTCGCGAAGTCGAGTGTATTCCAGCAGTCAAAAGCATATTCGGATTCAAAGTCCATACCGTCCGTGACAAAGATCGCAAAGATCTTGTAGTCATAGAGATTGTAGAGTGAATAGAGTTCAACAGTCGGATGCTGCATATAGTAGGACGGATTCTTGTAATAATGACGGAGACTTCCGAACATGGTCTGGTTATTCATATTATGCCCGTAGATCAGGAGGTTGTCGGAATTGTCCATGATGCGGTGATGATCAGCCACCTCATCGAAATGGCACCGGTAGTCCATAAAGATGCAGCCGGATTTCGAGCTTTCCTGATGGAACGTGCGATAAAGGTAATAATCGTTTTTGTTATCGTTGACGTCATTCGATTTTTTCTGAACGACCGGATAGCTGACCATTGTACCCTTGATCCGGATATATCCGACCAGGTCCGGGTTCTGGCTGTAGAACTGATTGTAGATTTCATTGTAATCCAGATACTCAACCATTTCACCTGTCACGGTGTCCTCGACATACGTCGGGGCAGAAAAGCCTCTGTTATTCAATGTCTCTTCGATCCTCGCCTGCATGTCGCCGTATTCCTTCTTTGCCTGATACAGATCAAGATAGTAGCTGCTGATCAGGAAGGTACATACGCCCACGACAACGACGGCAGCAGAAAAAATGATTTTCCGCAGCCCTTCAAAGATCGAGTCGCCCCGCCATGGAATAAAAATCTTCAGAACGTCAGTCAGTGTATAGCGCTTGCGTTTTTTCTTCTTTTTGCTCTTTTTGGACTTATGCATTGCTCCGGCCTCCGCATCAGCCGCAGACCTAGTGTCCGTCTCCGGTCTATGCTTTCTCCGTCTCTTTGCATTCGTCTCGGGGTCTCCCCTTCTGCGCGCCGGACGATCTGTCCGAGCGGCATCATCAGAGCCATCCGAAGAATCCGCAGCGGGCGGTATCTGCCTGCGGGAACGACGCTTATCCGCATTCATTCCTTCCGGCACCGCCGTAACACCGTCCCGATTCGAGCGTCTGCTTCTCTGCTGTCCTTCCGCAGTCTGATCGTCTGTTTCGCGCATTTCATCCGGTTTCGCATGTCCTGCGACTCCCTTGAGAAGTGTGCGCGATCCATAGGATCTGTGCTTTCTGACAGCTCCGGAAGCGAAGTGTGCGCCTGCATACTCAGCGCCGGAATCGGTTTGTCCTGTCCGAGCGTCCCTGCCGGTTTGCAGTTCAGTCTCGGTCCAGTCGGTTTCTCGGTTATTCAATTGGTTCATTAGAACGCCTCCATCAACTGCAAAGTCTGTGTGCTTTCAGTGCCGCACCGAAACCGTGCGTCCTTCATGCAAATCCTTTGCTCAGGTTATATGCGGCAGCCGGGTTTGTTCACCCGTTCGCGCGCAATAATTGTTCCGCGATTTGAAACACGCATAGCGCAGTCATGTTCCGGATTCCGCTGCGATCCAGCCCTTCGAGCTCAAAGAGTCTTAAGCGGGAAGCGGTAACCTGCCCCTGATAAGCGAAGCCGGCATAAACGGTTCCGACGGGAGTATCCGCGGAGCCGCCGCCCGGTCCTGCCAGTCCGGTTACTGTCAGACAGAGTGCCGCACCGGAGCGATGCATCAAGCCTTCCGCCATTGCGTAGGCGGTCTGCCGGCTTACGGCACCGTACTGTGCGAGAACCCCGGACGGGACATGAAGCAAGTCTTGCTTCATCCGATCAGAGTAGGTACATACACCCAGTTCAAAAACCTGTGATGCGCCTGGTACTGATGTAATACGTTCAGAGAGCAGGCCGCCTGTGAGGCTTTCACCTGTTGCCACAGTGCTCCTATTCTCCATTAGACATTGTACTACATTCCGCACTGCTTTGTCAAGGTCACCGCGCATAATTTCGTCATCTTTGCCATATTCCAGCTTGATAATTTCCGCAATATTCACATTATCACCAATTCCTTTGCTTAATTCGCGATGCTCTGTTGTTCCATATGAAACAATTACAGGCTGCACGCCGCGCCGGAATCACAGTGTTCCGGCTTCTGAAACGTGCTGTGCAAACACCTTTTTTTCCGCATTCTGCACCGCTGCTTCGACGAGCGGCGCAAAGTCAAATTCAGCCTGTGCCTCGGCGACATCCGCCGGATTCGGGCGCAGCTTCGGATGACGCGGAGTGAAGACCGTGCAACAGTCCTCATAGGGCTGCACAGAAATATCAAAGGTATCAATCTTGCGTGCGATATTCACAATCTCAACCTTGTCCATGCCGATCAGCGGGCGCAGCACCGGCATCGTCGAGACGATATCCGTACAGGCAAGCGCGGGCAATGTCTGGCTCGCAACCTGTCCGAGACTTTCGCCTGTGATAATCGCGCCGCAGTCGTCGCGCTCGGCGAGCTTGCAGGCAATCTCCATCATCAGCCGCCGCATAATGATCGTAAAAAATTCCTCGGGGCAGTTCCGCTGAATCTGCTCCTGAATCTCGGTAAACGGCACGCAGTAAAATGCCATGCTGCCGCACCACGGTGTCAGCTTTTCGCAAAGCTGCTCCACCTTCATCCTCGCTCGCTCGGAAGTATAGGGCGGGCTTGCAAAGTGACAAGCGGTAATGCGCAGACCGCGCTTTGCCATCATATACGCCGCCACCGGGCTGTCGATGCCGCCGGAAAGCAGCAGCATTGCATTGCCCGCCGTACCGACCGGCAGACCGCCCGCACCCTTCTCGCGTGCTGCATGAACATATGCATTCGTATCGCGGATCTCGACCGTCACGGTCACATCCGGCTCATTGACATTGACGCTGAGATGCGGATATTTGCCGAGCAGAATTCCGCCGAGCTCCGCGCAGATCTGCGGCGATTTCATCGGGAACGCTTTGTCCGAGCGCTTTGCCTCAACCTTAAAGGTCTTGGCGCGGGTCAGGGCGTCCTCAAGATACGGCACTGCCCGCTCTGCGATATCGGCAAAGTCTTTCTCACAGGTCAGCGCACGGCTCAGCGCCGCAATGCCGAACACCTTTTTCAGGCGCGGCATGGCTGCATCCAGCAGCTCGCCGCAGGCTTCATCGGTCTCCGCCTCCGGTGTTATGTAGATCGTGGACTGCGCCTTTGCATACGAGAACTTTCCGATCTGCTTTAAGCGGTACCGGATATTCCGCAGCAATACATCTTCAAATGTACCGCGGTTCAGTCCTTTCAGTGCCATTTCGCCGTATTTAACAAGAATAATCTCTCTCATTGTCATTGTCCTCGTCTTTATTATTTATAGTATCATTTCACGCAGAGCGGTAATTGCATAAAAATCATATCATCGCACAGCTGAAAGCCGTTTTTCAGATAAAACTGCTCGCTCGGAAAGCCCTTCGTTGTCAGCAGCACAATCTTTGCAGCGCCTTCGGCTGTCAGCAATTCTCTCACATACGAAAGCATCGCGCTGCCGATTCCCCTGCCCTGCATCTGCGGGGCAATGCAGAATTCGTCAATCATGTATTCTTTGCCGGTCAGATATGTGAGCCGCCTGCCTGCCATCATGCCGAGCAGAACGCCGTCCTGCTCATACACCCAGCCCGCGGAATACGGCGCAACCATCAGCTCCGCTATGCGGGTCTCTGCAAGCCGCAGACTCCAGTCCTCCCGCCACGGCTCTGCTGCAAATGCCGCACGGAACACCTCCGCGCACGCACGCAGATCGTCCGACTGATACGGTCGGATCATTGCTGCACCTCTCTTAATCATATATGTTCGCCGTTTCATTATCCGGATACGCCGGCATCCCGATGCTGATTGCAGACTGTGGATACACGGTTCAATCTCTTCTCTCAAAAACAGGCGCCGCCAAAGACTCAGCGTTTATGTACCAGCCGTTCCTGCGCTTCACGCAGCGCATCGCACAGCGCCGTCACATCCTCCTGCGTATTCTCTGCACAGAAGCTCACGCGCAGGGTGCTGTCGGCAGCATCCGGCTTGATGCCGAACTGCTCCAGCACACCGCTCTGCTTGCCCTTCGAGCACGCCGAGCCGCTCGATACCGAGATGCCCTTCTCCGATAAAAAGTGCAGCATCGTCTCAGAGCGCAGTCCCTTCACCGAAAAGCTCAGGATATACGGCGAGCCGTCCGCCGGCGACTGTACCGTGACGCCCTGCATCCCGCCGAGCCTTGCGATCAGCGCCGCACGCAGCTCGCCGACATATTCCGCACGCGCCGCAACAGTGCCGCGCAGCTCTGCCGCTGCCGCACCGAAGCCCGCGATCAGCGGAACAGACTCCGTTCCCGGACGCAGCCGCTTCTCCTGCTCGCCGCCCTTCAGCAGCGGAATCAGCCGGATGCCTTTTTTTACATACAGCGCACCGACGCCCTTGCAGGCATGTACCTTATGCCCGCTGACCGTCAGCAGATCGGCTTGCAGCTTCTCCGGACTGACCGGCAGCTTCAGAAAGCCCTGTACCGCATCGCAATGCCGGATGACCTGACTGTGTTCCCGCCCGATCATCGCAAACGCCTGCTGTACCGGCAGAATCGCTCCGGTCTCATTATTCACCAGCATCATGCTGACAAGACAGGTGTTCTCATCGACTGCGGCTGCGATGTCCTCTGCACGCAGGATGCCGTCCGCATCCGGTGCAACGCGCACAACCTCATAGCCCTGCTCTTCCAGCATATCAAATGCACCGCGAACCGATGCATGCTCTACTGTTGTTGTCACGACACGCCGGCGCCTTCTGCCGTACGCAGCGGCTGCCCCGCGGATCGCAAGATGATTGCTCTCTGTCGCGCCTGAGGTAAAAATCAGGTTCTCTGCATCGCAGCCAAGTGCTGCTGCAACCTGTCCCCTTGCACGATCCATTCTGCACTGCGCCGCAAAGCCGACACTGTGCAGAGATGACGGATTCCCCCAGCTTTCGCGCAAGGCTTCCGTCATCGCGGCGATGCAAGCGTCACCCGGACGGGTCGTCGCCGCGGAATCGAGATAAATCGACATATTTCTGAAATTTCACTCCCCTGTTTGGTCTGTGCCTTTATTATAACATACTTTTCCGAAAATTGCAAAAAAACTTTTTGAAAAATTCGCGAAAAAGGCTTGACAAATCATTCGGAATATGATATAATAACAAAGTCGCAGGGAAAAACCTACAGAAATGCGATATATGCGGATATGGCGGAATTGGCAGACGCGCATGGTTCAGGTCCATGTGATAGCAATATCATGGAGGTTCAAGTCCTCTTATCCGCACCAACTCCCTCATACACAGTATGAGGGTGTTTTATTATTGCAGGTGTAGTTTAATGGTAAAACATCAGCTTCCCAAGCTGAGGTCGGGGGTTCGATTCCCCTCACCTGCTGATTCAGAAAGCATCACGATTGCACATTCCGTGTAATTGCGATGCTTTTTTCATATCCGGATACCGCAGCCCCTGAAACAGACATCTGTAAATATTCTGTGTCAGCGGTTGACTATTTCCGGAATCTGGGGTATAATATTGATGTACCAACCATCTGTGTAAACGGTAAAATACACGGCATATTAAAGCTGAGGAAAGGAGCTGTTCATCATGCTGCAACTGCATTCACTTTCTTTCACGGCAAACGCCGACGGAAAAGACGCTGAGATCATCCGCGATCTCACGCTCACGCTGCATGACAACCAGTTTATTGTCATTACCGGGCCAAACGGCGGCGGTAAATCCACGCTCGCAAAGCTCATCGCCGGAATCGAAAAACCGACCTCCGGTCAAATTCTCTTTGACGGCACCGATATCACAAACATGAGCATCACCGAGCGCGCAAAGCTCGGCATCGGTTTTGCATTTCAGCAGCCGGTTCGTTTCAAAGGGCTGACGGTGTTCGATCTGCTGCGCATCGCCGCAGGCAAACCGCTTTCCCTCTCGGATGCATGCAACTATCTTGCAGAGGTCGGTCTCTGCGCAAAGGACTATATCCACCGGGAGGTCAATGCATCCCTCTCCGGCGGCGAGCTCAAGCGCATTGAGATTGCAACCGTGCTCGCACGGAATGTAAAGCTCGCACTGTTCGATGAACCGGAAGCCGGCATCGACCTCTGGAGCTTCCAGAATCTCATCCGCATTTTCGAGAATATGCAGAAAACCGATCAGAACCGCACGATCATTGTCATCTCGCATCAGGAGCGCATCCTGAATATTGCGGATGAAATCATTGTGCTCGCAGACGGCAGAATTACAAAGCAGGGGCCGAAAGAGCAGATTCTCCCCGATATCATCGGGACAAACTATGCGCAGAATCCCTGCCAGAAAATGGTATAAGGAGGGACAGGCATGAAGCAGATTGACGCAGTACAGAAGCGGCTGCTGCAAGAGGTCGCCGACCTGCACGAGATTCCGGAGGGCGCCTATAATCTCCGCGCAAACGGCGAGTCCGTCGGGAGAAATACAACCGCCAATATTGATATTCAGACCAAAACCGAAGGCTCCGGCATTGATATCCGCATTAAACCCGGCACAAAAAAGGAAAGCGTACACATTCCGGTCGTGCTGAGCGAGAGCGGTCTGAAAGAAACAGTTTACAACGATTTCTTCATCGGCGAGGACAGCGACGTGCTGATTGTCGCAGGCTGCGGCATTGACAACTGCGGCACACAGGATTCCCAGCACGACGGCATTCACCGGTTCTATGTCGGCAAAAACGCGAAAGTGCGCTATGTCGAAAAACACTACGGCTCCGGCGACGGCAGCGGCAAGCGGATTCTGAATCCGGTCACAGAGGTTTACATGGAGGAAGGCTCCTCGATGGAAATGGAAATGGTGCAGATCAAGGGTGTCGATTCTACCTGCCGCACCACCCTTGCAGAACTGAAGCAGGATGCAAAGCTCGTTGTCCGCGAGCGCCTTATGACCCACGGACAGCAGACTGCCGAGAGTATTTACAAGGTCAGCCTGAATGAAACGGGTTCCAGTGCAGACGTTGTCTCGCGCAGTGTTGCACGGGATACCAGCTTTCAGAAGTTCGATGCCTGCATCGTCGGAAACGCAGCCTGCACAGGACATACCGAATGCGATTCTATTATCATGGACAGCGGCAGAATTCTTGCGGTACCCTCGCTGGAAGCCAATCACATCGACGCGCAGCTCGTGCATGAGGCAGCAATCGGCAAAATTGCCGGAGAGCAGCTCATCAAGCTGATGACGCTCGGTCTGACCGAAGCGGAGGCTGAAGAGCAGATTATCAGCGGTTTTCTAAAATAAAACAAAACAAGCGGTCAATCGTTTTGAATTGACCGCTTGTTTCAGTCTGTCTGGAAACGTCGTTAGAATTATAATGAAAGTTTCGCTCAAGCCTTTTCAAAGGCTTGCGGGGTCAAGGGCGGCGCCTCTTGCCGCCCACAGTTTGCGCAGCAAACTATTGCGCAGAGCGCGGAATTCTCTTATTTGCGTTCAAAAGCGCTAAAGATGGGGGCTTGGGGGAAGGAAAACAAGAGTTTTCCTTCCCCCATTTGCAATCACTCATTCCAAATACCAGTCAGATGATACAAAAAACGCAAATTCTACATCTCCGATAAATATTCGCGGGTCTCCCCCTCTATCTGTCGATTTTTAACTATTTTTGGAAATCGAAATCACAGCCTGCAACCCATATGCAGCGCAGTTCCCGCAATCTACCCGCGAATTTCAAAATCGCGGTCATTTTGCAGCGGAATTCTTCTTGCGCGGATATCCTCGATATGCCCCCAGATGTGCTGCTCCAATGCCAGCAGCATTGCATCCAGATCCTCCGGCAAGCCCTCCGCTTCCATTTCAACCGAGCCGTCATCCAGATTCCGCACCCAGCCGGTTATCCCTAGCCGGCGCGCACTGTGCATCGCCCGATACCGAAACCCGACGCCCTGCACATATCCCGAAAACACAATATGCTTCCTTGTCTTTTCCATAGCCAAATCCCCTCCGGCAAAACAAGACCCGGCATCATGGAATGCCGGGTTCTTCGTGTTAAAATTACAGCTTGGAGTAGCCGAAGCTGTTAATCAATGCATCGACCTTGATGCCGTTTTTGCACATCGGGCACTCATTTGCCAGATAGTTGTCATAGTGCGGGAGGTCTTTGTCCGTAAACAGCGACTTGACCTCGATGCCGTTGATCTGTTCGATTGCGGAGAAGATCGCCCCGATCGCAACGAGCTCGCCGCTGTAATACTGAAGGCAGTCGATTGCACGGTTGATGCTCTTGCCGGTCGATGCCGAGCTGATCAGCAGCAGAACCTTTTTGCCCCAGATCTTCTTCTGTGTATTGTCGCGGAAGATCATCTGATTGACCGCATTGAGCTCCGGCGTCACAAGATTGATATCCTTCCCCTGATTGATGCCGCTCTGAGCCAGCGATTCTGCAAGGAATGCTCCGAGAATCTCGGTACCCTCCAGACAGATAATCGTATCCACAAAGGTGTTTGCGAAGTCCAGACCCAGATCATGTGCGGCGTTACGCGCCATTTTCATGCTGGTCTTGATTGCCGTCATATCTACATAGTAATTGACGTGCGAGTGGTTTGTCGCATAATGTCCCGGAATGACCTCAATTGCAATCCGGTTGTTCTTTTTTGCTTCAATCTTTTGTGCTCTGTCTTCCATAGAACTATCTCAGACCTCCCTGCGGCAGAGCAGCAGCCCCGCCGGAAATTCATACTGTATTATACCATATCCGCAGCAATTTTGCAAGCCCCGCCGCAAATATTTTTCAGCGCAATGCAGCAAATGCATCGGAAAGCCGGTCATTGCTTGCGGTATTCTGTTCCGTTAAGGAAAATGGAATTTCCCTTCTGAGAGAAGGTATAGCTCGGATTTGCTGGGATTCCCAGCACCGAATAATGCAGATAGAGCTTGTCGCCTTCGAGTTCATAAGTACCGGAAACGCTCAGTTTGCTGATATCCAGCAGTGTGAAGTCCATTTCCGTATCGCTTTTGAATGTGATCGAGCCGGTTGAAATCGCAGAGACCTCCTTATAGGTTCCCCTGAGATGTGGTTTATCGTCGCCGCCGCAGGACGCCATTGCAAACAGCATCAGAAGCCCCGTCAAGAATACCGCAATTCTTTTCTTTATCATTTTCGTGTTCCTCCGTTCCGTTTCGATTCCCGCCGCATGATTGCAGCATTTATATTATAACATATTATGAAGGAAAACGCAATGGGCACAGGCGAAAAAAGTACAAAAAGGAACTGCCGGGGAGCAAAATCGGAACCGGGCACTGCCCGGTTATAACATATTATGAAGGAAAACGCAATGGGAGCGGGTGAAAAAAGTACGGTGAGCGAATACCGGGGAGTAAAATCGGAGGGCGGCACTGCCGCCTTATATCATATTATGAAGGAAAAGGCAATGGGAGAGAATAAAAAAGCGTAAACCGCAAGCAAAAGACACAGCTCTTCCGCAGTGCGGTATTGAAATTTTCCGCGTAATCTGTTATAATAGACAAAAGCGCTGCCGTATGACAGCCGAAACACAATCTGTGAATCAGGAGGTGTATGGAATATGATCCCGATTTCCCCGCGCCTGCTTTGCTGCGCTGCTATGATCGAGGGACAGTTTGTATGCGATATCGGCACCGACCACGCCTATCTTCCCGCTTATCTCATCAACAGCGGACGCTGCTCGCAGGTCATCGCAACGGACATTAAGCCGGGGCCGCTGGAAAATGCCGCAGGTACATTAAAACGCTATCACGCAGAAAACGGTGTCCGGCTCATCCTCTCTGACGGCTTCCGTGCGGTCAGCCCGAAGGGCATTACCGATGTCGTCATCGCCGGAATGGGCGGCGAAAGCATCCGGGATATCCTCGCGGATCCCTCAGCGGATTTCATCCGGAAACGCGCCGTCAATCTCGTGCTTCAGCCGATGACCCGCGCAGAAATTCTGCGGGAATGGCTGAGCGAAAACGGCTTTGAAATCAGAAAAGAAACCGCCGTAAAAGACACCCATGTCTACACGGTCATGCAGGCACAATTTACCGGAAAGACTGAACCGCTCACCGCTGCGGAGAAATATTACGGGAAATTAAAACGCTCTGATCCGCTCACAAAAATCTATATCGCAGGCGTTCAGGAACGCCTGAACACAAAAGCAAACGGGCTCGAAAGCGCCGGCGAAGCGGAAGAAGCTGCCGCTGTCCGATCACTCATCCGGCAAATCAACCGGTGGCTCAATCCGGAAAAAGGAGTTACTTCATGAAAATTCAGGATATTTATGATATTTTAGACCGATATGCACCGTTTTCGCTTCAGGAAAACTACGACAATTCCGGTTTGCTTGCAGGAGACCCGCAGGCAGCGGTCAGCCGCATTCTGCTGACACTGGATATCACAACACCGGTTGTGCTCGAAGCCGCCGAAAAACACGCGGAGCTCATTCTCGCGCATCATCCCGTGATCTGGAATCCGCTGAAAGCCGTGATGCCGCCGAATCCGGTCTGGCATCTTCTGCGGCATCAGATCGGGGCGATCTGTGCGCATACAAGTCTGGATATTGCAGAAGGCGGACTGAATGATTATGTCGGCAAAATGCTCGAAGAAGCGCTCTCCTTTTCGGAAGCGCCGGCACCGCTTGCAGCATTGCCGGGCGGCAGGACGCTCGGCAGAGTTGCTGCTCTCGCAGAGCCGCTCGACGCCGAAACACTCGCACAAAAACTGCAAGCCGTATTCTGCTGCGGCTGCCTTCGCTATTACAAAGGCAACAGTGCGCAGTGCATCCGGAAGATCGCATGGTGTACCGGCAGCGGCGGCGATCTGATGCAGGAGGCAAAAGCGGCGGGTGCCGATGCGCTGATTACCGGCGACTGCAAGCACAGCATCTGGGCAGAGGCGCAAAACCGCGCATTTACGCTCTTTGACTGCGGGCATTATGAAACTGAGGTGCCGGTTGTCGGGCTGTTTTCAGAGATACTCAGCAAGGAGGCTCCCGGTATCGAGCTGCTGATCTCGGAAGCCGGCACAAAACCGTTTTATGCTGTATCTCACTGAGGTACAGCATATTTTTTGTTATAAACAAAAAATCCGGAACGAAATGTTCCGGATTTTTTTCGCGATAAGGATATTTCCAAACCGCGATGAAAGCGGATTACGGGGCTCGAACCCGCTACCTCCACCTTGGCAAGGTGGCGCTCTACCAGATGAGCTAAATCCGCATACTGAATGCCTCCTGTCGGAATCGAACCAACGACACGGGGATTTTCAGTCCCCTGCTCTACCTACTGAGCTAAAGAGGCATACGACCTGGATGGGACTCGAACCCACGACCTCCGCCGTGACAGGGCGGCGTTCTAAACCAACTGAACTACCAGGCCATTTTCGCACCTTGCGGTATTTCCTTCAGGCGACTATGTTATTATACACGAACTGACAGGAAAAGTCAAGAGCTTTTCAAAAAAAAGTCCAGATTCGGCGGTTTGCACAAATCTTTTCAATTCAGTCCGTTTTCTCCGTTTTTAGCAAACAATTGCAGGACAGCAGTGCGCAGTGCCGAAAGCGCAGGACTGCGCAGTTCCGGATCCTGTTCGAGCAGTGTTTTTGCCGCCGTCTGTGTCTCGGAGACCAGCGGCATATTGCTGCAAAACGCTGCCTGCATCAGCGGCGGCATTCCGTGCTGCGCATGACCGAAGAAATCGCCGGGACCGCGCAGTTTCAGGTCTTCCTCTGCAATTGCAAAGCCGTTGACCGTGCGGCTCATGACCTTGAGCCGCTCCCGCGCATCCTCCTGCCGGCTGTCCGTCACAAGGATGCAGTAGCTCTGCACCTGTCCTCTGCCGACGCGCCCGCGGAGCTGATGAAGCTGCGCCAGACCGAACCGGTCGGCATTCTCAATCAGAATCAGCGTTGCGTTCGGCACATCCACGCCGACCTCGACGACCGTCGTACAAACCAGCAGATCCAGCTCATGCGCCTTCATCGCTGCCATAGCCGCTTCTTTTTCCTGCGGTTTCATTTTCCCGTGCAGCAGTCCGACACGGTATGCAGAAAATGCCCCTGTTTTCAGCGTTTCCGCATAGGTCTCCGCCGCCTGCACATTCTCCAGCACATCCGATTCCTCGATCATCGGGCAGACGAGATACGCCTGCTCCCCCATATCAAGATGCTCCTTGATAAACCCGTAGGCGCGCTCGCGGTAGCCGCCGGTCACCGCAAAGGTCTTGATCGGCAGCCTGCCCTTCGGCATTTCGTCGAGAATCGTGATATCCAGATCGCCGTAAATAATCAGCGCAAGCGTCCGCGGAATCGGCGTTGCGGACATGACCAGTTTATGCGGAAAGCCGCCTTTTTCTGCAAGCGCGGCACGCTGTGCGACACCGAATCGGTGCTGCTCATCCGTGATGACCAGACCAAGCGAACGGAATTCGATATCCTTCTGGATCACGGCATGCGTGCCGATGACGACCATCGCTTCGCCGTCTGCAATCTGCCGCTTGATGATGCGTTTTTCCTTTGCCTTCGTGGAACCGGTCAGCAGAACCGGATGAATCCCGACAGGCTCCAGAAACGCACACATTGTCTGAAGATGCTGCTGCGCGAGGATTTCGGTCGGTGCCATCAGCACGGTCTGGAAGCCGTTTTCCGCAGCAAATGCCGCCGCTGCCGCCGCTACGACTGTCTTACCGCTTCCGACATCGCCCTGCAAAAGCCGGTTCATCGGTTTGCTGCCGCAAAGGTCGCGGCAGATCACGTCAATCGCGTGCTGCTGCGCATGAGTGAGCGAAAACGGCAGCCCGGAATAAAACCGCGACAAATCCGCCGGATGCATCGCGGTCGCGCTCTGCACATCGGTGCGGTGCCGCATCATCAGCGTACCGAGCTGAAATTGCAGCAGCTCCTCAAATGCAAGGCGGCGCTGTGCTTTTTCCAGTGCCTCCCGCGTCTCCGGCCGGTGAATGTCATGCACCGCCTGCTTCAATGGCACGAGCTGATAGTCTGTTCGCATCGAATCCGGCAGCGTCTCAAAGCGCTGACCCTCAAGATATTGCAGAGCCCGCTGCACATTGGTGCGCATCATGGCGCTGGTCAGACCGGTTGTCTGCGGATAAACCGGCTGGAGCAGCAGCGCATTCTGCACACGCTGCACCTGCGGCGCCTGCATCTCGCGGCGGAGAAATCCGCCGGAGAGCTTTCCGTAAACATAGTATTCCTCGCCCGGCTTCATCGCCTGATAGGTATACGGCGTATTATAAAACACCAGCACCATCTCGGAAATTCCGTCTGACACCACAACACGGTAAAGTGAAAATCCCCTGCGGACAAAAGACGGCGTGAGCTTCTGCTTGACCGTACAGCGGATTGCTGCCGGCTCACCGTTCTCCGTTTCCGCAATCATCACGGGATTTGTATAATCAATATATGTGCGCGGAAAATGAAACAGCAGATCATACGGCGTTTCAATTCCGAGCTTTTTATATTTTTGTGCGCGCTTTTCCCCGACGCCGGGCAGCGTTTCAATCGGCTGATAGAGTTCGTTCATGTTGCACCTTCTGTTTGGATGAGACTGATTGCAGTATACCACATAGTCTTGATTAAGTCAACGACATTATAGGCAATACCGCACAAAGCTGGTGGTGCAGATACGCAGTCAGATTTTTCGTCAGATTGTATAGAAATGACGCCGCTGGGCTGACGCCCAGCAAGGAATTTCTGTGCAAGATGACGAAAAAGCTGCAAGTAGATGCGCTGCCAAGCCGTCAGGCAGGCTTTGTGCGGTGTTGCCTATATGAATAAATCTGTTATATATTCGCTCAAACGCCGCGTTTATGGGATTTATCATAATCGGTGGCAGAAAGATATATTATCGAAATCCGTTTTTCTTCTACCAGATTTTCTACCAAAATCGCTCAATTTTCGTTCTCTTTTTCTCGCAATAAATTTTTCGATATTATATTTTATAATCTTTCGGGGCTTTTCAATCGCTCCTGTTCTGAACTGTTCGTCGAACTCTGCCACGATCTGATCGACCGCTTCTTTCAGAGCCTTTTTCGTGCATTTCTCAGGAAGCTCCGTATTCACCCACTTGCGCTTACGCTTTCCCTCGCTGTCCTTGTAGTCAAAAACAACATACTGTTTTCCGTTCTTCACGGAAGTGATATACTTATAAGGCAGACTTGCTTTCATTTGATTTTCCTCCTTCGATTTGAAAGCGGTAGAAGTCTGCTGTTGACTCTTCTATTATACCTCAGAACCAAATATAATGCAAGACTATTTGACCGCAATTCTCCGATTTTCGGCGCTATGTCCGGCTTTTAACCTTTATTTTTGTGCGCAATTAAGAACTCAATTACGTCTGCTTTCAGTACCCTGATATGCCGACCGCTGTGTTCGATCATACAATAATGATTTGGAGGTAACAGCTATGTTGAAAATATCTGAATTGGCAATGCCAAGGACACGCAAAGTCACAACTGCCTGCAACGGCAGATGTGAGGTCTGGACAGACTACGAAGAAGCGAAAGCCTATTTCCTTGAACTTATGATGTCCACTGAGGGCGAGGAACACGATCGAGCTGAGTGCGTATATATCCAGCTTATTCATGGTCTGGATGAGTGTTCGGACGAGGAAGAATAAGCAAAATCGGCTTTTGCCGAAATGAAAATGATCGGTGCATTGGTTTTCTCCCTTATTTTCATGCAGGCGGAAATGCCGTCCATCTGCGGCATCATCACATCAAGGAGTATCAGCACGACCTTTGATTTTTCGAGCACATCGAGTGCCTTCAAAGCGTTGTCGCATTTGATAAAGCTGTACCCCTCGTTTTCAAGGTAGATGCCAAGCAAATTTCGTATATCGCTGTCATCGTCAACGATCAGTATGTATTCATCAGACATATATTTCGCTCCTGTTTTTCATCACAAGCACATAGGCAGGCGGCAGATTTCTGACCTCACGCAGATAGTCGGTGATGCTGAAATACCGCTGGAAAAAACGCTGTTTCACAAGGCTGTACTGAAATGTGATGAACCTGCCGTTTTCGCCGAGTGCTTTGTTTGTAGCTGTTAAAATGCTGTCGGAAACACCCTTTGGAAGCGTTGTGAACGGCAGTCCCGAAACGATATAGTCTGCATGGTCAAAGCCGTACTGTTTCAGATAATTGCAGACATTTTCCGCATTTCCGTGAACGATATGCATGTTTTTCATGCTGCCGTATTTTGCTTCAAGCTGTCGGCAGAAATGCTCGTTCTGCTCAATGAGGATCAGTGCTGTGCCGGGCTTTCTGCCTGCGATCAGTTCGCTTGTGAAAGAACCTGTCCCCGGACCGTATTCGACTATAACATCAGCCGATGAAAAGTCGATCGGCTGCATCATCTTCCGTGAAAGACATCTGCCGCTGGGTGCGACCGCACCTATTTTGCGTGGGTGTTTGATATATTCAAGAATAAAGCTCATAGCTTTTACCGCCTTTCTTTGGTTTATTCTATCGTAACAGATAAACCTATAAAGACGGCTCAGAAAAGTATAAAATTTTCTTTAGGAGGTCTACAAGTCGCTGTCATTCAAGACCTCAGGCAATCTGCTTTACCCCTACACCCAGCCCGATGTCATGGGCAGGAACAATCAGCTTATCGAGATAAGAAATGCTGACGGCTCGCTGAACACAGGACTTTTCATGATAAACTCAAACGCCTACACGGGCGAGGGTATAAACGTCTATGACTATATCCACGACGATCAGGTGGACTGGTACGCTGACGAGGTTAAAAGAATGAACGCTGAGGCAGGTCACACGGTAAATTCAATGGTGTTCTTCCATATCCCCTTGCAGGAGTACAAGACCGCAACAGAGCTATATCTGGACGGCAGCGACGAGGTAAAATACTTCTACGGTGAGAACCCCGGAGATCACGGAGGAATTACTAATTATCTGGTATGCTGTTCCGACTACCCCAGCAAGATGTTCGACACAGCCCTTGAACTTGGCAGCACGACGGGGTTCTTCTGCGGCCACGACCACTACAACAATGCGTCTATCGAGTACAAGGGTATCCGCCTGACCTACGGCATGAGTATTGACTACCTCGCAATGCCGGGCATTGAAAAGGAAACAAAACAGCGCGGTGCAGAGCTGATAACCATTCACGCCGACAGCTCATGGGAGTCAGAGCAGATACCGCTGGAGTCTATAACATAACAAAAAGCAGATGCTTTCGATTGGGAAGCATCTGCTTTTTTATAGCTTGCTGTAAAGGTCTTGTATATAGTAGTTTGGAAAACTTCTATATGAGCGCACTCTTTCACTGGATCGCCGTTTTATTATTTCGTTTCAAAAGCATTTGCAGGATAAATCCCACATAGGCAAACAGCACCATGACAGACAGGTATTGAAGTGCAGTCAGCACAGCAGAAGCGTTTGTGTCGATAAATACGAATTGCACCTTGACAGCCTTGCCGACGCTTCTCTCGTTCTGATAAGCGTGAGCTGTGTCGATGTGGCGAACACCCATTTTCAGAGCATCAAGGACTGTGTTGTAGG
>Ga0310691_10001648_pt1 | contig 33335 bp, 65 predicted proteins | sample 176DNAGHGlowgp2_FD_203887 | JGI IMG/M metagenome (GOLD analysis project Ga0310691, IMG submission 203887) | Sheep rumen microbial communities from Palmerston North, Manawatu-Wanganui, New Zealand - 1766 DNA GHGlow gp2 (v2) (version 2) | ecosystem: Host-associated > Mammals > Digestive system >... | reverse complement strand
TTATCATCAGTGAAAGCCATTAGTTGAAAATAACCTTCCTTTTTAGCTTCATCAGTAATATAGAAAGTAAGTAGTTTTCCATTAAATCCTTTCTCTTTCAACAGTTTTGCTACCTCAAAACTAACGTATACTTCTTCTACCATAACTCAAAGTTTTCTAAGTTGTTCTTTCAATTCTTTAAGAATACTTTTCACATTATCATCCATTGCCCCATCCGTAAGAATCATATCAATAATGTCAAGTTGTTCCTCCGTAGGCTTCCACTGCTTCTGAGGTCTGAGGGATTTGAGCCAATCACTAACAAGTCTTGATTTATCAGCATTTTTACCACCATACCATTCTATCATATCAAGAGCATATTCAAGCATCGTTTCATCTTCTTTACTCCACTCTTGTTTTGGTTGTGGTTGTACTCTGTCTTTGATAGATTTGAGATAATTTATTTCTGCCGAATAACAAGAATTTTCTTTACCTCCATGACGTTCTAAGTCAGAAATAATAGTATCAATCATTCTTTCGTCCTCTTCACTCCAAGAAGGCTTATCATACATTGCCTCCTTTGCTTCTGCTGAAACAACACACTGCGGCTTTTGCTCACTCATATTTTCAAGTACCTCAATAATATGCTTTACTGGCATAGACCATTTATCAGTTCCCCAAGTTGCTTTTTCATTGTCCTCATAATAGAATTTCATTCCGTTAATTAGACACTTTACGACATCATTCCTTTTAGCATTGCACTGAGAATGTTGCATATTGCAGTTGTTCCAGCCATCATAATAAGCCTTACGATATTCTTCTGAACAATTAGACAAATCTACCTTATGGTGACACCAATTAGGCTCAGAACACTGCTTTTCAAGCCAGGCAAGGGCTTTATCTGCCATCACATTATTAACAGTGTTATCAACAACATATTTAGATTCCAACTCTTTCTTTATCCATTTCTTTATACTCTCATCATCAGACTCTTTGAGTTCAGGGAAGATATGCTCTACAGTCTTACGTTGCAAAGACTCTTTATCACTTACATAAAGTAATTCATTAATTGTTGCCATAGTTACTTATTTCTATATTTTTCTAATTTTGCATTCACCCAGTTTTTAACATCTTCTTTAGATACTTGTTCTTTAGAGTATGCAATAACATTAGAGTCATCAGTTGTTAATACCATCCATTTACCGTTTTTCCACTCGTTCAAAGTAGTATAGATGCCTCCAAGACCGCATTTAATGGTTACATAATATCCATCCTCTTTAGGTGGGTATTTTGCTAATTTATAATCACCCTTGAAATCAAAGATGTGTTCTGTTTCTAAATTAATTGTTGACATAGTTACTTATTTCTATATTTTTCTAATTTTTCATTCACCCAGTTTTTAACATCTTCTTTAGATACTTGTTCTTTAGAATATGCAATAACGTCAGAGTCATCAGTTGTTAATACCCTCCATTTACCATCTTTCCACTCGTTCAAAGAAGTGTAGAAACCTCCAAGACCCCAATTAATAGTTATATAAAATCCATCCTCTTTAGGTGGGTATTTTGCTAATTTATAATCGCCCTTGAAATCAAAGACACGCCCAGTTTCTAAATTAATTGTTGCCATAGTTATTCATTTTCATCTTTCACTATCAAATTTATTAATAATGATGCTGCTGCATATACTAGTGCAACTCCAATGCAGATTAGAAATAATTCTCCTAGTGCCATAGTTATTCCTCATTTAATTTAGTTACTAATCTCTTCTTCTTTCTTTATAATGTTTACTCATACCTATTCTCCTTTCTGTGCTTTAATTCCAAGTTCAAAGAAATGCTTGGCAATATCAGACAAATCGTTTTTTATCATGTCATATAAATCTTTGTTTTCTTCAATTCCCTCCCACTCCTTTACCATGAAGTCATCTATTTCTTTCTCCAAGTCTGTCTCTTTCACTTCAAGGGTGTCGAGGATTGTTAATAGTTTACCAAGCTCTTGTGCTTTTGCTTCTTTACAAGCATCATAATGTTTGAGAATACTACTTGTATATTCATCAAAACGTTTTCTTATTTCTGCCACTACAGCAGATTTTGGTATGTATTGTGCCATAACTTATTTCTTTAATTTAGTACCTATATACATTCCGAATAAAAATGCAGGAAGTATAAGTATAATTCGGTTTAATACTTCAAATATATATTCTTCTGCCATACCATTACTCTCCTTTCATATATTTTCTAAAGTCCTCGTAATCTTTTGAGGTAAGTAACTTACAATGTTCATCCATCCACTCACAAGCCTTCTCAATAAAGGCATCAGTACGGGTATATTCTACTTCTTCTTCACATCGTCTTTTATTTAATTTTGCATAGTCCACAGTATATGGACGATTAAACAAAATATACAATTTCTCTGGTGCTTTCATAATCAAATCAAGTTTTTAAGTGTATACAAAATGGCTGCTTCAACTGCTTGTTCATAAGAAGTATACAATATTTTATCTACATAAGGATTACGTGCAGTTCTGGGAGTAATAACAAAAACTTGATAAAGCCAATGAAGAATATCCCAAATAGAACAGATGTCGATATGGATATTATGTGCTTCCCTCAACCACTTCATAGCCGCCTGGAGCGTACAAACAGTTACTGCCTCACTTGTTCCATCATTATTATTTTTCTGTACATAATGATTGAAACAAGATGCATCCATTCCTTTCTCTTTTAACAGTTTTGCAGTTTCAAAACTAACGTAATCTTCTGTAATCATAATTTATATTTTTAATCATATTGTTTTACTTTATATGTAACGTTTGGACTTATCTTACTCATTGTTTCGTTCATGTAGTTGCACATTTTATCTGCATCGTCTTGATTGTCATAAGAGCCGGCAGTGGCAATCATTTTTGCTTTGAAATATCTTTCTATTACGAATTTCATAACCTGTTTTCTCTACAGAATTTTGGCCATTCGGTATTCACTTGATTTCCTTCTATGGTTATACGATAGTCTGATAAATCAAATTCTTCTTTTCCAACCATTAAGTTTAATTTTCCAAAGAGGACTTTCCAATCATCCACGTCAGGGTATCTAGTTGAATTAAATTCGTTGAAGAGGTCTATTGGTTTTCTTTTCCCGTTTTTAAAGAGGAATCGTTTAAAGACTTGTTCGTATAGTCCTTTATCTTTAAGGAATCGTTTTAAGAGTTTTAATCCCCTATCAAATTCTTTTTCTGTCATGCATTCAATAAATTCATCACTTATTTCTATTTAACGTTAATGTGGCTTTGACTGGTTTGCTTTTCCAAGCGAGGTCTTTATACTCAGGGAAATCAAAGTCATATATTTGAAAGCTTCTATCATCGCTTCCCCACCAAGTTTTTTCTAAATCGTTTTCCCTTTTAGGGTCTGAGTAATGAAACCACAGAGTTCCATTTTTATCTCTTGCTACAAATCCTTCTATTGTCATAATTCTATTGCCATTATTGGATATGTGTGTGGATTATTTTCCATTAACTTAAATCCTTCTGATTTATAAAATTCTATAAGCATATCTCTTGTCATTCCTCTATTGTCTCCGCAGCCTACTCCGAGGTATATGATATGATTCTTATAACACTTTTTTACTTCTTTCAAGAGTTTTCTACCGTAGCCTTTACGTCTTACTCTATTGTCAGTAACAAAGTCGCAGAAATAGGCCACAGGTTTTGCGGGTTGATTGAGTTCTTTCATGAGCCAATGATTTTCATCAAGTTTTCTCTTCTCAATGAATGCTGATGAAAGATAGTTTACTCCAAGTTTTGCTTCTTCATCATTGTGAAGGGCGAAGAACATTTCTCTTCCTCCTTGATACTCTTCATGTGTAATATTCATATGCCTTTTTGTTTTATTTTCTGCAAAGGTAATAAAAAAAATTGTATTGGCCAAACTTTTTTTGTTAAAGATTGTTAAAGGGCAAAAAAAAGAGCAATCGTGTTATCGATTGCCCTTGGCTTCTTTATTTTCGAGTTGTTTTATTTTCTCGTCCACTGAGGTTTCAAAGTGTATCATTTGACTCTTAACGAATGCCATTATGCCAAAGAATGCGAGTGCAGCGCCAAGCATTGTTGCTCCTGCTGATACTACAGGGTAGCCTACCGTGTAGGTTAGGAAGAATGCTAAGAAATAGAGCGCAATGGCTGCAAACGTGAGGCTTGTACCATTGACTATCTGCATCTTCTCCTTAATTCCTATTTCATGCCATTTTTCATTTAATGTGTTCATTTTACGTCCGTCCTTTCACTAATAAATATCCAGGAATTGTAAAATGTTATCTTGGAATTAGTTTGTTCAGCGTTCTTACGTACTTATACCCATGCTTTGTTATTTTTTTAGCAATCATTTTCCTTTCTTCATCTGTGACAGTATAAAATTCATAATCTTGTATAGTACCCCAGCTTTGTGGAGATTCGTTAATATTGAATTTAGTTACTTTCAAATCATATGAAACAAGCCTCATAATGATTAAATCACAATCTTTTGGTCCACTGGTTTCAACATTGTGAATAAGTATAAGCCAATCTCCATATGAAGAATGTGACGTTCCTACATATTTAGCATATACTAATTGCCTATTGGTATTAATTGATATATTAACCGGTTTTGTTTTTGGTCTGTCTTCATTCATCGTAATCCCACTTTGACTTGTCATCACTTGTGCAATCATATAAAATGCATTTTGCCACATTATACAGATACAACGCAGCAAGAATGTATATTACTATTGCAACGCACCAAAATATAATTTGTACAATAAGTGAAATCATACGTATACTACTTCTGCTATTACTGTTTTCTTGTGTTCTTTTCGATTCAGTTTAGTTCTAACTTCTGCAATGTCCAGAAATGATGTACCAAAATACACTTTTCCTCCACACTTAGAACTAACATCAATATAGAGGCCAATGCCATCTGCTTTAAATCCCCATCTATTTTCAGGGTTTCTAAGCACCTCAGTCATTGGCTTTGACACGAATAATCTATTTTGATTTTTAGCATTATCTACGTTAATCAGCATAAGGTATGCGGTTGCCATTGTTCTAAAGCATTCCATTCTAACCTTAAAGGTTCTTTCCACCACATCGTTTTTGTTTACATAGATTGCATATAGAGGGAAGAAATTAACCACTTTCGCCGGTGCGTGTGTATATTGTTCTCTTGACAATGGCGGAACAAACTTGAATATTTCAAGATGATTTTTAAGTAATGGCATAATTTATTTTTTTACTGGCTGATGTTTTATCGCCAATGATTTCTCAAGACTATTTTTAAATCCGTAGAGATTTCTCTTCAAGTTGAGCGGCGCATTATCTATTGCTTGGCACAAGTCTACAACATCGCATTCTTCAATTTCTGTGATATTATATGTGTTATTATCGGCTCTGGAAACTACCATGACAATTAAGCGTTTTTGAAAATATAAATTATCACATCAATAAACATAGTTGCAGGGATAAAAAATCTCCCAGCAAATAATGTAAAGTTAAGTTCGTTTTTAGCAGCTTCATAGAACACTGCGTAATCAGTATGCTTTGGGTAGCGATTTGTTTCCTTATATATTCTATACTTCTGAAAAACATTAGCACAGAATAGCAAGAACATCATCACTATCATTGTGATTGTAAACCTAAAATTATCCATTTTACTCTTCTGTTAACATTGGAACTTCAACCCATTCTTCTGACCTATCAGAGGAAAAATCCATCTTAAGGATTGACTTAATCAGAGGCAAAAATGCAGCAATTACATAGCCAATGCCAAGGAGCATTAATAATGCTGAAAATACGTTTTTCTTTTTCATTTCTTTGTATATTTGCCTTTATAATAAATGTCAGTATATCCTACACTAGGATAAAATGTTTTTAAAAGTTTTATTGTTTGATTTTCCTTATATTTCTTTTCTAAACTATTTTTACACACTATTTCGTGATATTTGCCATCAAGTATTTCAATATCGTTACTACTGTTAACACCCAAGACCTTTACGGTAACTTCCTTTGGTTGATAGTAATATTGATAGGCTGAATCTCTGTTGAAGAAAGTATAGTGCAACACCTTAATGTATTTGCCCTTATAGTTTTCATCAACAACAACATCATCTTTTCTTGAAAAAATATCAATGGTGCATGCCACAAACATTGATAAAACACCCAGTAACAGCATTGCAGCAAGCACGTCACCTAACTTTACTTTTGGCTCTTCAAATACAACTCTCATACAATATAACTTTTACGATTTGTCGCAAAGGTAACTAAAAAAAAATGAATTGACCGAACTTTTTTAGTTAAAAAGTGTTAAATATATGTGGTTTCTGCTTTTAACTCCTTTTTCTTGGTAGGAAGATTGACATCCAAATACATTTCTTCCACATCTAACATAGCATCTAGAACAGCAGCCGCAACTTCATACTCTCCTTGTGTTATTTCTGTTGCGCCATCAATCATTCCTTTTGCTAGGCTGTTATTGCTAACGTTAGAGTAGTAATGGCTTGTTTTGTGCCTTTGCATAACAAGCCTCTCGTTAGTTCTGTATTCCTCAATAACACCTTCAATGTTGTCACTGATTTGGTTATGATAGAACATAATTATTGAGTTGCCTTCTGCAATTTTATAGTACTTGTTCATGGTTTATCCAATCTTATATATATCCCACCAATCATTGTAATATTCATCATAGTCTTCTTCATCAAACACATTATGTAATCGTGATGATACGCAAGGTGTTGGTGCCGGCTGCTCAACTTTGGTAGGCTTACTTTTCTTTTCTTCAACTTTCTGCTCAGTTACGCCATAACATTGACTGTTTGCTTTCCTGAAGAAATCAGTAAAGTTTGTCTCAAAGTCGCCAAACAACTTTCTCAGAACATTTTCATACAAAGCCTCTTTATCGGTTTTTGTCTTATAGAGCTCGCAGATAGGGTAGTTTGGCCTTACGAAGCTGCAAACCAATTTCTCTTTATCTGATTTTGTGTCAAACTTAAACGTTGCCCCAATAAGTGAATCGTGGTCTTTTGGGAACTTTGAGAAATCATAGACGAATATTTGTATATTCTCGTCATTAACAACATACTTGTACCAAGACTCCACATGCTGGGAAATGCACCAATCGCTCATTGCTCCAAGTGCAATTGAATCGTCATAGTTCTTAACCCAAACAATTGCAGCCTTACTTGTACTGCAAATGATTTTGCTTTTCATTTTGTTATACTCAATACATTCCTTAAGGCCATCAAGTGTCCAAGAGAAATCTTTAGGGGTAAATCTTCTCATAATTTTTATAATTTTATGTTATTCAAATATTGTCCTCCAACTGTGCCTTTAAAGTTTTCAACTTCGATGTAGAGTCTTTTACCTTCTGTATTTACAGAGGTTAATTTAGTGTCCTTATCGAGTTTAATGATAATTGTTTCTCCCTTTTCGCTTACGACTTCCATTATACCATTTTCGCCGTAGCCTTTTACTGTAAACTCTTCTCCTTTAATCTTAATCTTATCGCCGACATTAATGTCCTCAATAGTTATTTTCTTATCTAGTTCTCCGATACCCAATATAGAAAACACTATTGCAAAAAATATTAAAACAACTAACCAAGGTGCTATCATAAAAAAATTAGTTTATATTATATAGCAAATATACAAAAAAAACGTGAGATAAACAAATATCTCACGTTAATTTTCTTTAAAATTAGACATTAGAAGCCATTGTAGCCGCCATTGTCCTCTTCCTGCCAATCGAAGCCGCCATATGCGGGCTGTGGCTCAGGCAGAGTACCGAAACCGGCGAAGCCGTTTGTCTTGTTGCGGCGGCCATACTGCTGGTTGTAGATGCTCTCTTCCTCTACTACGAACTGCTTGCAATTAGCAATCTTGTTGAGCTGTGCTGCACGCTGCACGGCATCAGCCTTGCGTGTGTACTTCTTGGCGTTCTCTCTGTCGCCAAAGTCAGCTGCTTCACACTTACGGCCCTGTGGGTCACGAATCTGACGAGTGCCAACAAAGTAGCACTGACCTCCATACTGAGGATTTGTGTCTTTTACGATAAATGCCATATTCTTCTTATGTTAGTGATTAAACACTGCAAATATACACAAATAAAATGAAATAAAGAAATTATTAGAGTTAAATAAAGTTAAAACATTATATCAATTCTCCGTAATATTCGGTATACTCATTTTTGCATTTTTCTACCCAAGCACAATGTACGTCTTTTATAAAATCATACCAGTATTTTTGTCCAAACCTTTGATAACTTGGGCCAATTACGTGTGTATATCCCAACACACGACTAAATGGAACTCTAATTGGAGGCTCTGAATTTCCATTTAACGCATTTAACATATCTTGCTTGGTTCTACCATGAGGAAATAGGTATTTTATTATTAACTTATAATATCCATTGTCTTTAAGAAATCTTGTAAATCTTTTAAAGGCAATATCAAATTCTTCATGCGTCATATTCTTACAAGATATTCTTTATAATTGTTACTACATTCATTTAGCCATAAGCTATAAGGTATTTTTACTTTATCTTCCCAATGTTGACCATATTTTTTATATGACGGCCCTAGTAGATTAATATATCCCAATACCCTTGCAAAATTGGTACGTTTGCTTTCATCATTTAATTCATCTAAAAGGTCTTTCTTTGTTCTTCCAGGAGGGAACAAATAATCCATTATTGGCTTATAATAGCCATTGTCTTTCATACACCTGAAAAAACGTTTCATTGCTAAATCAAATTCTTCTTGTGTCATCTTCTTCAATCTCCTTTTTTTTGCCGTGCTTTTTTTCGTACCACTTGAATGTGTCGTACATAAATTTTCCAACAGCGTAAACTGTTGTCACTATGGTTGCAACGGTATTTGCTTTTTTAATAAAATTAATCATTAATGTAAAAAGTTTCTGGTTGTGGTTTTACTTTTTTAAGAATAGTAAGTAGTTTCTTGAGTGGTTTTTTGTGTACTGATGGCAACTTATGTTCATCAACCACAGCAACCAATTTTAACAACGCATTCTCAATACACTTACCATATTTTTTTACAGTTTCTGGATGCCCTTCCTCTAAAAATGCCATACATAAATCAGTATAGGTATCAATAAACTCGCCATCAACCTTTTCACATTTGAATAACTTATTGTTGATGACCCTCGAAATGAACACTATTCTTGTAGCATTGTTGTTAAAGCCACAATCGCCACACCAGCACAACATATTAAGATAAAGAGATTCCTCTTTATAGTTGTCTCTTGAATGATAGCATCTATGAACCATATCGTTGACATCATTTAATATGTCAGGAGCATCATATATTTTTTTCAATAGCTCACGTATTGTTCTCTTAAATATGGTGAATGCTATCTTATCGTGTTTATTCCTAATCTTTTCAGTGCAATCTTTTATTTTCATAATTAAAAAGGTATATCATATGCCATGCCTTTTATTTTTGATATATAAGCATTAACTGGCTCGTTTATATCGCATTTTTTAAATGCGGTATATATTTCTTCTATATCAGAAATAAGATGTTTTCTCTCTTTCTCATTTACAAGAGAGCCATTTAGCGTACTAATCATTTCTAGAAATTTGAACACTTTTTTAGCCTCTTCCTTTGAGTAAATGTTGATAAGTCTTATGTAGTACATATACAATGACCACGTTCCTGTTCTTAATGGCGCAATTCCACAATCAACAGGCCAATATGTTGCATTAACATATACTCCTTCGTTTTTATGACCATCTCTAGAATTATAACAAGAATTCATCAAAGAAGTAAAATTCTTAAAACGTCTTTTAACATCGCAAAATCTGCCAGACTCCTTTATAGTTCTTAATAGAGCCTTGAATATTCTCTCGTCAATATCCTCGTTTATAATCTTAGGATTTCTCTCATATTTCAGTTTCATATTTTTTTCAAAAAGTTTAAAGTGAATACGTCTAAAAATCGCCTTTTTTAAGGCTTTTTTTAATATTTTATCTAGTTTTGTAACTATCTGATTTTCAGCCGTTTATAACTCGCTGATTATCATCTATTTACAAAAAATTGGTTTATACCACCGGTGCGGAACTTTGTTAAAAAGGTAGGTCATCTATGAAGGTACTCATATTTTCTAAGCCCTCTTTTAAAACGGTTCCATCAGCTTCTTTATAGTAGCCTTTTTCTATAAGTGAAGCCTTAAAATCAGAAACGTCATATTCGTACTCGTCTGTTTTCATATTGAGCGTATAATAGTTTCTGAGGTGTGGCATAAGTTCGAAAGCGATTTCAAATGCGTCTCTTGAAAAAGCTTTTGGCCTTCTGAATAATGTTATATTTCCGTTATATGCGCATAGTTCACCAGTCTTAGTTCCAATACGTTCTTTCTTTGCGTACTTGAAAGAGAAACTTACGTTTGGGAACTGTTTTGCTATTTTCATAAAGATTGGTATAGCAGGATTCCAAAGTGTGTCGAATATGATTTCATTATCTGATACCCAACAGACGTTAAAGGCTTTGTTTCTTGTTCCCCAATTCCTAAGAAGCCAATCGTCCTCTTCTTTTGAATTGGGTGTGAATGTTGTTGGTTTTGGGGCAATCTTATTGAATGACACAACTTTTATTTCGCGCCCCTCTATGCCCTCACAGAACTCTTCTACATCGTTTATTTGGCCGATATATTCATCACTCGTCTTTGCCTTTGGAATGATGGTGAGTTTATTTCTTACAATTGATGCCATAAATCTATAAATTACGTTATATATACAAATATACAAAAAAATAACTTAATTAAAAAGTAATTAACACATTTTAACATTGTTAATCTTTTTTAATTAAGTTATCCCTATGTGGATTAATGCGTCAGAAATAGACAATTTTGTTGCCATTGTGTAAAAGTCTCTCCAGTCCATTTCAAGGTTATGCCAATACTTGAAATTTCCTGTGTCTTCCCAATCGAAAGCATCGTCAATTACAGACATTGGTGTTGTACGTCTTAAATATTCAACAACGCTTTCTGGCGATTGCATAAAATCGGGGTCATAACATCTAAAGAAACTTTTATATGCTTTTGTTTCTTTGAGAAACCTTTTAAACAACTTTATATCTTTGTCGTTCATAATTGGCTTTATTTTCTTTTGACGAACTCTTTTAGTTCATCAAGGTCTTCATACGTTTTGTTTTCTGTAGTCACGCCAATAACGAATTTTGTTTTTCTAGAAACCAAAACATTCAATGAAAGACGTATCTTGTTATAGCATCTAACAAAATGATACACAAGAATGTGTTCACGTCTAGTAACAGTTAAGCCAAAACAATCTTGGCTATTTAGATATTCCTCTAATTCTTTAAAGGTAATTTTACTTATTGGCGTCATATGTATACTGGTGATGCTATCACTGTTTTTTTAGTTACAGATTTTATTTCAAGTGCTTTAATAATGTCATTGACATCATTTGGTGACGTTCCAAAATACACCGTATTGTGTACTCTTGAACCTGTCACTCCATACAAGCCTAATTTATCAGTCTTGAAATTCCAATCTGTTTTTTTGACAGGTATTGTTTCCTTTGTTTTAGCCGTAAAATATGGAGTAGATGATGACAATTCCTTATTGAAATCGTTTAAGAACAAATAGTGATTTACATCACATGAGAAAAGGACGAATACCAACTGAAAAGAGTTAACAATCATTTTGAGGTTTGGGTCAACAATGAATGCATAGATTGGCTTCTTCTCTAGTTTTGTTTTATTAATCCTCACCATTTTAGGCATATAAACCTGCTCATATGGTGTCGGGATAAACTCTTCTATTTCGTTAAATGATTTAAGTAATGCCATATTATTTATTTTTTTGAGAAAATCAGTTCAAGCCCTATTACTGCGGAATATATAAGCAATGCTATTATTAGTTCTATTGCAAGTTTATCATTTATAGGCTTAGTAGGTTTGGCCGGTGCTACAATAGATGTGTTAATGGTATCATTATGATTCCACTCATGCGTCTTATTTATTTCGCCCCAAGGGTATATAATTGAATCATTAGTCTGCATATACTACTTCTGTTCTAACAACTGCATTTTTCATGTTGACATTAAGTTTAATATCATTAAAGTTAAACTCATTATCAACAATATCTCTCATATCCTGCTCAGTAAACTGGATAGAATGCTTTTTTGCTTGTTCCATTATCTTAGCATCATGCTCTGCTGCCAATAAATGAGATTTCCTTTCATCGTCTGCTGTTTCGTTTAAATTGTTTAACCAATTACTGGCGTGAAAAAATGAGACTATTAGTATAGCAAGGCACACACCAATAGCAATTATAATAGCTATTGCAATTAACAATTGCATTTCCATATTATTCATACAAATATTTTTTACTCAACAACATTAGCAGTTTCAAACGATTTCCTACACAAGTTGTTGTAGAAGTCTTCGCATCCGCAACTCTTTGCTATCTCCCTAATATCGTCACCCATATCATTCAAAACATCGAGCCTCGCTGAACTGATATTGAACAGCTTCTCAGTAAGCCATTTAAGCCTTGGGAAACCCATACAAGCCATAAGAACGGTGTTACAATCAGCATCAAGAGCATTAACGTCAAATCTTGGATTCTTAATGATAAGGTCAGCGATTTCCTTAAATCTCTCTTCATCATATTTAGCCCCTGCCTCTTGTGTGTAATATATGAAAGATGTAAGTGCTGGCTCATCCCATTTATCACACTCATTTGGATTAAAGTTAGGGTCTTTAAGAATCTGAATACACGTATCGAATTCTCCTTTGAAGAAACTGGTCATTAGATTATATAATGACGTTGGTCTAGTCTTTGCTTCAGGGTAAAATGCGAACTCAAGCTTTTTCAATATGTTGCCTTTATCTTCCTTGGTCTCTTTTACCTCAGTAACAGTGACTTTGGCAATCTTCTTAACGCCTATCTTTCTCTTAGGTAGTCCATCGTGCGCCCCTGTAGTTCCTTTAAATGTCAATAGTACATCCATAAGGACATTGTTCTTATATCTTTCAGCCAAATCAATTGCGTCTTGATTCATGAGGTTTCTGATAGACAAATCAACTCCCTTATGAGAAAGTATGAAAGGAGCAAGCCAATTGAACTCAGGGTGCATAGCAATATGCATGAGTACGGTTTCGCCCTCGCTATCCATAGCATTTGGGTCAAACTTTTCGTTCTTGGCAATCTCTTTAAGAACTGTCTTTAAAGATGTTAAATCTTTAATCTTAGTATTTCCTGAAATCACGGTGATTATTGCAGAAAGAACTGGTGAATTCCAACATTGATTTCTCTCGTTTGGGTCAAACTCTTCATCAGTAATGATGTTTATTGCCTCTGCATAATCTTCTATAATAATCGCTTTCAGTAACTGAGAAATTATAGGAATATTTTTATTCATTTTGTTATATATTATCAAAAACTAAACTTAATCCATCCACACCCCATTGCAAAAGCGTAAAGACACGCTAACAATCCTAGAAAAAAGAAATCTACAATATATGTTTCTTTTTCAATCTTTTTCTTACCCATAATTCTGCTTATTTGGTATTACCCCACGAACACCTCCACGTGGGTTTTCAACATCACCGTTATAACGTGGTATAATGTGCAAATGGAAATGGTTTATTGTTTGCCCTGCTGCTTTTCCACAATTGCAGCCTATATTGTACCCATCGGGATGAAACTCGCTGTCTAAGAAGCCTTTAATATGCTCTACAGCGTAATGCATTGACTCTTTCAACATATCAGGTAGGTCGAAATATGTTTCATAATGCCCTTTAGGTATTAGAAGCACGTGGCCTTTGCTGACTGGAAATCCGTCATATATTGCAATCCAAGAATTTGTGTCATACACAATTCTTTCACTTGGAAAAATTTCTTTTAAATCGCAGAAAGGACAAGCCATAAACTTCAATTATTTTTTTGTTACTGTATCTTTCTTTTCTTTTTTTGGCTCTGTAATATCCCAAACTTCCATCTGACTCTTGAACTTGCCAGAATAAAGATGGTACATAAGCTTACGACCTCCAACGTCTCCAACAAATACTCTAATGCCTGTGGATGCTGAATCTACATTGCTATATACCTTGTATTCAGTAAAGTATCTCTTTGAGTTTTTCACGCGCTCTGCTTGTTTCTCAGCATCTTCCTCACAAGAGCCACAGATGAATAAACTCGCAAAAGCCAATACAAATGAATAAATAAGTAATTTTCTCATATTAAATCTGATTTATGTATACTTTGCTACAAATATACAAAAAAAACGTGAGATACAAAAATACCTCACGTTAAATTATGTTAATTGAATGGTTTTTACCAATTGATAGTGTTCATCTTCTCAATGGTCTGCATCAGCATATTCAAGCCAACCGTCTGCATTGGGTCACTTCCATTTGAGCCATTTCCACCATTGACGATAATCTTCGGAACCCACTCAATCTTGGAGTTAGCCAACTCTTTGGCAATACCAATCATAGTTTCCTTTTTGATGGTTGCTGCATCGATAGGAGTAAGTCCTGCTGCAACCAACGCTCTGTTAGCCGCTGCCTTTGCCTCACCCTCTGCACGAACCTTACGCGCAACCTCTTCTGCTTTCATAGCCTCAAGTTTTGCAACCTCATACTCCTGCTGGGCTTTTGTAACCTCCTTGGCTTTAATCTCTTCCTGCTTCCACTTTGCAGCCTCTGCATTCTGCTTACCCTGCTCAGTTACAAGCACTGTTCTCTGAATAGCCTCAAGAGACTTTGTTTTTGATGTGATAACTGCCAAGTTTGCTGCTTTCTGCGCATCAATCTGCTGCTGAGTAGCACCATCATACTTAATGTCTGTGATTGACACAAGATTACAGGTAATTCCATACTGCTTAAATGGGCTATTCTCCTGCCTCAGATAGTTACCATTTTTGTCAACTAGAATCTCAGCCTTTGCTACGGTTTCAGTATCGCCAGTCAACTCATTGACAACCTTAATCTTATTACTCTTAGTCTTATACACACCATCATTCAACTGGTCAGTAATATACTGAATGAGGTCGGTACGTGTTTCAGACACAGACTCAAGTGATGACATTAGAGGGCCACAAGAGATAACAACCTTATAGAGCGTAGGCTTAATCAGAGTATTGATAAGTGCATTCTCTCCGCCAAACTCCTGCTGAATCTTAGCCATATGCGAAAAGTCTGTAGGAAGCACAACGCGAAGCGAACCAATGATGAAACCGCGGCCCTTATCGTTAAAGGTGATGGTAGCACCATGATTGTCGCCAACTGCCACATAACCCGTGCTATCCTTCTGCACACCGGTAAACTCTACCTGACTCGTCTTGTTGTACTCATGAATGTTACCCCACAACTGCCACTGCATACCGCCATCAGACCAAACCTTATACTCACCAGTAACAGGGTACTGATTCACATAAATCTTTGACTTGTCACACTCTTCAACCCAAGCTCCAATTGTGAAGAGGAAAAACAATACCAAACCAATAATTGAAATGCCAGTAATGTGGCTCTTTGTAACTTTAAACTTTTCCATGTTTTTTTATTTGTTTTAAATGTTAATAATATTTTTATCCTTTAACCCAGTAATAGAAAGGAATCAATCCCCTCAAAAACGTTACCTTTTTCTCAGTAAGGCTAATCAGCCCAAAACAATGCAGTACCACTGTAATGTAGTAGATGGCTGCGAGTACCACAATTGCGGTAATTAAAAGTCTGTAATAAATCATATCTTTAATTTGTTAATTTTAAACTTCCTCAAAGGTTTCTGATGCTCCACACACGCGTTCACCATTGTCATTCACTGCCCACCATACACGACCAGCAAATTCAACATCATAGGTGTTGCCCCATGTGAAGCCATCAATACCCTTCACGCATTTACACTTAACTGATTTCATTTACTTGTAGTTGGTTCTGTGTACGAAACTGGTTCATAAAGTCCAAGCCCTGTGATGATAATTGGGCCAACAACTGTTTCGCAAGTGAGAATAGACCATACGATGTTACCTGCGCAAACCTCATACTCAACGCCATCAATCTTTGCATACTCTCGGTCAATCCAACCATAAGCGTGTGCTTCAAACTCTGTTCCATCAGACTTCTTGAATGTCTTGGAATCTGCGCAGCTAGAAAGCAACATAACAGCTGCCATTAGAAACAATACAATCTTTTTCATCTTTTTTTATTTTTTACCGTATTTTACTTCACCATCTGTAGCCTTGATGTTAATCTTAGGCTTCATAAAGAACTGAATGTCGCAAGTGTCTTGTATCAACTCAACGATTTCATCCATTGGCTTGTAAGCATCTGGAGCCTCGTCAAGCGTGTTTTGACATACTGAGGTAGAATATATACCAGCGTCATTCATCTGCTTCTGAAACTCGTTAAAATCGATTTTCTTCTTCGCCTGTGACCTTGACATAATGCGTCCAGCACCATGAGGCGCAGAGCAATTCCAATCCTCGTTTGACTTTCCTTCACAAATTGCAAGGCCATCCTTCATATTGAATGGGATAATCATCTTCTCTCCCTTGTAGGCACGTATAGAACCCTTACGAATGGTCATATCACCAAAGTCAAGATAGTTGTGGATTGATGCAACGTGGTCTATTACCCTTGCTCCATTAATCTTATTCATTACAGCTTCAGCCTTGCGAAGAATAATCATTCGATTGAACTTGGCATAAGCCTGAGCGATAACCATATCTGTAAGATAGCCTTTCAGCAAATCGCCACTAAGATAGCCATTGCTCTCAGGGATTCTGTACTTCTCACGAATTTTCTTCAAGTGGCCAGGAATCTCAGTTGGGTCTCCCTTAAAGTTGGCCGTGAACTCACGAATTTCTGCCTCCCTTGCTTCCTTATCAACATCAACACCTTTTGCAGCATATACCCAACGCTGACAAACCATCTTACCAAGGTTACGTGAACCGGTGTGAACGGTGAATGCCCACTTCTTCTCTTCATCGTTGGTGTCATATTCGAGGAAATGATTGCCTCCGCCAAGAGTACCAATTGACTTGATGAATGTGCCAAAGTCCATACCAAATCCCTTGCACCATTTCTCAAAGTCATCCTCACAAGTGAACTCAACAAAGTTGATTGCTCCACCAGATGTCTGATATGCCTTTTGAACCTCAGAGTTTACAAACTTGATGAACTCCTTCATTTCAAACTGACGTAACTTGTTGATATTGAAACCAGTAGGAATCTCCTTCTTAATCTTGCGCTCGAACTGAGGGAATTTCTTCTCTTCAAGAGGCTTGTCAAAAAAGATGGCTTCAATGCCACAGCCAATGTCAACGCCCACAAAGTTAGGGTTAACGAATGCGTTCTCTTTTGGTATGGGGCAAGTGAAACCAATCACAATGCCAACCCCAAGGTGAACGTCAGGCATAATCCTAATCTTAGTTCCCTTAAACATTGGGGAATTAGACAGGTCATATATCAATGCTAACGCATCTTCCTCTATATTGTCTGTAAAGATTTTAATATCCTTACACTGTTTTCCTTCAATTTGTATCATTTTGTAATATTTTTCTTAATTTTTTCAATCCTAGCAGTAACAGCATCTGTAGCTTTAATAACATCCTCAGCTGTTGCTTCTTTTGAAATGCTTATTGCCTCCTGCCTTTTAAGTGCTATAAAATCAGCTTGCGCCTTGGCATCGCCATAGAGGGTGTAATAACTGCCATACGTATAGGTCTTGGCGTTTTCAGGCTCAATCTCAAGTGTGTCATAGCCTCCGCGAAAATGTATTCTTATCTGCCTAATTTTAGTACCATAGAATAGATATTCTACCTCTTTGATGAATCTATAATGTAATTCATCACCATCAACGCACCAAATGAAATCGCCTTTTTTGAGCTGATTAAACATGACGTGCTGATTTGCAGCGTTCAGTTTGTAGTTTACTTCCCTTGAAATACCAAGAATGCCTTCCGCAATTCCATATGTTATAACAGCAACAAATGGAGAAAGTAATGCACAAAGAAGAATTGCCTCTCCTGGACCCATTTTTAATCTCTTTTAATTGTTCCTACAATACACTCAAGCACCTTATCGCTAAGTTCATTAGCCCAGAGAATCGTTCGTGTTGGTACTTCTGCTCCAAACTCTACGCGAACATCTGCATCAGTAGCATCAGAGTAGTCAGCCTTTGCACAAGTAATTGTGGCGCTATCAATGTGACTTCCACCAGGACCTTTCAGACCAAGATGAAGCTTTTTGATAAATACGCGATTAACCAAGCCATCACGTGTGCAATCAGAGCTGATAGCATCAGCCTTATCATAAGATTCTCCATGCTTCATAATAGCATCGAAGAGAACACGAATCATTTCAAACTTCTTCATATAATATACTATTTTTTTGTTTGTGGTGCAAAGGTAATGTTTTTATTTCACACCACCAAACTTTTTTGGTTAAAAAACGTTAATAGACATCATTTTTATTTAGCATCAAATAATCTCTTCTTTTCTCTGCGCATTAATGCCGCAAACAAGTTAGAAATATGTGTTGCAATTGAAATGCCATCTTCTGATTCGAGTAAACCTAGTAAGTTCCATTTTGCATTATTCTTTTCTCGCCAAATTTTGCAAACTGACTTGAAATAAGCCTTTTTAAAATTATCACTGGGCAACTTCTCATAGTAAGAAGAATACCATTTGATAAATTTGTTAAGGTGAAGGATAATTTTACTTACAGTTTCACTATTACGCTCTTTCAATATGTCTTCTACAGAATTGCAAATCTTGCTTTTTTCATCAAGCCTTTTTCTGAAAAAACTTAATGTCTTTTCTATTGTTGCATCTGTATAGTCTTTCTTAAATTTTGCCTGTTTCATTTTATTTCAAAATTACCAAGAGTCAATTCTGCAAGATGGTCATTCCAATTATCCAACTTAAATGTCCAAAAATAAACGATTGCATAAATGATATTCATTTCGCAGCTGTCTTTGAAAGTGAAAACTTCTTTAGATGCTTGTTGAAATCAGACTTAATCTGTTTCATATCCCTCTTTGGCGGAACATAGCAGGGATGATAGAATGGAAATTTATCTTCACCCATAGCCTTTACTTATGACAATACCTGAACTTTTGCCCACAATTAGGACACTTAAACACTTCTCCCTCAGAGTCTACAGCCTTTGACAAGTCAATTGTGACTTCTGAGCCACATTTTACACATTTTACTTTTTCCATATCTTTTTATTGTTTCAATAGCTCTTTATAAAGTCTGTGTCTTACTTCATCGAGCACACCTTGTTCAATATTAATTGCATTATACTTTATCCAAGCGTCCATTAGTTCTCTAAGCCATTCCTTAGTGTATTCCATTGTCTTTGGAATCTCACGAACAAACTTATTGAAAATTATTTCAGATTCAACTTTGATTTTTTCAGTCTTTGATTCTTTTGGAATCAGCAACTTACTTGTTTCAACGTCTTTCTTATATCTCTTTATAAGAGCCTCAGTGGAGTGGTCGTAACTTGCCTTATGTGGCTTGCTGCTTATGTGATACCCTCCACAAGCAGGGCAGTAGTAAGACCTAAGCTCGCCTCCATTGGTGTCAATATCTTCTCCATTCCATTTGATAAAGTTATCAGCCTGTTTCTGTGTTTCAAACAACATTTTCTGCCTGAAACACTCAGGACACATTACTCTGTTATTTTTTGGCTTCATTTTTCATTTTGCTTGCATGGGCATGATTCTGCGTGAACCGGTACGGCAGTAGAATAACTATTACCGCTGCATCCAATTAAGTAATCATGCCCCTTTATTGTTTTATAAAAAACAAAATTATTGTTATACAGAAACACGCATTGGCCCTGTGAATTATTATCATTGCTAGCCTTTGCACTATTGTTACTTACGCATGCAGATATTAATATTGCAGCAATAATCAAAAAACTAAATAAATATTTTTTCATATAATTTTAAAAAAAATGTTTGATTTTTATATCTTTTATTAAAGAAATTAATTATGTTGGAAAGAAATAAAATAAACCGTATCTCACACCTTCAAATATTTCCACTTCTTAACGTTTCTTTGAAAATCTATATTGATATTATTCATATTTTTTTCTTTTAAATTAAGAGAAAGTTTCATGATAAATCTTTTGGCTTTTTTCATTGTTACAAATTCTGCCCTTCGATAATCATTTTTATTTTTCCTGTAACAAACCATGTCAACCCAAAAATCATTATCATGACTATCTTTTTTCTGAGCTACAAAATATCTGTTTTCAGGTATGATTCTGAATTCAGTTTCTTTTGTGCATTTGTTTGCCTCAATGTTTGGGTTTGAATCACTTGTATTCATATTTCTTCAAAAAATAATTTAACAACATTTTCTTCTATTTTGTGCAAAGGTAATAAAATTATTTTAATCCACAAAATTTTTTTAGTTAAACTATGTTAAATGCCTATTTTTTCTATATTTTATAAAATAATAAACAAATTTTAACAGATATGAGCAAAAACATTGATTTTGTAGCAAAAACATTAGAAGGAAAAGTTATATCAATTGAAGATGAATTCATTAAAAATGCACACTATCTTTCTGATAGTGCACTGGAAATAAAAGCAGAGTGGTCAACTTATGGCGATGTGGTTAAATGGATGTGCGCTTATCGCGGAAGAGAAGAAGAAATAGGCACAATTACAAAGGATAATTTCAGAACATATTGTAAAGGATGCTTCTTTGACTGGAAAAATGATTATGTTAAAGGAGGTGGAGAATGGCTTATGGTTATGGGTGGAACAAAAGAAAAATTCGACCCAATAACACATGAAACAATATCACCTGAAACAGAGTTTATTGATATAATAGCAAAAGGATGTGAGCATAATTGGGATAAGAAAGTAAGAGTTATATCATTTTATACAGGTATGCAAGGCTTAATAACAATATATGTATTTGATGAAGAAAAACAGGAATTAATGTTCACACTTGTATGCCTTGAATTATTTAACAATTACAGAGCAAGATAAAAACCATGTTAGAAAGAAATAAAATCTATTGTATTGATGTATTAGAAGGTCTTAAACAGTTAGACGATAAAAGCGTAGACCTTATTATAACCTCACCACCTTATAACAAGACAGGGTTTAACTCATACAGCACCAAGGGAAAGAGGAAAGGTGATATTTGGAGCAAAGCCATAATGTATGGTGGCAATGCTGACCTTGACAATATGCCTGAAGATGAATATGAAAAGTGGCAAGTTTATTTCCTCAATGAATGCTTTAGAGTGTTAAAGGATGATGGCTCAATGTTCTATAATCATAAGGTAAGAGTGAAGAAGAATAAAATATCATTTCCACTTGAATGGATTTACCAATCAAAATTTATTACCAGACAAATCATTGTATGGGATAGGAGCAGTTCAATGAATATGGATAAATGCAGGTATATCCCATCGACTGAATATATATTTTGGTTGATTAAGCAAAGAAAGAATCCTCGCTTTAAGAGGGCTGATGATGCTCAATTCATTGCAGAGGTTTGGAAATTTGCCCCTGACAAGAATAATTCGCACCCTGCTCCATTCCCAATTACATTACCTGACAATATCATACCAAGTGTAGCACAAGGAGAAAGAATATTGGTTCTTGACCCATTTATGGGTAGTGGAACAGTAGCGATGTCAGCAAAGAAAAATGGGTGTGATTATATAGGGTTTGACATTGTTCAAGATTATGTTGACCTTACAAATGAGAAATTAAAAAACCTAGACACATAAGTGCCTAGGCTTTTTTTAATCGGAAATCTTATTATATCCATTATTCCCATTTTTGCCTTCTTCTGACCACATTTCGATAATAGTTTTCAAATCGCTCCCATTAAGGCTTCTAACAGACTCTCTATACTCTTTACTTATGTTTCCGCTACGATTAAGAAGAAGCTGCTTCAATATACTCTTATAGTACATTTTCCTTGTTACTCCGGCTGTTGTTTTCTTATTAACTCCAAGGAAAGCAGCTTGGTCAATTTTAAGCATATGGTTAATAAGTTGTTTTCCAAGATTATCTGTGTACTCATGTGAACTTTCCTCACTTAACCCTTTAACCTTACAATCAAGATATGTTTTGTGGAAAATATCTGCAAGTAATTCAACGAGTACTATAAACGCATCGCCCTTTCTAAATATGTCAGAAATATTCTTAGCGCCAATCTTATCCCATTCGTTGAAAAGTCTATACATACACTCAAACGATTTATTGTAATTCTTCTTGGTACGATTCATTGTCAAATTCTCATAAAGAGTTGATGTCAAATTACCATACATAAGAATAAGCGCTGATTTAAGAGTAACGCCAAGTCCTTTGGCAATCTTGCGCATTTCATTACCAATCTCATCTTCCTGGGCTGTCTGAGCGTAATCCTGTGGCTTATACTTAACAACAAGATTGTTGAACTTTTCGAGCATTTTCAAAAATGCAACTTCATTATCATTGAAATGAATTATTTCGCACTTAAACATATCATAGACAATCTTACCGGTTTCAACCAATGACTCTTCATTAATTGTGCGTATAGCTGCAATTGTATGCTGTGCGTCAAGTTTGTAATTGATGCCATTAACGTCACCTACAATAATAGTTTTAACATTTGGGTCAAACCCAATCTCTTTAAACCTTTTACAGAGTTTTTCAGTCTGCTTTTTAGCTGCGTTTACCTCTTCAGGAAGATAAGGTGCTATATTGTCATCAATATCACCAGAAGGTCTATTCTTAGGGTGTTTAGACAATGACTTCAAATACTCATAATCAACAATGCAAAATTCATGCACAAATCCACCAATCGTAAATGTGGTTAAAACATTTTTTATCATACTATAATATTAATTAAGTTATACATTTGCTATTGCTCTTACTTTATTATACACATAACGTTTAGTATAACACATTATATCTTTCCAACTATACTGAGTTGGGTCTTCTCCATTCGTGATTTCCTTAAATCTTTCAAATACGAAATTAACGATAAGTTCATTTTCTTTTCTTTTGGCTTCTGCTAATGTCTTGGAAATGCCTAAACACATAAACAATGCTCTTTTGTATTTTCTCACATCGCCACAAAGTTGTTCATTAACAGGAATTTCTCTTACCCTTTCCCTTTCTTTACTCATTTCGTGTCCTCTAAAGTCCTTGAGCCAAGTGTGTATTCTTTCCCCAAAATCGCTTGTAGAGCCAAAATACCACTTTCCATTGTCAAGAACAATAGCATAAGTTATATACTTTCCGGCAAGCAAAGATATGTCACTATAACCAAAATCTTCGTTTAATTGGGTTCTTGAATAATAAGCAGACGCTACATTATTAAACCCACAAGAAACAATTTGTTCAAGACAAACATTGTTTATTTTTTCTGCATTTGTTGGAAAATTAGAAAAATCACTCAAATTACTTGGCTTTTCTTTCTTTCCTAATATTTCATAAACAAGTTTACCACTATTTGTTTTTGGAGCTACCTTAATTTTTTGAGTAGCAGATTTTAAAAATCTTTTTTTTGCCATATTTTTTTGTTTGTTTTAAATTTTTGTTGCAAAGGTATATAAAAAAAATGAGAAAAAGAAAAATTTTCCGTTAAAAAATGTTAAACGGTTGAAAATTTCTTTCTCAGCCTCAAATATTATATATAATAAGGTATAAAACGAATATTTATAAAAAAATCATTATTAACGCAGTATATATGAACGAATTAACTATTTTATGGTTGGATGACCAAAGAGACCCATATAGGTATTTCGATAAAAAAAGCGAATCAAGCGCATTTTTACGAAATAAGCAATTCTATGATGATTTAATTAAGCAATATAATGTTAATTTTGTGTGGGTTAAAAATTGGGAACGATATACCTGTTGACTCCAACAGTTCCCTATGAATAAATATACAGTTGCCGAAAATCTTTCAATGGTTTTCGGCAATTATTTTTGTATCTATTTTTTACTATACTATTTTATAAACATTTTCATAAAATGAAAATGAATTTTCTAAAATGGTAATTTTTGTATAGTTATACACTATTGATATTTGGAGTCAACAAGTATATCGTTCCCTTTATTTTATGAAACAGATTCTTCGTATGCTATTTCAACATACCTATTTAATTTTTCTACAAATATACAAAAAATATTTTAAAAACAAAAATATTTATAAAAAAAATATTTAATGAATAGATATAAAACGATAATATTAAACGAAAACAAATTATATCTTATAACAGAAACAGGAGATTTGAATCCAAATTCTAATGGGACAGTAGATTTTACTATTGACCCTATTAAATTTGGTACTAAAACCACAAAGGATTCAGCAAATCAATTTGCTGATACAAGATTTTTTGGCACAAGAAAAGATATACTACGTGGTGATAATAGTGTAGGAGGCGGGTCACTTCAAGATAATTATAGAAGAAAATTAGCTACCATTAACTTGTATAAGGCTGCTCTTAGCGTTATAAGAGGAAGGGCAAATGCTAAAGAATTAAATAGAGAAGATTTTAAATATGCTGGTACGGCATCTTATAATACTGCTTTGAGATATGTTAAAGATGGAAATGAAAATGCGGTAATTGCCGCCATTGACAGAGCAGCAACTGAATTTAACATGATTCAAAATCAATATAAAAAAATCCTTCATTCTAAAGACAATAAGTTTACTCTTTCAACAGGAGAGCAAGTCCCGGCATTAACAAGATACAATGTTGGACTTGTTCCTGGAACTGATGTTAAAGTTATTGGCTTATTTAAGTTTAATAATTTTAATTTTAGTGATGCTATTAAAAATGGTAATGTAAGGCAAGACGATTATGTTAGGAGTATGTTAGGTATTGACAAAAACAACATAAGCAGAATTGAAAGACTTGGAGGACAAGGAAAATCTTCATTCAAAAAAATAGATGCAACATATGACAATGGTTCTGTAACTAATCCTGATGTTTCTAAAAACTTTTCTTTAAACGGAATAAATTTGGATGCTTATAACAGTGACGATGTTGTTGCACAAAATAATCCTGACCACTTTAAATATCAATATAATACTACATATGGCTTAAATGGAGAGACAATTTCTGATTACAACACAGTGTCTCAATTTATGGACAAATCAATAATGGCTGCTTCATATGCTTTGAAAAAAGAAGGAATAAAAGTAGATTATATATTAGCAGCACCATCTTCATCAAAATATAATCATTATTATTGTATAAATTTATCTCGTAAAATTGGAGCTCAATACAATCCTAGATTTTTCACAAGAAACTTAGTTAACGTTAAATTTGATGAAGAAGGTTGCAGAAAAGCTGGGGTTGATGAAGGACTTATAGAAGCAACAAAATCTCTTGTAAAAAAAGCAGCTCTCACAGAGATAAGTTCATATTTAATGGGAGAAGTAAAAAGATTTGTTAAAGAAAATTGGTCTACAATAAGCAATATTCCTATTGAAAAAGGCGGAAGAAGAGGGATGCCAGCAAGAAGAATATCATTTGACCTTGCGTGCGCTATATTGCAAAAATATTGCTATTATGGTTTAGCAAACATTGGGGCTTATAATAACGCATCTTCTATAGCGGATAAAAAACAATATAAATTAAATAAATCTCACCAAAGGGTTAATATAGGCACTCCTAAAACGTCTAACATATATATGTATTTGGTAAGGCATTTTGAGCAATACATAAATACCAGTGATTCCAGCTATGAAAACATAGATACTATCGTTAATATGTTTATAAACAATCTTTTAGCAAAAGGACTCAGCTTAAAATTACAGCATATGTTAAAGAATATGACCAGCATCGTAAACACATATGAAGAAGTCCTATTATCAGATACTGGTTATCAATTGTCATATTGTAAAAAATTTAAAATTACAGATGTTGATGCAAAATGTAGGCCTTACCTTAAAGACGCATATGTGGTAGCAGATAAAGAATTAGCATATTCAGATGATGATAAACTTGATGCGTTAAGGTCTTCTTTAAGAGGTAAATATTTCCTTATTGTTGATGAAGATATGAACAGCGGAGGAACACTAAAATTGCTTATTGAAGCTTTAAAGGAAAAACCTATTGAATTTGGCGGGGAAGGATTGGAAAGAATTTCTAGTGACCAAATAACTTGTTTGGTAAATTTATGGACTTTACAATCTAAAAAACAAACAAAGAAAGAAGATAATATAGAAAAAGGAGAGACTTAAGCCTCTCCTTTGTTTTTTAGTCTATTTTTAATCATTTTTTGAAATTCTTTTATTTCAGGCATAGTTGCATTTCTTAAAGTTTCAAATTTAGGCTCCATGCCAAGCCTCATAGCCTTCTCAGTTGCGTGCCTAAATGCTCCTACTGTTGTTTTGGCATAAATTATTTCAGAACTTGTATTTCCTTCTGAGTCTTCGAATTCGCACACCCAGTAAACTTTTGTTAAGCCATCGCGCATACCTTCATTAATTACTTTATTGATTGATTCATTAACTATTTTGCTTAAATATGATTCTGATAAATTTAATTTCATAATTCAATATATTTTTAATATAAATATACTGAAAATAAAAGAATTATTTATAAGTAATAATTAATCTGAAATTGGTTCTGCTTTCTCTATCCCAATCTGTGTCAGTTGTAAATGGTGCGTCATATGGTTTAATACCTAAATATTTGCAGAAATTATCCCTAATTGAAATTGCGCCAGTGAAAAGCAAACCTTTTGATATTTTTAAAATAGTTTGCTTTATCTTATCTTCGCTATTATCAACGCTAGCATTATGCTCCAATGCTTTTTTAACCTCTTCAGCTATCTTCTTATATCCATCTTCTGATTTCTTTATTTCCATATCGTTTTTTTTTAATCTACTGCAAAGATACAACTTTTTCTTCAAATATCCAAATTTTTTTAGTTAATTATTGTTAAACCTTTTTTGTTTTCTTATATTCTTCTTTTGCTTCTTCTATTGATTCTCTCATTTCTTTTAATTCTTTTTGCACTCTGTTTTCTGAAAATCCAAAGAATGTCATTTCATAAAGGCACCCAGCAACAATATCCTCCTTGCTTAAAGTATCAAGTGTTTCCTGCTGAATGAACATTGAAACCCAATCTTCCCAAGGGCAGAACTCAATGCCATAGTGTTTACCATTCTTTATATCAATACCATCAGTATTAAGGTAATCACTACCATCTTCGTTAACAATCTCAACCTTAATAAAAAGGTCGCTGAGGTTGTGCCTATGCCTCTTCTTGCCCATTAACTCATTGAAAGCAGACTCATAGCCATCTTTGCTATCCTTCTCACTCTCAAAATAGTGGCAAAGTCTTTCGAACACATCTTCAAACTTAACCTCTCTTATGAGTGTATATAATGTGGTGGTCTCTATTTCAACAACCCTAGGGCATCTGTTGACATTATTAAGTTCAGTGTTTGCAACCTTACAAACGCCACGTCTGAGCAACTTACACCACTTGTTTTCAACTGTACAAAAATTCTTTCCCATATAGTTTTTTTTTAATTTGCTGCAAAGGTAACAAAAATATTTCATATTACCAAATTTTTTACGTTAATTAATGTTAAAACCTTAATATTTATTAAGAAATAAGCTTATTTAAATATATTAATAAAATGGAAATTAAGACTAAATTATTTGACCCATTAAACGACTATCAACTACTTGAAACTGCAAGTGGAGATTCATTTATCTTCGCTAACGTTGATACTATTGGGGTAGAGGGAACTCCAACGTTAGAAAACACAGCAAAACCTTACATTATTAATGAAGAGACTGGTGAACCTGGTGTTGTAACAGGAGAAGCAATTAATGCAGTGCCAAGAGACGATAATGATAAGGGTACATATGATAATACATCTGATGTATATTATCATCCTGAATACACATATGAAGAATATGCTGATGAAAACAATAATGGGCTATAAGAAAAAAGGTGTAGATTAAATTCTACACCTTTTTTAATATATACTTAACACTGCCCCAATGTCAGTATTCTTATCTTTTCTTTCTAATCTTCTTTGTTGTATAATCTTTATAAACCTTTCTCTTTTTTCATTTAAGGTTTCATTATTCCTACTTGTAGAATTTAACCTTACTAACTTTCTAGATTTAGGCTTATGCGCTCCCCATTTAAACCATTCAGAATCATAAATCATTTTATCCATATATACAACATTAATGTCTGGATTTTTCCAACATACATAGTTAAACGATAATTGGTCACGATGTGAATTTTCTTTCAACTCAGAATACCAAGCCTCCATTAACTTTATGCAATTCTCATCATTGTGCTTTCTTATCAATATATTGCTTTGTAGAAGCCCATAGTGAGCAGGAAATCCTTCTGCCTTATATCTATCCATTATAGAGTTAACAATCTCAGCCTTGTCCTTCCTTGCGGCTATTACAGCCCTTGCTTCATCGTATATACAATCCCTCTTAGGGTGTGTAGGAACAAATATAGCCTTATCAGAGTTAGTAACGTACCTGTCAAGCAGTTTGTCTAAATCTCCCTTTATTACTACGCTTCCATCAACCCATATTGACACATCGTATTTGCTTAGAATTTTATGAGCGTTAATCTTAACATACCTTTGCATCTTAACTTGAGATAATCCTTCTGTTTCTGCCGGCATTGGTCTAATATCCCATACATTACTTGTCATGCCACTTGTATTTGTGAAACAGATATAATCAAAATCTCCATTTATAAAACTAGGTGTATCTAAATCATCATATTCTCCTGTAATGCAAGTGTACACAACCTTTTTATTAGTTTCATCACTCCAAAGCTTTTTATTAGATAAAAGCCATTGTTCAGGGTTCATTACCTTACGTTTGAATTTTTTTTCCCAAGAGCCATTACCAAAATGAATCATATACTTGGTAATATCAATTTCTTTAAATGGATGCTTTCTAGCCTTTAAAAGGAAAGCAGCACCTGTATCATATGAGTCTGCAAATTTGCTAATTTTATTGCTTCCAAAACCATGCATTAAGTCATCATAGTAATAGTGTACATCTTTTTCCTTGCACATCTTATAATTTATGAAGCATAAATATGGTAATAGCCTTTCAATTTTATGAGGAACATCTTTCTGTCTTTCTATTGTGCCAACAAATATAGAAGATTCATCAAACAAATCACTAATGTCTCTTTTTAATAGAACATCTGAATCTAGTAAAATAAAATTGTCTTTTACTATATCCATACATTTTTCAACACTATAGCAATGCTTTGCACTCGCCCATAGATTTGCCTTTCCTCCTGATGAAAATCTACCAGGATGTTTTTTAAGCCATTCTTCGAAATTTATTATTTGCCCTTTGGTATTATCCAAAAGAGTCAAATTATCGAATTTTGCGGTGAATGGTCTTTTATCACTATTATCAAAAATATAAACCTTTGCATCCTTTACGTAACGATTAATGCTTTTTACTAGGCATTCAGTAAGTTTAGGTGTATTATAATGTACAATAACAATGTTCTTATTCATTTTTTTTTATTTATAAATATAAAAAAACAGCGTAGAATAACAATCTACGCTGTCATTTTTATTTCTAGTCATCTTCATAATAAGTATTGTCACGATAATGCCACCTTATTTCATCAGCTCTTTTCTTAAATGTATCTGCTATCATATCAGCGGATTTTCTTCTTTCTGTCACACTACTAACTCTTGGTAGTATGTAGTTATACACATCGTATATATCCCTACAGTTTCTTAGAAGAAACTTATCTACATTAAGGAAAAAAGTTTTTTCAAGTTTATTTTTAACTAGGTTTAAGCATTTAAACTTTACGAAACAATCCCTTTGAAGATTCCTGCTATTTTGAACTAAGTCAGGCGTAATTCCGCATACACAAAAACATTCAATAATTTTGTCATTAATAGGATTAACAAAGTTTTTGTATTGGTCTGGATTATATTTGAACTTACTCATTTAACAATTATTGATGGTATTTTGGGTAAATGCATTTACTCATCTTTCTTCTGGCTTAAAAGCCATTCACGTGTTTCGTCAAGTGCCTTACCAAGAAGGTTCTGACCTTTCCATTTTGTTTCATCATCTGCATCAGGATGAGTTTCAGCAAACCCTGTTCCCCAGCATAGGTCCTTTGGACTTGACTCAACAAAGCCCTTGCCCTTAAACTCATCACTGAGGATAAGTTTTTTAAGTTCTTCGTTCTGAGAATACTTGAGTTTATTGGCATCAACCATAACCTTGTATCTCATTTTATCCCAAACCTTATCATCGTAGTTTTTAACCTCACGTCCAAGTGACTTTGCTATCTTTGGATTCTTGGTATTGAGAATCTTGGCAGCTGTTTCCTTATCATTGAAGGTACGCGCCTTAACCCACATAAAATACTGTTCTGAATTGTAGAACGTTAAAACCTCTTCCTTACCATCGTTGAGGACTTTTACTTTAAATTCTGTGGTGTACCAATTGCTTGGCCATTCTCCCCAGAACAAAACGTGTTTATCAGTTACATTCATACTTCTCTATTTCTTCTTTTGTTAAATTATTAATATCAAAATTTTTAAGCTCTATCTCTTTCTCTACGATATAAGAATAAAGTTTTGGCACTCTGTCTATTGTTAACCTTGATATATTACCTCCCAAAACTCCATTACAAGGAAAAACTACTGCTTGTGGCTTATACTTGACGCAAGCCTTTTTTATTTCCTCGAAATCAGCATCTATTACTTTCTTGAACTCTTCGAAATCTTCTTCAACCCAATTTCCGTCAAATCTAGCAGCTCCCTTTACATATCTTTTCTGTGTTGTAACAGGGAAGGCTTTTTCAAGCCCACGTAATACTGCTGTTGTGGTTGTAGGATAGCAAAGACCTTTCTTGCCAAATCTAAGAGAATAAGATGAATCGTCAGGTATTTTACGGCTACCAGATGTTCTATCTCCATTATCTGTAAAAATATAGATATAATTATCTTTTGCGTTAGCTACATCTTTTCTTTTATAATCACATGATGACCTTTGTAGTTTCATAATCCAAGATAGTTTAGAATTGGATAACAGTTCTTTCTTATTTCCTCCCTTTCATCGTCAGTATATTTCTCTTTTTGAGTAAGAAGGGATTCAACCTCTTGTCTGGCTGTAAGTGGAGCAGCGTTTTTTGAGTAACGACTACATTCCCAATCTATGATTGCTGCTAGCCAATCAATCTTATTTAAGCCTCCAAATCTTCCATAGAAAATGTGGTGTTTGTTGTGATGCTTATGCCACTTCTGCACTCTCTTATAATCACCCCAAAACAGCTTTAGCCAAGGCTTTTCAATATCGTGTAGAAGCCATTTAGGTTTCCATACACCCAACTTCATAGCAACAAGGTTATAAGCACTCCAATGTGAAAACCAGTAAGGAAATGTGCTTCTATCCTTCTTATCGAACTTTCTTAACTTGTTAAGGTATTTATCGTAATTCATTTTTAATCAACAAGTATACTTAATTGCATTAAAACTGACAATGCTAGTAATGCTAATATGGCAATATTGCACCAAAAGTTAGCTTTAACTAATTGTCTTAATGTATAGTCAACAAAAACCTTTATTGATGCTGCTACAACTATCACAAAATATGTTATATATAATACAGTCATTGGTATTAATCTTTAAAGGTTTCTGCGAATGGTAAATAGTTGCCTCTAGGATTGTGCTCCTTATGAGAGTTTCCATCATCAAGAACTGCGAAAATAATCTTTTCAAACTTATCGCAATATTCAGGTTCTTCAAGAACTTCCTTGAACAATTGAGCAACGTCTTCAGGTGGATTAGCAAATGCACCACATCCAAATGCTCCAAGAACAAGTGAATCATTCTCCCAATAGATTGCCAGGTTGAACATTGTTCTAATCTTCTCCTTGGTTACACTCTTGCACCAATCAGTCATATGGCCTTTCTTATCAAGTTCAGGGTCTTTAAGGGCAGCTATCGTGATAATATCAACTGGGAACACTTCATCCAAGAATTCATAGTTTTTATCTTCGCTTGCCCTAAATACTGAAATTGCTGGAGAATAAATAGCTCCGTGATGTACAGGAAGAGGGTATTTCTTCTTTTCAAGTGGAAGGCCATATTCCTTTGCCAATGTGTCAATGAACCTAAAAATTGATTCGAACAAATTGGTTCGTCTGCATATGTTTTCCTCTTGTGCCCTTGAACCTTTTCTTACGCCACCTCCAGGAACTCTGAATGAGGCAAAGTTCACAACTGCTGGCGTATATCCATCCTTTACAAGGTCATTGGCAGTGTAAAGGCAGTCTGCATTGACAACTTTAATCTCTGTCTTATGACGAGGGAGTTCATCAAAGTTAATTTTCTTCTTGATGTCACTATCATAGAAAACCACGTCTTCGATTGACAAACCTCCATGAGTCTTTGGTATCTCGACCTTATCGCCGTTCTTATTTACGTAGAACCCTCTGCGCACGGAATTGACCGTTTCATTGAAAATTTTTATTCTGTCTTCTCTTTCCATAATCAAAATTACATTATATATGCAAAGATACAAAAAAAAATCGGATTTACAAAATTTTTTTATGTTAAAAATTGTTAATCCATGTTTTTTATATATTTAATATATTATTATATAATATACTGTATTAATTAATATATATAATCATGGGAATCATAAAATTTCTCTTGATGATTTATCTTTTTAACAATCTTTTTGGTGTTGTTGTTGAACGTCAATTCTGTAAAGAAAACAGTTCCAAAGAAAAACACAAATGCCAATATCATACACCATATTTTTCCAATCCATTCATCTTCCTTTTCTATGTTCAACAGCAAAGCGATGGTAATAACACCGCAAATCAAAGATGGTAAATATAATATAGCTTCCATATTCTATGGTTTATAAATTCCTCTTTCAATTAAGTTATTCATTTCCTTCTCAAAATACATCAACTGTTCGTTGGTCACATTTTTAACCCACTCTTCATAATAGTGATGATAAGCATTCCTATTATTGAATTTAAACCTGTATTCAAGATATTTCTCCAACATAATTAAATCTCCTTAAAAAATATTGCATCAGTATCTTTTATCTCTGTTGTATCTGTCTCATTTTCAGGTGTTTCCGTTACTACGACATATCTTTCATCATTGATTACATCAACAATATTTCCAGTCAATCTATCGAAGATAACAAACACGTTATAAGACTTACCATTTTCCATCTTGAACTTAACGCTCTTAGCACGTAAGTTATCGTTGAGGTCAATCCTTACAATCTTACCATTGGCAATAATTGGAATCTTAGCTTCTGGTATACCAACATAGATTATTTCAATCTTGTTG
>Ga0310691_10001647_pt1 | contig 33350 bp, 27 predicted proteins | sample 176DNAGHGlowgp2_FD_203887 | JGI IMG/M metagenome (GOLD analysis project Ga0310691, IMG submission 203887) | Sheep rumen microbial communities from Palmerston North, Manawatu-Wanganui, New Zealand - 1766 DNA GHGlow gp2 (v2) (version 2) | ecosystem: Host-associated > Mammals > Digestive system >... | reverse complement strand
CAGTTACTTCGACCAGGACGGTAACCTTGGTAAGCTCGACTACAGCCGCTGGAACTATCGTGCAGGCGTCGATGTCAAGCTCGGCAACTGGGTGAAGGCCAACCTTACTGTCAGCGGTGACAATGGAACCAAGAATACCCCGCTCGTGAAGGTCGGTGGCACAAGCAGCGAGAAGGACTACAACCTGCTGCTCACCCATCCTTATTATATTCCTGAGGAGGTCGATGGCAAACCTATCGCATCCTATGGCCCCACCAATTCTTCGGTGAACAGCGACCAGTACTATTCGTTCAACACGCTCCAGGAGAATGGCGACTATAGCAAGACGGTGAACAACAACACGACTTTCAGCGGCAGCCTTGACCTCGACTTCGGTTTCTGGAAGCCACTGAAGGGTCTCACCGCCCGCTTCACCTATTCGAAGAGCATCAACAACAGCAAGACCAACCAGTACGGTACGGACTATACCATCTATACCCTCCACAACCGCTACGGAACGGGTTCGCACCTTTACACCCCGACGGGTGCCGGCTATGGCGACGACGTGGTGCTCGCTGTTGACAACTTTACGGCAATGACCATTTCGAATGGTTCGCCTTCGTTCCTATCGCGCAATACCAATCGCACCGACAACTATCAGATCAACTTCAACGTCTCCTACAACCGCGACTTCGGTCAGCATCATGTAGGCGCCCTGTTCTCGATAGAGCGCAGTGAGGCTGAGAACGAGTATCTCTATGGTTACGTCAGCGATCCTTATCCTTTCACCACAGGTCAGTCCAATTCGGCTGAGGCCAACACCAAGATCGTTACCTTTACTCGTGCAGAGTCAGGTACCCTTTCCTACATCGGTCGAGCCAACTATGCTTACGCCGACAAGTATCTGCTCGAGTTCCTGTTGCGTTCGGATGCTTCCACCAAGTTTGCTCCCGAGAACCATTGGGGCACGTTCCCATCGGCCTCTATCGGTTGGGTACTCTCCAAGGAGTCGTGGCTGGCTGATCGTCCCGGTATCGATTACCTGAAGCTTCGTGCTTCGTTTGGTCTGACCGGTCGTGACAACACGGCGGCTTGGCAATGGATGCAGGTCTATGCACAGGATGCCAACCGTGGCCCTGCTTTTGGTTCAGGCACCAGCCAGGAGACCCTCAACCGCATCACCATCAACAAGAACAACTCGGCCGTGAACCGCGACGTCCATTGGGATAAGTCCTACAAGGGCAATATCGGTATCGACTTCAACACGTTCCAGAATCGTCTCGGCATCAACATCGATGCCTACTACACCTGGAACCGCGAGATGCTGCTCAACCTCAACAAGTCCGTCTCGACCATCATCGGTACACAGACGGCTGCCCTCAACCTGGGTGAGATGGATAACTACGGTGTCGAGCTCTCGCTCAACTGGAAGGACAAGATCGGCAAGGACTGGAAGTACAAGATCGGTGTCAACACGGGCTATAGCGACAACAAGGTGCTCAATATTGACTGGGCTACTGAGTACATCTATCGTCAGATGCAGCGCAACAAGCGCTCCGATGTCGGTCTCTGGGGCCTGCAGTGCCTGGGCATGTTCCGCAGTTATCAGGAAATCGACGAATACTTCGACCGCTTCGGCATCTCCAGCTACCTTGGTATGAGCAAGGATCAGGTGAAGCCCGGTATGCTCATCTATAAGGATGTGCGCGGACCACAGCAGGCCGACGGAACGTATGCCGCTCCTGATGGCATCGTCGATAAGGACAACGACCAAGTGCAGATCTCGACCCGCTCGAGCAATCCTTGGGGCTTTACGACCAACTTCTCGGTAGAGTGGAAGAGCCTCTCCGTCACCGGACAGATTTCGGCTTCGTGGGGCAGTTACAGCACCATCCCATCGGCTGCTCTCAAGCCAGGCGATGGTCTTGACTACACCAACATGCCTTCGTTCTGGAATCCTGATGACATGTATTCCTATCAGGATGTGCGCGATGCCTCGGGTAACGTTGTGGTCAATGCTAATCGTGATGCCAAGTATCCAAACCTCGCTTACTCCAGCGTCAATGCCACCACATCGACATTCTGGCGTATCAGCAACACTGATGTCCGCCTGAATCGTCTCACCCTCGCCTACTCACTTCCCAAGGGTTGGGTCAAGAAGATGGGTGTCGATGGTATCCGCATCAACGTGACGGGCCAGAACATCATTTCGTTCTACAATCCCTATCCCGACCACTTCACCGACAAGATGGCAGGCGGCTACGGCTCCTATCCGAATCTTCGCAAGTGGACCTTTGGTCTTAGTCTGAGCTTCTAATCCGAAATAACGATAACTAATACGAAAACAATTATGAAGAATCAAAATATCCGTCTCTTCAGCCTCCTCGCCCTCGCGGCAGTAGCCCTGTCTTCGTGCAGCGACTCGTTCCTTCAGGAGAAGAAGAACTACGATAACGTTAACGTCGATATCTATAATTATTACGAAGGCTGCAATGCCCGCGTCAGCGATGTCTACAGCTGGTGCCTGCCCGATGTGACGAGTGGAGCCAACTGGAAGTACAATTGCACGGGCGGTGCCGACGATCAGTCGAAATCGACCGAAGAGTATTCGGGCTTCAGTGCCTTTGTCAATCCTGATGCCGAACTGTCGGTCATGGGAGGCAACTCGGTGCCCGACTACTTCCACTATAGCTCGAACAATATCCAGGCCTCTGTCTGGGGACGTATCCGCAACATCAACGATGTCATCCAGGGCATCGAAGGCGGATCGCTCGAACAGGAAGATAAGGACATATTCCTGGGCCAGGTATATTTCTTCCGCGCATGGTGCTTCTATCAGCTCGTGAAGTGGTACGGTGGTGTGCCCATCATGACCACTGTCGAAGAGCCTGTCGAAGGCACACAGTATCCGCGCAACAGTGCACGCGAGTGTATAGAATTTATCCTCAGCGACCTTCAAAAGTCAGCCGATATGCTTGAGGCAGCCACACTCAACGGAGGCTGGCGCTCGGCTGACGATTGGGGCCGCATCACCACGGGCACAGCATTGGCGCTCAAGGGCCGTGTGCTTCTGCTTTGGGCAAGTCCGCTCTTCAACCGTACAGGCGATGAGAGCCGCTGGACGAATGCCTACAATGAGATGAATGCTGACTTGGCCAAGATTCAGAAGTGTGGTTATGGACTCTATGAGGCCAGCGGTGCCAACGGTGCAGCCTTTGCTGCCCTTTTCTCGCTGACTCGCAGTAGTGAGGCCGTTTTCCAGACTTGCTACAATACCATCCAGTCGGGCGATACGCAGAAGAACTCCACCTGGGAGCGCTCAATCCGTCCGAAGAACGCATCAGGCTCAGGACTGAATCCTTCGGCAATGATTGTCGATATGTTCCCGATGGCCGATGGCCGCCGTCCTTCGTCGTGCAATACCTACTCCAAGCTGCAGGCTTCGGATTATGCCTACAATCCCAACTTCCCGTTCATGAATCGTGATCCCCGATTCTATCGCACCTTCGCCTTCCCTGGCGTACGTTGGGCTTACAACGGTGATGCCACACAGGCCGACCCCAATAACCCGAGCTATAACAAGGGTGCCGATTACGAGCTTTGGAACTACGTCTGGTACAATACGGCAGAAGAACGTGACAACATCGAATCGGGCAACACCTATGGCGCCGAAAACCTGCTGGCCAACGTGAAGGGCATGTACGTGCGCAAGCGTTCGGATGATGCCGACGTGAATCCGTCTCCACTCTACAGCTGGGCTGCGTCGACTACCGTTTCAGGTTTCACCTATTCGGCTGCTCCCTACATCGAGATCCGTTATGCTGAGGTGCTGCTCAACCTTGCTGAGGCTGCAGCTGGAGCCGGCAAGATGGGCGAGGCCGTCGAGCTGTTGCGCCAGATTCGTCGTCGTGTAGGCTACACGGGCGATTGCGGACTCGACGCCAATCTTTCAAGCGATCAGGCAGCCTGTCTGTCAGCAGTGCTCTACGAGCGTCAGATTGAACTTGCCTACGAGGGCAAGCGCTTCGATGACTTGCGCCGCTGGATGCTTTTCGATGGCGGTGCCAATGTCTCCGAGATCAATGGAGCTCCTTCGTCATGGGCGCTCACCGGTTGGGGTGGCAACACCTGCACCTACCTTGGCTTCAAGCCTCTCAATGGCCAGCGTCGTGAGAATATGGAGTTCCGTGTAAGCGAAGAAACCGTCAAGCAGGGTCTTGGTGGCACAACCATCAACGACGACCCGCTCGTGTTCGAACTCAACGACCAGGAGATCAGCCGTCCCGCTGCCATCGACCTTCGCTACGATCTGGCCGACCAGTGCAAGGCAATGAAGAACTTCTACTCAGAGTTCCTTGTTCGCAAGACCAAGAAGGGTGATTCCTACACCAGTGATCATATGGAGGAATACATGCACTTCTTTGCCAAGTATTACTTCCTCGGTCTTCCACAGGCAGCACAGGCTTCAGATGGTGGCTTGGAGCAGACCATCGGCTGGGAAGATTATAACAAGGGTGGTGCCAACGGCACCTTCGATCCACTTGCTGACTAAAAACATTTACCCCACCGTCACCGGTGGGGTAGTTTGATTCATTATGAAGAGATTCCTTTCAATCATCCTTTCAGCTCTCGCGTGTACATTATATAATAATATATATGCGCAGACCGTTGAAGTGAACAGTGAGGGACGTGATGCTTCGTACGTAGCGTCCATCACCTCTCGCAGCGAGAAGAACATCTCCGGTCTGGAACTCGCTGAGCCTGCCAAGACCAATGTGCGAAACCTGGTCATCAATCGATATTTCGAATTGAATGACATCTATGCCGAGCGCGATACGCTCATCAATCAGGCCAAGCGCAGTTTGACTGGCGACGAGAAGAACCGTGCCATCGATGCAGCTCGTTCGGCTTGTGACAGCAAACTCTATCGCAGTCACTTCGCTTTTCCTGCCAATCTGGGTATTTATCTCAGTCACGAGCAGATCATCGAAATCTTCGATGCCATGACCTACAACAAGGTGCAGGTGACCTACGATGCCTATTGCGATATGATTCCCAGTCTTACCGATGAGGAGAAGGCGCAGATGTATGCCTGGCTTTGCGAAGCTCGCGACCTAGCCATTGATGCCGAGTCGTCGAACAAGAAGCATGAGGTCTTCAACAAGTACAAGGGCCGCATCAACAACTACCTTTCTGCCCGAGGCTACGATATCACCCAGGAACGCAAGGATTGGGAAGAGCGCGTGAAGGCTCGCGGAGGAACACTTTGAGAAGCTTTTTCATCGAAGAAAACATCGAAATGAAGGATTTCGTCGAAAATACTACGGTATTTCGTCGAAATCCTTTTTTATATCTGCCGTTTTTGTCTCATCTTTGCAGTGTCAAAAGACAAGAACAACAGTATTAACAATAAAAATAAAACAATTATGAAAAAGATTTTTGCAATCATGTTCAGCATCGTAATGATGACAGTGTGTGGTAACGAAGTAAAGGCTCAGACCAATGATGCCCAGCAGAACTACGAGGTTTCTGGCAGCCTGACGAGCTCTAACCCCAAAAAGTCGGACAATATCTATAATGTCGAGGTTTTCCGTTTGTTGAACGGCGATAGCGAATATGTGACATTAAACAAGGTGAAGGGCAACGACACGTTCAAGATCAACATTCGTGAAGAGGGCGCCTACAAGGTCAGAGTAACTGACAATAATGGAAATGTCGTTATGGGACGCGTATTCTCCATCGACCAGAATCATCCCACCGTCAATGTTGGCCTTTACGATGTTGCCAATGGAAAACGAGTACCCGAATGGGTTTTGCAAGCCAATAAAGACAATTGATTGAGTAGATTGGAGCCTTGGTGCGCGATGCATCGAGGCTCTTTTTCCCTTATTATTTATGTCTTTGATATAATAATTGCAGCGGTTCTACGTTATACTATAAAAGTCACTTCTCCTATGCATAGTTATCGTCGTCAGGATATCATCTTGCTTTTCTTCCAGATCGTTGTCTGGATATTCATCATACTGGCTCCCGCAGTGGTCCAGTATCTCATTCATCCTCTAGGTAATAATAATATATACCTGATTTCTGGTGCATGGGTGGTATCGCCGTTTGCATTTCTCTACTTTGTAAGTTATTATCTTCTTATTCCTCGTCTTTACGACCGCGGTCGATACGTGTGGTTCGTATTAGCTGTCTTCGCATTCATAGCCATCAGCAATCTGCATCTCTTCTGTTTCGATCATTCGAACATAGAAGAATTGCCTGAGATGATAGTCATCGGAAAAAACACATTTACTTCTGCTTTGATTTCGCTTGATATCATTGTTGTAGCCACAACAATGCTGCATCGTAGTTATATCCGTACGCATCGCAGACAACTCGAACTCGAAGAAGCACAGCGCAAGAGCACTGAGGCCGAACTGATATGGCTCAAGAATCAACTTAACCCGCATTTCCTTTTCAATTCGCTCAACAACATCTCCTCATTGACGCAGATTGACCCCAATCAGGCGCAGGAAGCCATCGCGCAGCTTTCGGACCTTTTGCGTTATGCGCTTTACGAGAGCCAGAAGCCCCTTGTTCCGCTTGTCGGGGAGGTGGAGTTTATGCAGAACTATATTGCCATGATGAAGCTGCGTTGTAGTGACAAGACCGAGGTGAACGAAGACTTTCAGGTTGGTACAGGCCACGAACAGATTGCTCCGCTGCTTTTCGTCTCGTTTATCGAGAATGCCTTCAAGCACGGAACGAGCAGCAATCAGCCTTCACGCATCTGCGTTAGGTTGCATGCAGGCGATGGAAAGATTGTGTTCGATTGCCGCAATACCAATTTCCCGAAGGGAGAAAGTGACCATAGTGGTTCGGGCATTGGTCTTGAGAATACCCGTCGCCGCCTCGACCTTTATTATCCCGGCATGTATGTTTGGGAGCAAAAGATAGAGAATGAAGAATATTGCATCAAGATAGAGATTACTGTATGACCTGTATGATTGTCGATGACGAGCCATTGGCTGTCAAATTGCTTGAAACATTTGTCGGACGAACCGCCGACTTGGAGCTGAAAGGCTCCTTCACCGATTCCATCGAGGCATTGGATGTGCTCGCTCGCGAACCGGTGGACTTGCTCTTCCTCGATATCCAGATGCCCGACCTCAACGGGATGGAGTTGGCGCACGCCATCGATACCGAACGAACCCGTGTCATCTTCACCACGGCGTTCAAGGACTATGCTTTCGAGAGTTACGAGGTCAATGCCCTTGACTTCCTGCTCAAGCCTATCCGATACATCAAGTTCCAGGCAGCAGTCGAGAAGGCTCGAAACTATTTTGCGATGAAGGAAAGCGCAAATACAGCGGCTTCACAGCCGTCGCAGCCAAGCAACAAGGAGGATGACTTCATCTTCCTTCGTGCCGATGGAGAGTTGCATCAGATTGCCCTTGCGCGTATTCTTTACGTCGAAGGGATGAAGGATTACCTGAAATTCTTTATCGAAGGAGAGCGCAAGCCCATCATCACGCATATGACGATGACGGCAGCTGAGGAGATGCTGCCCGAAGCGGGCTTCATGCGCATCAATCGTTCCTACATCGTCTCGCTGAGTCATATTCGCAGCATCGATCGCAACGATTGTGTCTATATCGGAGAACAGATTATCCGCGTCACTGAAGCCTACAAGGAACAATTCAATCAGTATATCACGAAAAGGACATCTAGATAATCTAGATATTCTAGATGCTCTAGATGTTCTAGATGGACTAGATTTTCAGCCTCAGTTGCAGCCAAAGGTCCTGCTGGTTGTTGCCTTCGATTTCCTGCAGTCCGCTGCTGATGGTGGCTCGATTCGCATAGTTTGTCATTGCCCATTTCAGGTCCACGTTTATATGTGGGCCTATTTTTATGGTTCCTGTCACGCTATAGCGCAACCCTTCGCCGTAGAGCATGGGCAGGCCGAAGCCGTAGAGGATGGCTTTCTCGGTGAGGTAGATTCGGCTATTGTAGTCGTCGGTGTGGAAATAACAGGCTTGTCCGACGAGCGAGAAAGGACAGCTTTCCCAAATCTTGCAGTTCCATGCGAAGGATTGGCTTACTGCGTAACCATAGGAATTGGTGGCCGTGCCATTCTCCTTCTTATTATGAATTCGTGCGCGAAGTTGTGTCTTGCTGGTGAATGATTCGAAGGGTTGGATGTTGAGCATACCATCGAAAGAGTGTCGGATATAATCCGCCTTTTGTTTGATGCGATAGCCCAAAGTTCCATTTACCTTGCGGTGAGTATAGAGCAGACGAACCATACCCTCCAATCCTTGCGAATGAGTGTCGCGAATGCCGTATTGCGGCTGTCCGAACCAGAAGTAGTCGAACATACTCTGCCATTGCCAATGCGCCAGGAGTTGTCCGTCGATATTCAATGTGACACCCTGTTCGCCCTGCATCTCGCTGTTTTCGCCCAAAGTCGAGCCGTGTAGTTGCCGATATTTTAGGTCATAGTAGCGATAGAGAAGTGTGGAAACCCAGTTGTCAGTCAGTTTATATTGCAGGGCAGTCAGGTTTGCAATGGCTCCCTTGTCATCCATCGCAAATTCTCCACGGAGGAATCCACCCAGGGCTCTTACAGTGTAATCAGCCGAGAATTGTGCGAGTTGATGTCCCCTGAAATAATTGGAGTTGTAATACAGGTTGTTTCGCAAATAATCATATTGTAGCTGGGTATAAGTTCCGTGTATTCCCAGATCGTACCATTCGCCACGCAATCCCAGACGAGCACCCGTGACGATTTCCCAGGCGGCATGGCGGTGCCCATCTTCGGTCTGGGTCCGATGGAATCCATCGGTCTGTAGTGCAGTGAGGACACGTCGGTCGCTGTGGTAAGTGCCGTCGATCTGTCGTGCCGAAAAGTAGGGCAGCAGAGAGAAGTGATTGCCAACACGAAGATCCATTGCTGCACCTTGCATATAGGCGTATTCGGCATTGGATGCAAAAGGTGTGATTGTGTTGCTGCGTTGTTGCGTAAGTTGACGACTCAGGTATTGCTTGCCGAGTGAGAAACCTTGGTTGATGAGCAATCCGCAACCCATTCGAAGCCTGTAGTGTCCGACGACGGCATCCTGCAGTTTGAGATTTGAGGAGATTCGAACATCCTTGGCTCGTACAAAGGCATGCCAACTGTCGAAGGCAGGAAACTGATGTCTCCAGGCCTCGCCTGCGTCCTTCTCCATATTGAGGCCGGCTTGCCAATGTTTGCCGAGCTGCAATCGGTAGCGAAGGCTTTGATGCCACGGGTCACCGAGATATGCCTTGTTCATCGACTGACGTCCTGCCGTCTGCTCCCTATATCCCGCGCGTTGGTTCAGGGTGCGGTTGCTGCTCACGATAATATTTTGTTTCAGTCGCCCTTGCATGAGCGAAGATGCCGTGGTGTCGCTCCAGACCACGAGGTCGCTAAGTTCGTCGAGTAGTTCGCTATAGGCTGCATCGCCCAGATTATCGATGTCAATCTGTTGCAGAATCTGTTCCTGCCAATCGAGGTTCAAGTCCTTTTGCTGCTCAAAGATAATATTATCCTGTTCCAAAATTGCAATTTCCTGCCCGAAAATGGGTGGGAAATACCAGTAAAAACACAAAAAAAGCAAAAGAAAGGACTTATTTTGCATATATTTGATTTTTTTGCTTTATCTTTGCAGCGCAAAATGACCAGTATCTATCGTATATACTCGTTCTCTCTGCTGATGATGCTTCTGATGGCACTCGGCTTGTCGTATCCCACAAGGGTTGCGGCACAGGAAATCATTGTCCTTGCCGAACATCAATATCAGGCGGAAATCGATTTGCTGACCGGAGATACTATTGCCGTGGTTCAGTTGAAGGATGTCTATTGCTTCACGAAGAAGCACTTCCGTGACAAGAAGCACGAGAAGGAGTTTCTGCGTATGGTTTACGATGTGAAGAAGACGCTTCCGATAGCCAAGGATGCCCGCAGACTTATGACGCAGGCCTATTTCGATATGGAGCGTATGACAGAAACTGAGCAGAAAGTCTATTTCAGACAACTCGAAAAGGACTTGTTAGCTCAATATAAGCCCAGGCTTAAGCGACTGAACTATCGTCAAGGCAAATTGTTGGTGCGTCTGGTGGATCGCGAATGTGACAAACAGACGTATTACATCATCCGAGAGTTCTTGGGCAAACGTCGTGCTTTCTTTTGGAATATGTTTGGCAAATTCTTCGGTGTGAGTCTGAAGGCCCAATGGGATCCGGAAGGCAAGGACAGGGAACTCGAGGACGTTTGCATCCAGGTGGAGCAGGGACTTATATAACCTTATCCTTCGAATGAGTCGATGTACCGTTCGTGCTTGTCCTGGAAGATGTCATCGATGGTGATAAGAATGCCCGACTCCTCGACATTGCCGAATTCATCGTTGATGGCGGTACCGAAGGTTTTCATCGTGGGACTTAGCAGCATGTATGCGTTGACCAATGGTGGGATATTGATGCCGAGCTTCCTCACCTCACAGTTGAGAATCTTGTAATCATCGTGGAAGTTGTCCTTGCAGAAGAGTTTGGCCATAGCCTCTATGTCGGTGTTGGTCTCAAGAGGGTGATATGGATAAACGAGGTGATCTGGATCGGGGAAATATTTTTTCTGGAAATATAGAATCATATTACGGCCATGCTCCGGGAAGGTTGGGTACATGGTGAATTTGCCATAATAGTACTTGCAACCCTTCAGCGTAACTGCGAGCGCACCTAGACCATCCCAAAGATTATCGAGCGTGAAGAGACTGCGTGCCCCACTGCGGCTCGATTGACGATCGACAATCACAAACGAACGGCCCAGCTCCATCATATAAGGCAGATACTCGCGAATGAACTTGTCGGAGTAATAATACATATGACTGGTGGCAAGGATTGGTTGCCCCTTCTGGTCAAAACGAATGTCCGGGCCATAGATATAGCGATAACCGCCGAGGATGGCCTCTTCTTTCGGCTCCCAGACGATGAGCTGCATATAGGGCTTCTCCATATAGTCGTAATGATCGACATCACATTCGAGACCAGTGCCGCCTCCGGCTTCGCGGAAGACGATTTCACGCAATCTGCCCACTTCGCGCATCAGATTGGGACACTCGTTGCCATTGAAAATATAGATGTCGGTGCCACCTTTGCGTGAGTGACGCAGCAGGGTTGCCTTGTTAGCCAGCTCTTCCTTGAGGATCGCTTTGTCGATAGGAGCTATGATGGGTTGTTCCATAAGATAATTATGAGTTGTCGGAATTCTCGGAATTTTCGGAGTAATCAGAGTAATCGGAATATTCAGAGTACTCGGAGTCTTTATTTTTTCGCTAATAAGTAACTTTGTTCACGCAGCCATTGTGCCCATTCTGTCGGGCTCTTGGACTTGTCGGTGAAGGTTTGCCAGGGTATGGGTTTGCCTACTGTGATGGTGAAAGTCTTGTTCTTGGCAGTCTTCATCATCTGCCAGGGCAAAAGGATGAGGCCGATGTTGAACTTCATTCCCAATTTGCGTCGCAACCATTCCACGAAGTAGAAGGTGAAGGAATTGCGTCCCTCGAAGTGCATGGGGATGATGTCACGCTGGCTTTCCACAGCTTGGGTGATGACCGACTTCTTCCACTCCACATCCTGTATCTTGCCATCGATGTATCGGCTGCAGAAGCCTGCGGGGAAGTTCAGCAGCTGCATATCGGGGTCATTATATGCCTTGTCGATGGCTTCCATATCCTCGCGTTTCTGACGACCTAAGGTGTTGACAGGAAGGAAGACGGGTTGAAGGCCTACGATATACATCAGCAGGTCGTTGACGATGACCTTGAACTTGGGGAACTTGTGACCGAGGACGTTGATGTAGGAGATTCCGTCGAAAGCGCCAAGAGGATGGTTGCTGACAAATACGAAACGTCCCTCTTCCGGGATATTCTCCATACCATGGAGATTGTACTTTACGTTGAGGCGCTTGCACATGCCTTCGGCGAAATCGACACCCTCCTTGTCCTTCAGGGCGGTGATGGTTTCGTTCATCTCCTTCTGACAGATGAGCCATGCGGTGAACTTGAACAGCCACCTCGGTATCTTGGGATATTGCTTGGGGGCCTTTTGCTTGATAGCCTCCTCGACATTGATTAGTCTTGCTTCGTATGCCATAGTCAATTAACAATTAATAATTAACCTTTTCCCCGTTGACCCAGGTGGCAAGGATGCGGTGGCTGAAAGTTGTGCCCTCGAATGGACTCCATCCGCATTTGCTCAGGATGTTCTCTTTGCTGACAGTGGTCGTAGCATTCGGATCGACGAGGACAAGGTCAGCATAATTGCCCACACGTATCTCTCCGCGACCCGTAAGGCCGAAACGTTCAGCGGGATGCTGGCACATCAGTTCCACAACCTTGTTCAAAGATAATACTCCTTGCTTGCACAGTTCGAGTATGGCCAGCAGACTGAATTGTATGCTTGGCATGCCGCTGGCAGCACGCAATGCTCCTCCTTGCTTGTCGCTCAGGAGGTGTGGGGCATGGTCGGTGGCGATGCTGAAGATGCGTCCGTCGGTCAACCCTCGGCGAAGGGCTTCGCGGTCCTTGACTGTCTTGACGGCTGGATTGCACTTGATGCATGTGCCCAGTCGCTGATAATCCTCGTCGCAGAACCATAGATGGGATACACAAACTTCGCCAGTGATGTTTGGCGTCTTGCCCATCAGCTGGAGTTCGTCGGCGGTGGTGATGTGGCAGACGTGAAGTTGTGCGCCCGTCTCCTTGGCAAGAGCGACGGCCATGCGTGTAGTCGCCATGCATGCTTCGGTGCTGCGGATCTTGGGATGATACTCTATGGGCACTTCCTGCCCGGCAAACATCTCTCGATAATGGTCGGCATTTTGGCGGATGATGTCTTCACTCTCCGAATGGATGCCGACGACACGCTGCGTGCCAGCAAAGAGTTGGCGCAGTTTCTGCTGGTCGTTCATCAGCATTCCACCGGTCGAGGATCCGAGGAAGACCTTGAATCCGCAAATTTCGTCACGATGTGGCGAGTCGGGCTGGCCGTAGAGGGCAAGTGCCTCGTCGATATTGTTGACAGTGATGCCGTACCACAGACCATAATTGACCACGCATTTCTCTTTGAAGAGACGATGCTTCTCGGCGAGCGCCTCGGGAGAGGTGGTGGTGGGCTTGACATTGGGCATATCGAGCACATAGGTCACGCCGCCCGCTGCTGCCGCCCGGCTTTCGCTTGCGATGTCTGCTTTCTGTGTCAATCCCGGTTCACGGAAGTGGACGTGCGCATCGATGACGCCTGGAAGGAGCCAGCACGTGGATTCCTTTATGCAAGGTGTCTGCTGAATCTCTGCGATGCGGCCATCTGCTCCAACAACCAGATTGCCGTGCACCAGATGTCCCTCGGTGAAGATGTTGACGTCGCTTATAACTTTGGATAGATTCTCGTCCATGAGCTGACCTTGAGTTTTATGACACCGAAAACTGCTTCCGAGAAGATTCCTCCCGACATCTTCGAGGTGCCCAGCACGCGGTTGGTGAAGATGATCGGCACTTCGATGATCTTGGCGCCCATCTTCATAGCCGTGAACTTCATCTCAATCTGGAAAGCATAACCACGGAAACGGATCTTGTCGAGTTCCATCTTTTCAAGCAGGCGACGCTTGTAACAGACGAAGCCCGCTGTGGTGTCGTGAATATCCATACCGGTGATGATGCGCACATACTTCGATGCAAAATACGACATCAGCACACGGTCCATGGGCCAGTTTACCACATTCACGCCGCTTACGTAGCGCGACCCGATCGACATATCGGCACCTTCATCCCGGCAGGCGGCCAGCAGGCGCAGCAGATCATCGGGATTGTGGCTGAAGTCGGCATCCATCTCGAAGGTATAGTCGTAGTTGTGCTCCAGACTCCAGCGGAAGCCGGTGAGATAGGCGGTGCCGAGTCCCATTTTTCCTTCACGTTCGATCATGAACAGTCGTTCGGGGAACTCGGTCTGCAATGTTTTGACAATAGCGGCAGTGCCATCGGGCGAACCATCGTCGATGACCAATATGTGGAATGGTTCGCTAAGCTTGAATACATAGCGAACGATATTTTCAATATTTTCCTTTTCGTTGTACGTTGGAATGATGACAAGACAACGTCCAGACTCGTTTTGTGACATAATCTGAGGATTAGTAGGCTGGCTTTGCCAGAAAATAAACGAAATTTGGTGCAAAGATACTCAGTTTTTTGCACAAATTGCTCTTTTTTTACAAAAAAAAAGGTAAAATAGCGAAATTCTTTACTGAAAAGTAGTATTTTTGCGAAAAAGTAGTTATTTTTGCAGTCTAAAATGCAGACATCGATGAAAAAATACATACATTTTTTATTTTTTATCCTGTTTTTGTCGGCCTTCCCTCAGGCGCAGGCTGCGCCACGCGTCGATAACAAGGCCGAGGGTAAGCGATTATGCCAATTGGGCAGATACCTCGAGGCCAAGCCATTTCTGGAGAAGGCTGTCAAGCAGAATCCACGATCGGGAGCATTGTGGTATCTGGCCATTGTCAGACAACATCTATATGATTTTGATGGAGCTGTCGAAGCGCTCGAGAGTTATTTGCCTGCCCTGTCTTCTGACGAATGGCTCACTCGAGCCGACAGTCTGATGACTATCCTGCAGATTGGCCAGCGTGCCTACGATCATTGTCAGGATGTGGTCATCATTGATAGTCTGCTGGCTTCCAAGGAAGATTTCTTTACCTATTATCGCTTGGGAGCTGAGTCCGGGCGTATTCAGAGTGACGAAGGGGAACCTTATTTCGAGAATCTTGCAGCCGATTATCAGATCTTCAGCACGGGTTCCGGTCTTGAGGATCGTCACAGGTTCCAGGGACAGTGGGACGAGCGTCATCCGATCAATGGCATTGGCTCCGAACGATTCTCGATCATCAACCCCTTCCTTCGCTCCGATGGCGAGACACTCTATTTCGCTTCCGACAGCATTCCAGGTATGGGAGGTTTCGATATCTACCGCACCACCTTCAATGCCGAAGTAAATGCTTATTACGATCCTGAGCGTTTGGGTATGCCATTCAATTCGCCCTACGATGACTATATGATGGCCATCGACGAGACACATCAGGTGGGATGGTGGGCTACCAATCGCAATGCACCGGCCGACAGTGTGACGATTTATCTCTTCCTCCTTGACGAAGACCCAGTCTATCTCGATGAGCCTACTCCAAGTCGCGCCCGAATCGACAATATCGCCGAGACTTGGCGTGAAGAAGGAGGCTATGCCTCGCTCATCGCCGAACTGAAAGAGGCTCCTCAGGAAATCGTGGAGGATACCAGATTGCACATCGTCATCAACGATGACAAAGTCTATACCAGCGAAGATCAGTTCCGCAATTCAGATGCCCTCAAGGCTTACCAGAGGAGTGTGGCCGTGGAGCAGATGATAGCAGAAAAGGAGACTGACCTTGCTTCCCTTCGTTCGGAATATGCCAAGGCTTCAGCCGCAGGCAAGAAAGCATTAGGCCCAAGAATTGAACGTGCCGAGCAATCGCTCTTCACCCTTTATGCTCAGTTGAATGAAGCGGTGCTTCGATATCGTCGACTTGAGCAGTGATGTCTTGATTTCTATCCTTAAAAAACTATTAATACCTTTTTAACTACCCTTAAAATTATGATTGAAACCAGTGAACTAATAATCAATGCGGATGGCAGCTGTTTCCACCTGCATGTTCGTCCCGACCAGTTGGCCGACAAGGTCATCATGTGTGGTGACCCAGGACGTGTTGACCTGATTGCCTCCTACTTCGACAGCAGGGAGTGCGAAATCTCTTCCCGCGAATTCCATACCATCACAGGTACCTATAAGGGCAAGCGCATCACGGCCATAAGCCATGGCATCGGCCCCGACAATATTGATATTGTGATGAACGAGCTCGATGCCCTCAAGAACATCGACTTCGAGACCCGTGAGATTCGTCCCGAGCATCATACGCTCGAACTGGTGCGTATCGGCACGTGCGGTGGCCTGCAGCCCTATTTGCCTTGCGGTACCGACATCGTTTCGAACATCAGTATCGGCTTCGACGGCGTCCTCAACTGGTATGCCGATCGCGACAAAGTGGCCGACCTCGACTTCGAGCGCGAGCTCACATCGTTTATCGGTTATCCCAAGAAGGCTGCCGATCCATACGTTGTGCATGCCGATGAGGAACTTGCAACCCGTATTGCTGGCGATGACATGGCACCCGGCGTAACTATTTCTGCGGTCGGCTTCTATGGCCCACAAGGACGCATCTTGCGACTTCCCATTGCCTCTCCGCTCATCAACAAGCGCATCGAGGAATTCGAATACAAAGGCCATCGCATTACCAACTACGAGATGGAGTCGGCTGCCCTTGCAGGTTTCGCCCGCATGCTTGGACACAAGGCAGTAACTGTCTGCCAGGTTGTCGCCAACCGTGTAGCCCTCAAGGCTGACACCGATTACAAGGCAAGCATGCCAAACCTCATCCAGAAGGTGCTCGAACGAATCTAGCAATTGTTAATTATTAATTGTTAATTATTAATTGAAAGTCTGTTTATTCGGAAATAACACACGCCCCGAGGTGGTGGAGCAGGTGCGGCAGCTGATAGGTCAGTTGTCGGATGTCGAAATCGCTGAACCCGAGGAGTCCGATATGGCCCTTAGCATAGGAGGCGATGGCACGTTCCTGCGCACTGCTGCTCGCGTTGGCGAACTGAACATTCCCATCCTTGGCATTAATGCTGGACATCTTGGATTCCTTGCCGACGTGCCGCTCGATGAGCTGCAGGATGCGTTGCGGGAAGTACTCGTGGAGGAAAAATTTACGATACAGCATCGTCGGCTTCTGCAGCTGGATATTCACAATTGTATCCAGAAGTATCAGAAGTATGCACTCAACGAGATTTCCATCCTGAAGCGTGACCAGTCGTCGATGGTTTCCGTTTCGGTATGGATCGATGGCACCTTCCTCAATCAGTACGATGCCGATGGTCTTGTCATCGCCACACCAACGGGTTCGACAGCATATTCGATGAGTGCAGGTGGACCCATCCTCGAACCATTGTCGCAGTGTTGGGTCATTGTGCCGATTGCGCCTCATTCGTTGACCACACGTCCGCTCGTCATCCGTGACAGCTGCACCATCGACATTGAGGTTCATTCGCGCAACAATATCTACCTCGTTTCCGTCGATGGACAGACAGTGCACCTTACCACCCAATCGCGTCTGACGCTCGTCAAGGCAGAACACACGTTGGGCGTGGTGCGCCGACCCGATCGTACGTTCTTCGACACGTTGCGCAACAAACTCATGTGGGGACGCGATGGACGATACCTATAAGACCATAACGCAGACCAGTGAAGGGCTGTATAAGGAGAAGATGAGCAAGTTCCTCAGCTTCGCCGTGCCATGCAGTTCTGCGCAGGAAGCGCTCGATATCGTGAAACTCTATCGCAACGAGTACTGCGATGCGCGCCATTGCTGTTGGGCCTATATGATTGGGCCCGAGCGCAAGGAATTCCGGTCGAACGATGATGGAGAACCTTCGGGAACAGCGGGCAAACCGATACTCGGTCAGATCAATTCGTTCGAGCTTACCAATCTGGTGGTCATCGTCGTTCGTTATTTCGGAGGCATCAAGCTCGGTACGTCCGGACTCATCGAGGCTTATCGCACGGCTGCCCAGGAAGCGCTTTCCGTGGCACAAATCGAGGAGCGTCTTATCGAAGAAGAACTGCAGGTTGCTTTCGAATATCCGCTGATGGGTGATGTGATGCGCATCGTCAAGGAGGAGGGGGCGACGGTCCTCGCTCAGGATTTCCAACTTTCTTGTCGTCTCCACCTCAGCCTTCGTCGTGGCCAGATGCCCCATATGCGCCAGCGTTTCGAGGACCTCTATGGTGCCACCATTATCGATGCATAGCACACAATTGTTAATTGTTATTTGTTAATTGTTAATTGATAATTGTTAATTATTAATTGTTAATTGAATTAATGAGAAATATTCTCCTGACACTATCTATCCTTTCGGCCTCCATTGCTACAGCTTGGGGCCAGTCGGCCACCACTCCTTCCTACGTGGTTACGCAGGAAGAGATGCTGCCCGTCTTCCAGGCCAGCCTGACACCATTCAAGTATGGTTTGGTCATTGCGCCCACCGACAATAAGCACAAGATCGATTGCCCTACCGTCTATCGTGAGGGCGACAAGTGGTATATGACCTATGTTGTATATGACGGACAGGGCGGAAAGGATGGCCGTGGTTATGAGACGTGGTTGGCCGAAAGTCCCGACCTGTTGCATTGGGAGACCTTGGGCCGCGTGCTTAGCTTCATTGGCGAGGACCTCAATCACGAAGCCACTAATGTCAATCCTGATCCCTATATCGACAGTTTGCGTTGGGATGCCAATCAGCGAGGCGGCTTCCCGTCGTTGCTCGATTGGAACTGGGCTGGTACATATCGCCTTCAGGAATACAATCGTCGTCATTGGATGACCTATCTTGGCGGTGCTGGCACAGGTTATGAGGGTGTTCGTGGACCGCTTCACATCGGATTGGCGTGGACCGAAGGCGACATCACTACCGCCCACGAATGGGAAACGCTGAATCGACCCATCATCTCCGAGCGCGACGCCGACAGCCAGTGGTTCGAGCAGCTCATTCAGTACAAGTCGATGGTCTATCTCGACGAGGACAAGAGCCTGGGCACCAATTTCGTGATGTTCTACAATGCAGGCGGCATCAATCCCGAAACCAACTACAAGGGAGAGCGCATCGGCGTAGCCACCAGCAACGATATGCGCATCTGGAAGCGTTATCCCGGCAATCCCGTCTTCACCCACGAGAGCCAGGGCATCATCACGGGCGATGCCCAGATTCAGAAGATGTACATCAAGGATGGCGTGGTGCTCGACAATCCTTCGTATCTCGAACGTCAGGGCGCTCAGCGCCTCTACACAATGTTCTACTTCAGCGCCTTCAATCCGACCCGCGAATACAAGGCATACAACACCTTCGCCTGTTCGAAGGATCTTGTGCACTGGTACGACTGGGAAGGTCCCGATCTCATTAAGCCGAGCGAGGAGTTCGACAGCTTCTTCGCCCACAAGAGTTTCGTCGTGAAGCACGATGGTGTGGTCTATCATTTCTATTGCGCCGTCAATCAGCCCCAGCAGCGCGGCATTGCCGTGGCCACTAGCGAAGATATGGGTGAGTCGGAGGTTCACTTCCCCGAGCCACCGGTCAAGAAGAAATAAAGCCTGTACAACTCGCTACTCTTTAATTGAAACCATTGGATTCATCCTTTGCATATTGTGAGGATGAATCCTTTGTGCTTCAAAAAGCTGCATATTATCTATAAAAATGCTAAAAAAGGGAAAATAGGTAAATTTATCTGCAAAAAATATCAGTGTTATTATCAATAAATTTCGTATCTTTGCGCCGAAAAATTGAAGATAATTGATTTATCAATCATTTTTTGATATTATGTTACAAAAACTTTCTCTTTTTCTCTTCTCTTTTTGTGCAGTTGCCAGTGTGATGGCAGCTGAACCTCTTTCGTCTGATAGCATTGCTTACAACCGCGACATCGACGATGTTGTGGTGACCGGCACGCGTGGCGCTGCCGATATTCGTCACTTGCCCATGACCATCAGCGTGGTGGGCGAGCAGAAACTCAACGAACATCAGCGCATCAATGTCCTACCCACGTTGATGGAGCAGGTGCCTGGCCTGATGGTCACCAGTCGTGGTGTGATGGGGTTTGGTGTCAGCACAGGTGGTTCGGGCGGTATGATGCTGCGCGGTATTTCATCGGGAGCCGGCCAGATGATGGTGCTCGTCGATGGACATCCACAGTATCAGGGCATCTATGGTCATTCCATCTCCGATAGTTATCAGACCATGATGACCGAGCGTGTCGAGGTGCTTCGTGGCCCTGCATCTTTGCTCTACGGTTCGAATGCTATGGGCGGCGTCGTCAATATCGTCACTCGCGGTATGCATGAAGATGGTGTGCGTTCTGGTATTCGTTTGGGTGCTGGAAGTTATGGAACTCTGCAGGCCGATGCCTACAATCAGACTCGTTCGGGCCGATTCTCGAGCACCGTGGCTGCCCAATATGGTCGGAGCGACAACCATCGCCCCAACATGGGCTTCGAACAATATGGAGGATACGTGAAACTCAATTACGACCTCTCTTCACATTGGAACGTCTATGCCGATGCCGACGTCACCCACTTCAATTCGTCTTATCCCGGAGCTGTGGGAGCCGAGATGCTTGAGGCTGACCAATGGATTACGCGCGGAGTTGCCAACATCGGCATCGAGAATCATTATGCTCGAACTGAAGGTCGCATCAGCGCTTACGATAACTTCGGACGCCACAAGATCAACGATGGTTATCGTGCCGAAGGAGGTAAGCCTCAGAGTCGTTATTTCCGCTCGAAGGATGCCCTTGCTGGCGTTAGTTGGTATCAGAGTGCCAACCTTTGGACAGGCAGTCGCCTCACTGTCGGAGCCGATTACCAGCACATCTACGGACGTGCCTATTATACCAGTCGCGAGACGGGAGAAGTGCTTGAAACACAGAACAAGCAGAGTGCGCACGTTCACAACAACGAATTCGGAATCTATGTCGATTTGCGACAGGATATCTTCTCGTGGCTTACCGTCGATGCAGGCATTCGTTATGACAACCACACCATCACAGGAGGCGAATGGATTCCGCAGGGCGGCATCGTGATTCGTCCTACTGAAACGGGTGAAATCAAGGCTATGGTCAGCAAGGGTTTCCGCAATCCCACAATGCGCGAGATGTACCTTTATCCTCCTTCGAACACCGACCTCGAACCCGAACGTCTTATGAGTTACGAGCTCTCGTGGCGTCATCGTGTGCTTGACGGTAGCTTTACCTACGGCCTCAATCTCTACTACATTAAGGCCGACAACATCATCCAGACCATTCAGCGACAGAATGTCAACACGGGCGAACTTGAAAACAAGGGTATCGAGATGGAGGCCACTTGGCTTGTGGGCGAACATTGGAGCGTCAACACCAACCACAGTTATCTCGATATGAAGAACCCCGTCGTTGCTGCACCTACCTACAAGGGCTACTTCGGTGCCCGTTTCGTTCAGGGAAAGTGGAGTGCATCGGCTGGACTTCAGCAGGTCTGCGGTCTTTACAAGGCTGTGGGCGAAAATGAAGAGAAGGAAACCTTCTCGCTGCTCAACATCACCATCGACTATCAGCTTGCTCCTACGTTCAAACTCTGGCTCAAAGGCGATAACCTCTTGGCTCAGCAGTACGAGATCAATGCTGGTTATCCCATGCCCAAGGCCACTTTCATGGCTGGCTTCTCCCTCGATTTCTGATTTGAAAAAGTATTTGTTAATTGTTAATTATTATTTGTTAATTGTTAATTATTAATTGTTTATTGTTATTTTATGAAAAAGACTATCCTATCGTTAGCTGCATTAGTAGCAACTATGACCGCATTGGCATCCTGCCAAGGTCAGTCCGCAAATGAAGGAGCCGAACCTTCTGTTGTTTATGTGACTCGCGATCTTTCTCCCGAGTCGCTTGTGAAGATCTACAAGGCTTTGGACCGCAAGGCTGAAGGACGTGTCGCAGTCAAGATTTCGACTGGTGAATCCGAAAAGACCGGCTACCTGCGTCCCGATTTCATCAAGCCGCTCGTCGATGAAGTGAACGGCACCATCGTAGAGTGTAATACGGCCTATCCTGGCACGCGTAACACTACTGAGGCGCATTGGGAGGCCATTCGCGAACGTGGATTCCTCGACATCGCCAAAGTTGATATTATGGACGAAGAAGGCACGATGAAGATTCCTGTGCAGGACACCACATGGCTGAAGTATGACATCGTGGGCTCGCACCTTCAGAACTACGACTTCATGATCAACCTCGCGCACTTCAAGGGACATCAGATGGCAGGTATGGGCGGCGTGCTCAAGAACGCATCCATCGGTGTGGCATCTTCGACAGGCAAGGCTTATATCCACAGCCATGGTGTTTCGGACGATTTAGTGGCTGCATGGCAGTATATCATGCCTCAGGATGCCTTCGTCGAGTCGATGGCCGCAGCTGCTCAGGCTGTTCACGACTACTTCGATGGTGGCAAGAAGATTCTCTACATTGCCGTAATGTACAAGATGAGTATCGATTGCGACTGCAATGGCGATCCGGCCGAACCTCTCATCGCCGACTATGGTATCGTGGCTTCGCTCGATCCTGTCGCTGTTGACCAGGCTTGCTACGACATCGTCACCAAGATTCACAACGACGAGCACAACAACAACCAGCCACTCCTCGACCGCATCGCTCAGCAGCATGGCACCCACATTATGGAGTGGGGCGAGAAGATAGGTCTCGGTACCCGCAACTACAAGTTGGTCAGCATCGACTGATTATCCACTTTTAGGCTCTTCAAAACAAAATAAAAACAGGCGTAAACCAAGTGTTTATGCCTGTTTTCTCATTATTTGTCGACCCAGAGTAATCATTCCTCTTCTTCGTCGCAGTGTTCTTCTTCGTAATCCTCTTCAATCTTCTCGCTTTGCGATAGCACGGGCTTCATCCCGTCCCATTTGAATGTGTGGAAGTAGTGGCCTCGCTCTCCAAATTCGGAAATCCGGAACTCCTTGCCTACTTCTGGCAAATCATAGTAGAATTTTGTGTCCTCAGTTGTTCGAAAACCATCAATGATCTGTGGTTCGGGAGTAAGGGTATGCTTTTTCGGGTCATAGTCGTAGAAGCATACGAAATGGATGTTGGGGTACTGGTCGGTCCCGCCAAAGTATATTCCCAACAAGCGGTGGCCATTGGAACGCGTCCAGTAACATGCATTCATGAATTCGTGACGTTCAGCATTGCCCCACCAATTTGCCGAAACATAACCGTTCTTCGGCTTGTTGCGCACAGAAATCTGATCATTCTCATAGGATTCACCGCCATCCACTCCTTTCTTCATGGTCTGGATGGCAGCATTAAGCATCCATGTGGGCCATTTCTGATTGAAACAGTCGAGCATTGAGACGAGTGAACCATTGGCCACCCCGCTCAGTGTAATATTTTCCCATTCGTTGGCTATTACCTCCAGGTCGGTCGATCCACTGAACATGCTTTGCCCAGCACCTCTCGTGCAGGTCATCAGGGTAATTAATGCCAGTAAAATGATCTTCTTCATGATAGTAATGTTTTAATCGAAATATGTGCTGCAAAGATAAAGCATATTTGTGGAATCTGCAAGAAAACAAATTAATTTGTTACTATAAATAGGCGTAAACCCAACGTTTACGCCTATTTTCTCATTTTTCTGCCCCCAAATGCACTGAATGTCAGAAAAAATTAGTATATTTGCCCCGAAATATGGGCTTATTCCGTCTGTTCCTTCACTATTGTGTGACGGAGCTCAGCGAAGCTGTGGAAAATGGTCGATAAACATGATTTAGTGCAGAAAATGGTCGATAAAACTTACTTTGGCCCCAAAAATGGTCGATATTTGAGTTATTTTGGACGATAACGCAGAATCATTCGGCTATTTGGAGGTAAAAACGAGGAAATCGAAATCACATACTTGGCAAATGCCAATAATAATAAAATACAAGATAAATACCGTTATTAGCGTAAAAGATTATAAAGAATATGCTAAAAGAAAACGAAATAGTACTGTATCAACCTAATGATGCCATTCGTCTTGAAGTGAGGTTGGAGAAAGAGACTGTTTGGCTGAATAGGAACCAAATGGCTGTTCTTTTCGGACGAGATGTCAAAACTATCGGCAAGCATATTATCAATGCACAAAGAGAAGAGTTGTACAATATGACAACTGTCGCAAAATTTGAGATAGTTCAAAATGAAGGTGGCCGTCAAGTTAGACGAATGGTAGAATTCTACAACTTAGATATGATACTCTCTGTCGGATAATAGTCAGTATGCTCCTATACCAATTCATGTGCTCACACGTTCTCATGACCGATTTCTCCTAATCGACGATGATGTGTATCATATCGGTGCAAGCATCAAGGATTTGGGCAAGCGTTGGTTTGCCATCATGAAAATGCAGGAGACAAAAGCTGTGGAAATCATCAATCGTTTGTGATTCAAAATTCTGACACCACCTATAGCAAGCAGCGCATCGTGCGCAACACCGGCCTGCTCTACGGACGCATGCTGCTCACGGTGTGGTTCAACCTTTGGGCCACGCGACTCACTCTTGCGAATCTGGGAGTCGATGACCTGGGTGTCTTTGGCGTTGTGGGATCGGTGGTGTCGATGTTCGCCGTTTTCAGCAATGGCCTCACAACGGCGGTGCAGCGATTCATCACCTACGAATTGGGAAGAGGCGAAAAGGGGGAGGTGGACCGAGTGTTCAGCACGTCGCTCAATGTTTTGCTGCTGCTTGCGCTTGCAACCGTCATCATTATCGAACCGGTAGGACTTTGGCTCATCAATCATAAGTTGAATATTCCTGCGGGAAGTCTTACAGCAGCACATTGGGTTTTCCAGTTCACAGTGCTGGCCTTTCTTTTCGAAATCATTGCCATCCCCTATAACGCCTTGGTCATTGCTCACGAGAAGATGGATGCCTTTGCTGCCATCTCGATTCTGAAGGTTTTGCTCACTTGTGCTGCGGCTTGGTCGCTGAGTCTCTTCTCCAGCGGAAGGCTCATCGTCTATGGAGCCTTGATGGCTGCCATCGCCATTTTCATCCGCATCATCTACCAGGTCTATTGTCATCGTCATTTCGCTGAGGCACGCTATCATTTCAGCATAGATCGCACGAAGATGGGCGAAATCTCACGATTTGCAGGCGTTTCGACTCTTGGAGGCATCCTCTACACCATCAGTGGCGAAGGCATTATGCTGGTAATCAACTGGACGTTTGGCGTGGCCATCAATGCGGTCTATACCATTGCCTTGCAGCTCAAGAACATGATTCTCTCGTTCGCCCTCAACCTCTTCAAGGCAATACAGCCCCAAATCACCAAGACTTATGCCGAGGGCGCCTTGGACGTGCATCGCCGACTTGTATATAGTGGCTCCAAACTCGAGGTCTATCTCATCTATTTCCTGATGCTGCCTTTCTTGTGTCGCACGGAGCAGATTATGGCATTGTGGCTCGGCGACGTTCCTGCCTATGCGGTTTCCTATGCACAAGGCATCGTCTTCATCAGTCTCACCTATGCGGCATTCGAGCCCATCCGCACTGCCGTCCTGGCAACGGGTCGTATTGTGAAGTTTATGCTCATTCCCGATAGCCTCACCCTGCTCGTCCTGCCCATCAGTTATCTGGTGGCTCGAATGACAGGCAGTCCCACGTGGATGCTCGTTTCAATTGTCGGGATGGAGATGTTCGCTTGTGCCTTGCGTGTCTGGTTGGGTGCACAGGTCTCTGCGCTTCGCGTCAGGGAGATTCTCTCGCGCATCGTCCTTCCTGCGGTGGTGGTCGCTCTTGTCGATGCCGTGTTGTGCTATTTCCTTTCGCGATTGCTTCCCGACGACCTGTGGGGCCTCATCCTCCTCGTATTGCTCAACAGTCTCCTCCTGCTCGGCATCATCTACGCCATCGGGTTGAGTGCAGAGGAACGTCGAAGCATCCTTTCTTTGCGCAAAAAAAGTGTTCGTGAGCAAACGTAAGTACCCTGTCGCTGGTGGAGTCCAATTCACAATCGTAAATTGGACCGCTCCGGTTGGAGCATACAGATTTGATACGCCAAATATGTATGCCGCGATGTGCGGAGTCCAATTCACTAACGTAAATTGGACCGCTCCGGTTGGAGCATACAGATTTGATATGCCAAATATGTATGCCGCGATGTGCGGAGTCCAATTCACTAACGTAAATTGGACCGCTCCGGTTGGAGCATACAGATTTGATACGCCAAATATGTATGCCGCGATGTGCGAAGTCCAATTCACAATCGTAAATTGGACCGCTCCGGTTGGAGCATACAGATTTGATATGCCAAATATGTATGCCGCGATGTGTGGAGTCCAATTCACTAACGTAAATTGGACCGCTCCGATTAGAGTATACAGATTTGAAATGCCAAAACTGTATGCTGCGGAATTAGGTGATTGATTCATTGTCCAAATATGATACTATGAACGAAGAACAGCAATATATCAATTTTGACGAATATGTGAAAGCGAGCGAGCCGCACAAACGGGAACGTGCGGAGGCTTGGCGTGTGGCCATAGGTTTGCAGGCTGTTGATGGATTGCAGACTTCGGAATACTTGCAGGAGACGGCGCGTCGGAACATTGAAGGCGAGATTTCCATCGATGAGGCACGCGAACTCGTCAAGCAATATTATGTCACCAAAACTTCTCGTGACGCAGATGATGCCAACAAAGAGGAAGCCGATAAAGTATCGAGCAACATATCGAAAGTGCTCCAGACCGATGCCTTTTCTTTTAGTGTCGCAGGGATTGCTTCAATACATCGATCCATCTTCAAAGGTGTATTCAAGCATGCAGGACGTTTCCGTGATTACGATATCTCGAAAAAGGAATGGGTATTGCGCGGCGAAAGCGTGATTTATGGTCGTTGGCAGGACTTGAGTGAAACCATAGCCTACGATATTGAACAAGAGCAACAGTTCGATTATTCGCTCTTGAACAAAGAACAGATGGTAGAACATCTAGCAAAGTTCACCTCGGGACTATGGCAGATACATCCTTTTTGCGAGGGCAATACACGTACAACTGCGATATTCATCATCAAATACCTTCGCTCTCTGGGATTCAGTGTCAACAACGAATTGTTCGAACGTCATTCGTGGTATTTCCGTAATGCACTTGTTCGTGCCAATTATCGCAATCTGGTGAAGAACATCAATTATGAGCCAGTTTTCTTGGTGCGTTTCTTCCGCAACCTGCTGCTTGGCGAGAACAATTTGTTGAAGAATCGTTATATGATGGTAGATCCTCCAGAGGAATGGAAGATGCCAGATGAAGGACAAGTACAGGACAAGCTCGGGACAAGCACAGGACAAGTACAGGACAAGTTGCACACTGACAACCCAAATATCGTGAAGCTTATGCAGGCGATAGGAGGAGAACAGATGACAGTTAAAGAAATGATGAGTTGTATTGGTCTTCGAGGTCGTGACAATTTTTTGAACCTTTACTTGACCCCTGCCGTCTCAGAAGGTTTTGTTCGAATGCTATATCCCGATTCACCTCGTCATCCTCGCCAGAAATATCTTCTGACGGTAAAGGGATTGGCTTTGTATCAAGAGTTAAAGAAGAAATAAACAAACTTATGGAAACAATAATGCAATTTCTGAAAGAGAATAATGATCTGATAGGGCTGTTCGTCGGCGTGGTCGGCGTGGTGATTGCAGTCTTTTCGTTGATTGATGAGGTGAGGAAGAAAAGAGCAAAGGAGAAGTTAGAGCTCGAAAAGAAGGAGAAGAAGGAAATGGAGCTGGAGGCCGCAAAGGCAAAAGCCAAGGAGACAGAGATAGAGGCGGAAAAAGCCAAGGAGAAGGAGCTGGAAGAAGCGAAGGCAAAGGCAAAAACTGAGGAAGAGAAGAAATCATGAGCCGATATCTGAGCGAAAAGCTGAGACTCATCTCCTTTATCTGTATTGTGCTGGTTCTGTATATCCATTCGAACTTTCACTATGCGGATGCTGGAGAGGTTGGCATGATGCTGAACTCCTATTTGCAGCAGGTCATCTCGGGTATGATAGGAGGATTGGCTGTGCCTATGTTTTTCGCAATATCCGGCTTCCTATTCTTCAGAGGAACGGAAGAATCCATCAAGACCGTTTATCAGAAACTACGCCGAAGGGTCAGGACTCTGGTCATCCCGTTTATCTTGGCTGCAATGTTCCTGCCGAGCGTCTTCCTGATTCTGAAACTTAGCGGGCTATTGGATTTCATGTTCAATAAGTCGTTTCAATATCTTTCCGACCCTTGGTGGATGCTGTTGTGCCGAGTTTTCGTTTTCAATTTACCCGACAATGTCCCATTTGCTGTCCAGTTGTGGTTTTTGCGCGATCTCATTGTCGTGATGTTCTTCACGCCATTGTTGTGGAGGCTGAAACGAATGAAGTTCGGATGGGAGATTCTGATGTTGTTGCTGTTCGTGGTTTCGCTGTTCGACTTCAAATATCTTCCAATCAAGGCATTCTTCTGGTTCTGTTTTGGCGCAAGGTTTTTGCCAAAGTTGCAATATGGTTCATGGGCAACGATAGGATTATTGCTTTATACGATCGTAAGTCTTCTCGAAATAGCTTTCCCCAATGACGTATGGAACTATTTTGAAATTCCAATGATAGCTTTGGGACTCTTGAGTATGTGGGCAATTTATGATAAATTGGTTCCCGAGACATTCTCTCTGGCATCACATAAGAAGCTTGATTGTCTTTGCCAAGGCACCTTTTACATTTATCTGTATCAATTGCCCTTGCTCCTTATCGTGGGCAAATTGATAATGCTTGTCCATCCCTCATCATGGACTTGCGCACTCGCATACCTTGTTTCCCCTTGGATCACGATTGCATGCCTGGTCGTGATTGCATTGCTACTACAGAAGCTTTTCCCCCGATTCTATTCAGTGCTGGTGGGAGGAAGAGTTTTTAATAGGTCGTATATATCCCCAAATAACCCATAAATTGTAATACTATTATGAAAAAGTACACATTGGCGTGGTTGGCCTTTATGGCAATCAAGCGCCTGAGCAAGCCAGAGCTGTTTACAGGCAAAAAAGGCCCGGAACTTGCCAAGGAAGCTTCGAGCCTCGTCGATTGGTTTATGAGCTATCGCGATTTCGTCATTCAAGGGGCGTGGTATCCCAACCTCGTGTTCGACGATCAGGAAACGAGCCATGTCGCCAAGTATGTCCCTACCGAAAAGGTCGGCGAAACCTCGCCATTCAAGGCGTTGCCTCAGGGTATGGCAGTGGATAAGTTTGTGAAAAAGAACTCGATGCTCTATAAGGAGAAGTCCTTCTCATTGGTGCAGGGCAACCTGTGCGACCGCTGCAATGCGATGTATCACACCATCTACGACAACTTCAAGATTCAGTTCCGTGAGGAAAAGGGCAATCCCATTTCTCCCTCGGCCAATCATTTGGGAATGCGCTTCTTTATGATGGCGCACTACATTGCCGATGGCCATATGCCAATGCATTGCGATGCACGTCAGTTGCATCGTCTCCAGAATTGCATCGGCAGTTTTTGGGAATGTGCTGTTCGTCGTTCGTACAAGATAGATTTGCCCAACCAGCGATTCTTCTACGACCATAATGGTTATCCGAAGAAGGCGGATAGGGTTTTTCGTTTGCTTCGAAAGGTGGAGGATGAAATACTCAGCCGGGAGTTTGTTCCCGGATGGGGAAGTAAAAACAGTAATCTGTATGACTATATGAGAGCTGTGACCCAACGCTCCTATCTGATGTCTTACGAGATGGTTCCTGCCGACTTCGACGATATGGGTTGGAAGGACTACAAGGAAACCGATGTCTTTAAGAAGCATTTCGAGGAATACAGCGTTATGATCTTGTCGGATGCCATCGACTCCATTGCCCGCGCCTGGCTCAATGTCTGGATGGACTTCCACAGCTGGAACCCTTATAAGAAGGTTCAGGAATTGTACAACGGCAAGGAGATATTCGACGAAAAAGAGGAAAAAGAGGAATAATTAAAATCTATCACTATGAAAAAGTTCACACATGCATGGTTGGCCTTTATGGCCGTCAAGCGCCTCGATAAGGCTAATATTCTCGAGTATTATGGAAGTGGAGAGTCGGCAGTACCCATCGCTGAATATGCCAAGAGCCTCGTCCGCTGGTTTATGAATTATCGCGACTTCGTTATGCAGGGTGCATGGTATCCCGATGCTGTCTTTTGCGATATGGGCAAAAGTCATGGCGTCAAATATGAGCCCGTCGAGTCGGACATAACGGACTTTCGCTTCAAGGTTCTGCCTGACACTATGGAGGTTTATAATCTGATGAAGGCAGAATCCGATCTTTATAAGAAGGAATTCCGTATCGTGAAAGGTGACCTCTGCGACCGTTGCGAGGCTATGGCTCATACCATCGTCGATAACTTCAAGATTCTGACACGCGAGGAAAAAGGCAACCCACTTTCTCCATCGGCCAATCATATGGCTATGCGTTTCTTCATCATGAGTCACTACATCGCCGACGCGCATATGCCGCTCCATTGTGATGCGCGTTCGTTGGGTAAGATTCATGCCGATGTTGAAAAGCAGTGGGAGAATTATGTCGATGCCTCCTACGAGATTGACAAGCGAAACTCCCGTTTCTTCTACGATTCCGATGGTTATCCTCTTATGAAGGAGACGCTTTCACCGATGATTGAAGCCGTGGAGAAGAAGCTTCTGGAGCGTCCGTTTGACTATAGCTGGGGACAGGAAGGATCCAGCACCTGGACCTATATGAGCACCATCACCGAATATTCCTATCTGCTGGCATATCAGATGTTCCCCAAGGGTTTCAAGGATACGACATGGAAAAACTATTCAAAGACTGAAGAAGCCAAGCGTTTCCAGGAATATTGCACCCTGTTGATGTCTGATGCCATCGATTCCATAGCTCGTGTCTGGCTCCACGTTTGGATTCGCTATCGCAAATGGGCGATGGATAATAGTTAATATTGAATAATTACAGACTTGTCGTCCTGATGACCAAATATGGTTATCAATATTCTTGCATCTCATAGATTTCATCTTTTGGATTTGGCAAGAGAATTGTCAAATTTGGGACATGATGTACGGTTCTATTCATACGTGCCGGCCAAACGATGTGCAGAGTTCGGATTGGATAAATCAATATGTGTTTCCTTCCTTTGGCTCGTTTGGCCATTCTTCGTTATAGCTAAGATTACTCCAAAAGGCTGGCAAGATAATATTGTATGGTATAGAAATCTATTGATAGACTTGTATGTGAGTAGAACGATGCGAAAATGTGATGCGTGTTTGGGAATCGGAACGGTTTATATTAAGGCTTTTGAAACGGCAAAAAAGAATGGAGCAACGACAATCCTAGAGTGGGGTAGTAAACATATAGAAGAGCAAATTAAACATTTTGGGCAGAATTTTGATTATTCAGCTAAAACGATTCAAAGGGAATTGCATCAATATAATATATGTGACTATATCTCTATTCCTGCGACCCATGTGAAAGAGAGTTTTTTGAAACATGGTATTCCAGAAAGTAAACTTGTCGTGAATCCCTATGGCGTGGATTTGTCAGAATTCCATCCTACATCTTGCAGTAACGAGTTTGACTTGATTTATGTGGGCGGATGGAGATACGAGAAGGGTTGTGATTTGTTGACTGAATTATGTGAAAGATATGGTTATAAACTGTTACATGTAGGAGCTTTAGTGAATCTCGATTTCCCGAAGATGTCAAATATGACACATCAAGAACCTGTAGATCAGAAAGAACTAGTCAATTATTATGCTAAGGCTCGTGTCTTCGTGTTGCCTTCGAGGGCAGAAGGTTTAGCTTTAGTTCAAGCTCAGGCAATTGTTTGCGGATTGCCCGTTGTTTGTTCAAAAGAAACAGGCGGTGTAGACTTGAGAGAGCAACTTGCAGATAAGAAATGGATTATTGAAATGGAGGATTTGTCAGTAGATGCTCTTCTTGATGCTGTTGATAAAGGATTGAATCTAGCACGGATGCAGCAAGGGAAAAGGAATTATGCTGGAGAAGGTATGAAACGACTTTCGTGGGAAAACTATGGAGCAAGATATTCAGAAAAACTTATTAGAATCAGATAAGAAAGTTCGTTCATGGCGACTTCGCATATTCAGAGGATTGAATCAAAGCTTCCTTTGGATATTGAAGGGTTATCTTGTCTTGTCTATTGTTGAATTGATATTCTTCCCGGCCTTTGATGTCGCATTCGGTTTGCTTGTTTCGTATTTGGGAATTCTAATGACAAGGCAAACCTTATGTTATACTCACAAATTGCTTTATCATACTGTCTCTACATCGTCATTGTTGTTCTTTTGCCTATTCTTTGACGTTTTACCTCTTCCTGCAACCTTAATGGAGTTGAAACCGATTACGTATAATATGCGTAATCCGTATAATACTTTCTTCTATTTGATTTTTCTCCAAGTTATACTCTTGATAATCCATTCAGTCTATACGAAATGGGCGAAAAACAAGAATATAGTAAGGAATTATCTGTATAGATTTGGATTTTTTAAAAGCCTTTCAAGCCAAGAAGTATGGTTTTTAATCATAGGATCCTTTATTTGGTATGCTTACATAATGTTAACCCGAGGACTCTACACAGAAGAGAGTCTAAATGTGAATTCACGTTTTGGTGTTGCAGAATGGGCTATCAGTCTATTCTTTTCGAGTTATTATCAGTGTGTATTCATTTTTTATTTTCGTAAATTCAATAATATTAAAGATGTTTACAAGATTAATCACTTACTGATAATAACCCTTGCTTTGGCGATATTTGTTATTGGTATCGGAACCAATATGAGAACGGCCGCCATTACAGTATTTGCAAATGCGGCGTTTTCGATGGTTCTTTATTTCCTTTTCTATGCAGAACAAAGGAAGGCTTTCTTCAAGGCTAAGTATTTAGTGCCAATTAGTGTTTTATTCTTGTTTTTTGCAGGTCCGTTTCAATCTATATCAGAATCTATGGTTTCCGTTCGAGACAATCGTTCTGGAAAAAATGCGATTGAAATCATTGAAATGACAATGAATAATACGGGGGCAATGGAAGATGAATCATCTGAATTAATAAAGAAAGAGTATTCATCTATGGTATGGGACGAAAGATATTTGAGCAGTGATTTGTTCAATCGTTTCTGTAGTTTGAAGATTCTTGACGAGACTATTTTCCATGCAAATAGATTGAATGAGATGGATCGGCAAAAGATGAGGCTGAGTTTTTACGAGAAGATTGTTGACCAGTTACCTGGCATTATCAAGCGCAAGATAGGAATGAGAATATCATTCGATGAAAGGCAATATTCTTTGTCTGATCTGTTGTATTATCTTTCGGTTGATGGCAGGACTTATCTTGGTGGTATCAAGATCGGTTCATTGCAAGGGTTGGGATTGGCGTTATTTGGCTATTGGTTTCCACTCGTTCTAATACCTCTTTATCTTATTGTCTTTTATCTGATGGATTCCATTATACTATTTAAGAATGGACGCATTATACTTCCATTGTTCTTCTTCGCAGGCATGATGGATTATTTGGCTCTATTTAGCGATAGACATTTCTACCTTTTTGAGACACGTTTTATTTTTAGGGGATTCTGGGAGACAGTCATTGTATATCT